>Ga0187770_10000051_pt1 | contig 50541 bp, 42 predicted proteins | sample 0116_SJ02_MP02_2_FD_133154 | JGI IMG/M metagenome (GOLD analysis project Ga0187770, IMG submission 133154) | Tropical peat soil microbial communities from peatlands in Department of Meta, Colombia - 0116_SJ02_MP02_20_MG | ecosystem: Environmental > Terrestrial > Soil > Wetlands > Peat | place...
GCGCCCATGCCACTTGAGACCTACGAGCAGACGCGGCCTTGGGCGGAGGCAATCGCGCATGCGGTCGAGATGAAAATGATGCCGCCCTGGTTCGCTGATCCGCGCTACGGGCACTTCGCCAACGATTCTTCCCTGGCTGAGCAACAAATTGCCACCATCGTAGCCTGGGCCGACGCGGGCGCACCCGCGGGCGATGCGCACGACGCGCCTCCTCCACGCAAATGGACGGCGGGATGGAACATTGCCCAGCCGGATCTGGTGGTGAAGATGCCGAGGCCGGTGCATATTCCCGCGCACGGCGAGGTCGAGTATACGTACGAAATCGTGTCTACGCATTTTACTGAGGACCGCTGGGTCCAGATGTCGGAGTTCCGGCCGGGCAGTCCGGCCCACGTTCATCATGCCGTCGTGTACATTCGTTCTCCGGATTCGCCATGGCTGCGGCATGCGCCGCTGGGTGAACCGTTCACGGCATCTACGCTAAGCGATCCAAAGGAGCGGCGCCAGGCGCACGAGACTACGAGCGATTTGCTGCTCGTGTACGCTCCGGGCAGTTCGCCGGACGAGTGGCCGGAGGGAATGGCCAAGCTTGTGCCGGCTGGATCAGACCTTGTGTTTCAGATGCACTACACCACCAATGGCACGGCTGACGACGACCAGACTAGCATTGGATTGGTGTTTGCGAAGACACCGCCGAAACAGAAGGTCATCACGCTGCAGCTGAACAATCATGCCCTGATCATCCCCCCGGGCGCAGATGATTTTCGCGTTGAGGTGCAGGGGACGCTGCCGAATGACGCGACGCTGCTGAGTTTTTTCCCCCACATGCACCTGCGGGGCAAGCGGTTTGAGTACGACATTGTGCATGATGACGACAGCGTGGAAGTGCTGCTGCGAGTGAACTACCACTTTCACTGGCAACTAAGTTACCGGCTGGCCGAACCTCGTGTGCTGAAGGCGGGAACAAAGTTGCGGGCGATCGCATGGTACGACAATTCGAAGAATAATCCTCACAATCCCGATCCGGAGAAGACAGTGACCTGGGGCGATCAGACTTCGGACGAAATGATGGTGGGATTCTTCGATGTCGCCGTCCCGTCGGGGATGGATAAGTGGAAATTCTTTGAACGGCATGAGGGCGACGCGACGCGTCACCAGTAAGGATGAAGCGCAGCCGGATTGCTCTGCTAGACTTTCAGGATTCTATTCATGTCGGGGAGGGAAGATCGATGCGGGCGAAGCGGGCATTGATGGTCGGAATTATTGCGGTTGCGGCACTGGTGGCTGTGTGCGGCGATGTCATTCGGGGAGTGCAGGCGCAGTCGAGCAGCACGCCTCACGCGGGTACGCCCGGGCCGCAGTCGGGAGAGAAGACGGCCGAGCAGCAATTCAAAAATATTCAGGTGCTCAAGGGCGTGCCCGCGGACCAAATTTTTCCCACCATGCAGTTCATTGCAGCGTCGCTGGGAGTGGAATGCGAGTTCTGCCACGTGGCCGGAGAGCTCGAAAAAGATGACAAGAAGCCGAAGCAGACCGCGCGCAAGATGATGGAAATGATGATCGCCATTAATGCCGACGACTTCGACCGCCATCGTGAGGTGACTTGTTACACGTGCCATCGCGGCAACTCCAAGCCGGTGGCGATTCCACCCGTAATGACGGAAGAAGCGATGGCCAGCACGACTGCGCCGCGCAAACCGGAGCATGCGGAAAAATCTGCCAAAGGCCCATTGCCGACAGCCGAGCAGTTGTTCGACAAGTATGTGCAGGCTGTGGGAGGGGCGGGCGCAATCGACAAGGTCACGAGCCGCGTGATGAAAGGGACTATCGATGTCGGCGGGAAGTCGCTGCCGATCGACATTTACTGCAAAGATCCGGAGAAGCGCATTTCGTTCACGCATATGCCGGAGGGCGACAACATCACGGCTTTCAACGGCCACGAGGGTTGGTTGGGCGTGCCGGGCCGTCCTGTGCGCGAGATGCATGGCAGCGATCTGGATGGGGCGGCCATTGATGCCGATTTGCATTTGGCAAAGCACTTGAAACAAATGTTCACCGAGACGAAGGTTGTGGGGACGGAGAAGATAGGCGATCACGAAACCTATGAAGTAATCGGCCAGCGCGACGGGAGGACGCCGATCCGCCTCTATTTTGAGGAACAGTCTGGATTGCTGGTGCGGCTGGTTCGATTCGGCGAGACGGCGCTGGGGTGGCTGCCAACGCAGATCGACTACGCCGACTACCGCGATGCGGACGGCGTGAAAATTCCCTACCGGTGGACGCTGGCGCGCACGAGCGGGCGATTCACAATCCAAATCGCAGAAGTGAAAGAAAACGTTACGGTGGACGAAGGCAAGTTTGTGAAACCGGCGCCGGAACCGCCCAAGGGGCCGGCGAAATAGCCACGAACGGGTCCTTCACAGATTAAGATCTGCAATAACAAAACCTGATAGGCACGATAAATAGTTTCGATTTCCGGGAAGCGGCGGCGGACGGTACATTGAGGCGTCGTCGAATTCTGTGCGGGATGCGCCGCTGAACGGGAGTCATACCTCTGTGTCTATAAGGAGAAAGTCGATCGCCGGTCTGGCCACGGCGCTGCTGAGCTTAACTTTCCTACTGATGCTGACGCAGGCGGTTTGTGCGCAGACGGCCCCCGCGGCGGATACGGGCGCAAGGCTGGCGAAGCTGGAAGCACAGGCCGCCGACGCGAAAAGTTCCGCCGACAACGCGTGGATGCTGACCAGCGCCGCGCTCGTCCTGATGATGACCGGGCCTGGCCTGGCATTGTTTTACGGCGGTCTCGTGCGTAAAAAAAACGTGCTGGGCACGATGATGCAAAGCTTTGCGCTGATGGCGGTCATCACCGTCCTCTGGGGGCTATTCGCTTACAGCCTTGCGTTTGGCCCCGGGAGCAGCTTTGTGGGAGGGTTCCAGAACCTGTTTCTGCACGGCGTGGGAGCGGCGCCGGATGCGGATTATGCGGCCACGATTCCGGCTCAGACGTTCATGGTCTATCAGCTGATGTTCGCGATCATCACGCCGGGGCTGATCGCCGGAGCATTCGCCGAGAGAATGAAGTTCAGCGCCATGCTGGTGTTCATGATCCTGTGGTCGATTTTGGTTTACGACCCGATGGCCCACATGGTGTGGGGCAAGGGCGGTCTGCTGAACGCATCTCTGGGTGGGCGGTTTCCCACGCTCGATTTTGCCGGCGGGACGGTAGTGCACATCACGTCGGGAGTTTCGGCGCTGGTGTGCGCTTTGTATCTGGGCAAGCGCGTGGGATATCCCAAGGAGGCAATGCCGCCTCATAGCGTGGTGCTCAGTTTTATCGGCGCGTGCCTGCTGTGGGTGGGGTGGTTCGGGTTCAACGCCGGCAGCGCACTGGCGGCGGGAAGCCTGGCCACAAGCGCATTCGTAGCGACTCACTTCGCGGCAGCGGCGGCGGCGGTGGGCTGGGCCGGGGCGGAGTGGATTCGCAACGGCAAACCCAGCGTGCTGGGAGGAATCTCGGGGTCGGTGGCGGGGCTGGTGGCGATCACTCCGGCGGCGGGATTTGTGAAGCCGATGCCGGCGTTGATCATCGGGCTGGTGGCCGGAGTCTTCTGCTACTGGATGGTGGCAAAGGTGAAGGCGAAATTCGGCTACGACGATTCGCTCGATGCTTTCGGCGTCCACGGTGCGGGCGGAACCCTGGGAGCATTGCTGACAGGCGTGTTCGCGGTGAGCGCGGTAAATCCGATCTTCAAGGATGCGCAAGGCAACACGCTGGCTTCGGGAGTCCTGGAAGGAAACGGGCACCAGATGGTGAATCAACTTGTGGGCGTGGCCATCGCCTGGGGCCTGGCGATTGTGGGGACGCTCGTCATTCTGAAGATTGTCGACGTCACGATCGGGTTGCGAGTTTCGGAGGAAGAAGAAGTGCAGGGTCTCGATCTCTCGCAGCACGGCGAAGAGGGATATTACTGGGAGGCTTCGGCTTAAGCTAGAGTGGCGCGGACACTCCTGTCCGCGCGCGAAAAGCTGATCGGCTTCCACGGGCGAGATGCGCGGCCAGGAGTGCCCGCGCCACACAGAATCTAGAACAGGATTTGAGGCAATCATGACGAAGATTGAGGCGGTCATTCAAAACTCCAAGCTGGAAGCGGTGAAAACTGCGCTCCATGAAATTGGCATTGAAGGAATGACGGTGATTGAGGTGCGCGGTCACGGGCGACAGAAGGGACACACCGAGGTCTATCGCGGCCGGGAATACAGCGTGGATCTGATTCCGAAGACCAAGCTGGAGATGGTGCTAGCGGACGGTATGGTCGACAAGGTAGTGCAGGCGATTCTGGGCGCGGCGCGAACGGGCAAGATCGGCGACGGCAAGATTTTTCTGTCGCGCGTGGATGAGGCGATCCGCATCCGCAACGACGAGCGCGGCGAGGGAGCGTTGTAGATACGGAAGCGAGCCAAACGCGCCCGTTCGGTCGCTTGCGCTCTCTCAGGGCAGGCTCCGAGCCATTGCGCGGCTCGCTCAGGTCCTTCGGCGAGCAAAAAGCGCCCGCCTCAGGATGACATGGATGATTTCCTTCCATGATGGCGGCATCCTCTTTTATCAGCGAACTGCGGGCCTCCCTCAGCGACGAATCGGGGCGTATTCAGCGGGAATTTGACTCCGCTGGCGACGGCCGCGCGGCTGTGGCGCAGCGCACGCGGTTGGTCGAGAACATTCTCCGGCGGTTGTGGCACGAGATCGTTGCTCCGGGCGATCCCGGCTCCTCACTGGAACGGCCCGCGGACTTTGCCCTCGTGGCTACCGGTGGCTTCGGGCGAGGATGGCTCTTTCCTTTCTCTGACATTGACCTGTTGTTTCTCTTCGCCGATCGCGAGGCCGAACAGGCTTTCAAAGATCCGGTCCGGCGCTTCTCGCAGGAATTGTGGGACCTCAAACTGAAACTGAGCCCGGCATCACGCACGCTGGCCGAGTGCGACCGCTACGACGCCAACAACACCGAGTTCACGATTTCTCTTCTTGACTGCCGCTATCTAGCCGGAGACCGCGAGCTGTTCGGGCGTCTTCACGACAAGGTGATTCCGAAGCTGGCGATGCGTGAGTCGAAGGCATTACTGCAGGGATTGGCGGAGGTAACGCGCGAACGGCATGCAAAGCACGGGCTGACGCTTTATCACCTGGAGCCGAATCTGAAGGAAGCGCCCGGCGGACTGCGCGATTACAACGTGGCCTGCTGGCTGGCGCTGATTTCGGCCATGGACAAGCTGCACGACTGGCCGCACGCCAGTTCCCTGCGTGCTCCGGTGCGCAAGCAGCTCGAGGCGGCGCTGGATTTTCTCATGTCGGCACGATGCTTTCTGCATTTTCGCTACGGACGCGACGACAACACTCTCACCTGGGAAGCCCAGGACGAAGCGGCCGCACGCAAAATCGGAGCGGTCGATGCCGCAGAACTGTCAGCAGCGGACTGGATGCGGCTGTATTTCGGCCATGCACGGGCGGTGCAGCGCACCGTGACGCAGTTGCTGGAGGAAATCCCGGAGGCATGGTCGGCGCTGTACCGGCAGGTGCAGAGCTGGCGGTCGCGGCTCACGACGTCGGATTTTTCCGTAGTCGACGGCCTGATTTTTCTGCAGCAACCCTCATCTCTGCAAGATCCCGAAGTGCTGCTGCGACTGTTTCACTTCATGGCGCATCACGGGCTGAAATTGAGCGCAACCACGGAGTATCGCATCGAGCAGGCGTTGCCGGCGCTGGCCACGACGCCGCCACGGGGCGCCGAGTTGTGGCTCTACCTGCAGGAGACGCTGCTGCAGCCGCACGCAGCCGACGCGCTGAGGGCGATGCAGTCGCTGCGAGTGCTCACCGTGCTGCTGCCCGAGCTGAGAGTGATCGATTCGCTGGTGGTGCGCGATTTCTATCATCGTTTCACGGTGGACGAGCATTCGTTTTTGGCCATCGAGAGCCTGCACCGGCTCAAGCAGTCGCAGTCGGAGTGGGACAAGCGCTACGGCGAACTGCTCGGCGAGCTGGAGGATCCTGAACTGCTTTATCTCGCGCTTCTGCTGCATGACACGGGCAAGGGCGTCCCGGGCGCCAATCACGTGGAGTCGAGCCTGGAGATCGCGAATCACGCCATGGACCGCCTGGATGTGGATCCGAGGGAGCGGGCGGAGGTTCTGTTTCTGATCGCCAATCACCTCGAGCTGTCTGCCACGTTGCGACGCGACATCTTTGATCACGCGACGGTGGAGGCGTTTGCCGAGAAGATGGGAACGCCCGAGCGGCTTAAGATGTTGTGCCTGCTCACGTATGCCGACATCAAAGCCGTGAACCCCGAGGCATTGACGCCGTGGAAGGCAGAGAACGTCTGGCAGCTTTACATCGCGGCTGAGAACTATCTAAACCGCAGCGCCGACCAGCGCGTGCATGCCGATGTCAACGACGAGAAGCTGGCGCGGCTGCGTTCGTTGGCACCCGTAGCGGGGAGCAAATTCAAAGCATTCCTGGAGGGGTTCCCGCAGCGGTATTTGCTCGTGCATACGGCCGAGGAAGTAATGCGACACATGCAGATGGCCGAAGGGCTGGCGCTCGACCCGGTGCAGGTCGAACTGAAGCGTGGCCGGCATTGGTACGATTTGACGCTGGTCACGAAGGATCGTCCGGCTCTGTTTGCCACGCTCACCGGCACCCTGGCGGCGTGGGGCATGAACATTGTGAAGGCGAATGCGTTTTCCAATGCGGCCGGGACCGTGGTCGACACGATTCACTTCACGGACCGGTTTCGCACGCTGGAGCTGAATCTTTCGGAATGGGCGCGATTCAAGAGCAGCGTGGTGAGCGTGCTCCTGGGGGAAGCCGATCTCGATAAGATGCTGCGCGATCGTCAGCGGTCGGAGAAGGGCACGATCGCGAAGGTCAAAGTTGAAACGAAGATCGAATTTGATGATGCCAGCTCGGCGACGACGACGCTGCTGCAGGTGATTGCGCAGGATCGTCCGCGGCTGCTGCATCGAATTGCGTCGTGCTTGTCGGACGAGAAGTGCAATATTGAGATCGCGCTGATTGATACCGAAGGACAGATGGCGATTGACACGTTTTATCTGACGTCGCGCGGAAAAAAATTGACGGCGGAGCATTGCCGACAGCTGGAAAAGGCGCTGGTGGGGGAGTTAAGGGGGGAGTAGGCGTTTCTCGAATTGTGCCGTCCCTACGGGACTCAGTGCCCTCATATAATGGCGACCCGACACTTTCGTGCCGGGCTTTCACATTCCGCCCCTTCGGGGCTATTTCGCGGAAAACTTACAACACCGTCTTTCAACGTCTTTCACCGCAAGGCTATTTCACCTCGAACCTGAACACCGTCTTTTCCCTGAACGTTTCCCCCGGTTTTAGAATCGTGGTCGGAAAATCCGGATGGTTGGGTGAATCCGGGAAATGCTGCGTCTCCAGGCAAAAGCCGTGGCGGCGTTTGTAGACGTGGCCTTGCTTGCCCACCACTGAACCATCGAGAAAATTCCCTGTGTAGAACTGCACGCCGGGTTGCGTTGTCCAGACTTCAAGAAAGCGACCGCTTGAGGGCTCGTAGACGCGTGCAGCCAGAACGAGGCCGTTTTCCTTCGGCGTGTGATTGAGCACGAAGTTGTGGTCGTAGCCGTGGCCGAGGACGAGCTGCTCGTAGTTGTCGTCGATGCGGGTGCCGATTTTCGTCGGCGTTGTGAAGTCGAGGGGCGTGCCCTTGACTGGACGAAGTTCGCCGGTGGGAATCAAGTTCTTGTCGACGGGAGTGAAACGGTCGGCATTAATCATGACCTCGTGATTCAGGATGTCTCCTGTGCCTTCTCCGGCGAGATTGAAGTAGCTGTGCTGGCTTACGTTGATCGGCGTGGCCTTGTCGGTTGTAGCCTCGTAGTCGATGAGGATTGCATTTGCGGCGGTCAGCGTGTAAGTGACTTTCAGTTTTATATTGCCCGGGAAGCCCTCCTCGCCGTCTTTGCTGAGATACGTGAAGACCACTCCGGTCTTGTCTTTCAGCGGTTCGCCCTCCCACACAACACGGTCGAACGTGCGCGTTGTGCCGCCGTGGAGCGTATTAGGGCCGTCGTTCTTCGGCAAGGTATAGGTCTTGAGGTCGAGTGTGAAAGTACCGTTGGCGATGCGGTTGGCATAGCGTCCTACGATTGCGCCGAGATACGGCGGATTGGGGATGTAGCCTTCCAACGTGTCGTGGCCGAGGACGACGTCAGCGAACTTGCCCTTGCCGTCGGGAACGCGAATCGAAACGATGATGCCGCCGTAGTTCATGGCCCGCACTTCAACGCCGTGAGCATTGGTGAGCGTGTACAGGGTGATAGGTCTCCCATCATGCGTGCCGAAGGGCTGAGTTTGGAAACCGGGTTTCGCGGCCAGTTGGGCAAAAGCCACCACGACGGCAGTGATGAACAGCAGCAGGAGTACAAGAGCTCGCGCGATCATGGGCGAGAGTTTACTACGTCACTACTTGCGCTGCCCGTCTGAGAGCAAAGTCTTCGATTCCACCCGAAAGCGGCATGCGTCGCATAGTCCACTCTCGCGCAAGTCAATCCACTCCACCGAGTGGGCTGAGGCCATGGCACAACGATAGTCCTGGCAGTGGGCGAGGTCGAGCGTGTGCCCAAGTTCGTGAATGCATTCCTTGAGCAGACGCTCAGTCAGCAGGGATTGGTCCGCATCAAGGCCGTAGAATTCCTGGCGCAAGCGGTGGAACGAAACGATGGCGCAAGGGCCCCCCATTTGGGCCTCGCCGAACACGTATTTCAGGATGGGGATGTAGAGATCGACTGCGGTCACAGCGAGCAGGCGCCAATCCTGCTGACGGACGAGAACCTGCATGCGTTCGAGAATCTCCGACGAATGATATTGCTGGCGCTCAGGGTGATAATGCGGCGCCGGATCGAGCTCGACGGAAAGAATCTGGCAGGAGACGGGAAAACACCGGGGAATCGCAGCGCAAAGATTTTCGAGGAGCGAGTACTCCAGCTTTCCGACCGGTAGCAGGTGTACGAGATTCATCTGCGTCAAATCCCCACTTCCGGCAAAGTCGGTCAGAAGTGGAGCACCCAGGTCTATCGCGCTTCCACTGGCGCGCGGGTCCAGCCGTAGCGTTTGAGTTTGTGGTGCAGGGTGACACGGTCGATGCCGAGCACCTCGGCAGCACGGCTTTGATTGCCTCCGCAGTCATCGAGCGTGCGCAGAATGTGGGCACGCTCGATTTCATCCAGTGACTTGCCGGCGGCAGAAGGCAAGGCCTGCGACTTGAGGATGAAGTCATGCTCGCGCAGTTCGGGTTCCTGAGCCACGACCATGGCGCGTTCCACGGCGTTTTCGAGCTCGCGGACGTTGCCCATCCAGGATTGCTGCTGCAGCTGGTTCATGGCGGCCGGCTCGATACGCGTGATGTTCTTGTTCATGGCCAGAGAGAACTTCCGCACGAAGTGTTCAACGAGCAAGGGAATATCTTCGCGGCGGTCGCGCAGGGGAGGTAATTCGATGCGGAAGACGTTGAGGCGGTAGAAGAGATCGGGCCGGAAAGTGCCCTCTTCGACCATGGTTTCCAGATTCTTGTTCGTCGCGGCCACACAGCGAAAATCGACCTTAATGATCTGGTTCCCGCCGACGCGAGTGATTTCACGTTCCTGCAGGACGCGGAGCAGGTCGGTTTGAGTCTTCAGACTGATATCGCCGATTTCGTCGAGAAACACTGTTCCGCCCTCGGCAATTTCGAACTTGCCCTTCTTGCGGTATTGCGCGCCGGTGAACGCTCCTTTTTCGTGACCGAACAGCTCGCTCTCGAGCAGCGTTTCGGTGAGGGCGCCGCAATGGATGACGACCAGCGGATGGAATCGGCGCATGCTGGCGGCGTGGATGGCGCGGACCACAAGCTCTTTGCCGGTACCGCTCTCGCCCGTGATCAGGACATTGGCATCCGTGGGGCCGACGGTTTCAATGGCCTCGAAGACTTTGCGCATGGCCGCGCTCTGGCCCACAAGTTCGCCGGGACGTGTCGCCTCAGCGACGGTTTGGCGCAGCCGAACGTTCTCCTTCTCAGCACGCCGATGGGCCAGGGCTTTCTTGACCAGGTGCGCGATCTCGTCGGGATCGAGGGGTTTGCTGACGTAATCATAGGCGCCATTCTTCAGCGCGGTGACCGCGGTTTCGACCGATGCATAGCCGGTCATCATGATTACGATGAGGTCGGGGTCCATTTCGTGGAGGCGGCGCTGCAGTTCGATGCCGTCGGTGCCACGCATCTTGATGTCGAGCAGGGCGAGGTCCCACTTGTTTTCGGCCATGCGGGTAAGGGCGTCGCTGGCGCTTTCGGCAGTGCCGATTTCGTAGCCTTCTTCGCGAAACCACTTTCCGAGCGAATCGCGAACGGTGAGTTCGTCGTCGACGATAAGGATTTTGCCTTGTGTTTCCACGTGAATCACCTCCTGCCAGCCGTGACGGCAACTTCGGGCGGCGCGCCTCTCGCAGCTTCGGAGTCCCAGGGCAAAGTCACGGTAAAAGTCGTGCCGCGGCCAACCTCGGATTGCACTTCGATGTTTCCGCGGTGGCGTTCGAGAATGCTGTGGCTGATAGCGAGGCCCAACCCGACACCGCGTCCGGTTTCCTTCGTGGTGAGAAAAGGCTCAAAGAGGCGGGGCAGAATCTCTGGCGGAATGCCGGTACCATCGTCGCGCACGACAATGCGAACCTGGCTTGGTTCGCGGCTGAAACTGGTCGTGAGCCACAAGTTGCCGCCCTGGGGCATGGCGTCCATAGCATTCATGACGAGAGCTAGAAGCACCTGTTCGATCTGGGAAGCATCGCAGACGACCTGGGGAAGATCGGCGTCGAGCTGCAGCTGCAGTTGAACGCCGGCAAGATCAAGCTGGTGCTGCACCAGCCGAATGGCCTGCTCGATGACACGATTCAGGTTCGTAAGCTGCAAATTCATCGGCGTGGCGCGGGAAAAGGTGAGCAGATTCTTCACCAGGTCGCCACAGCGGCGGCTCTCGCTCGCGATGAGATCGAGCGAATCGCGGATCTCCTGCCGCCGGTCGCGGCCCGCATCGTCGCGATCGATCCACTTGCGCAGCAACTTGGCGTAGGTGAGGATGCCGGAAAGGGGATTGTTGATCTCGTGAGCCAGAACGGCCGCCATTTTGCCGATGGAGGCCATCTTCTCGGTGTGCAGAGCGTGCTCGTGAGCGAGTCTGAGCTCACTGGTTTTCTGTTCGACGCGCTTTTCGAGCGTGTGAGTCCAGGCGAGATTCTGGTTCCGTTCCGCTTGTAATTGCCGGCTCATGGTGTTGAACGACTGGGCCAGCTCGCCAATTTCGTCTTCCGACTGCACGTCAATCTGGTAACCCAGATCGCCGGCGGCCAGCCGATCGGTGCCGCGCCGGAGAGCATTGATGGGAACGCCTACGACACCCCAGATAAAAAACCAGCTCACCCAGCCGATCAGAAAGAGGGCAAATCCGGTGTACGCAGCCATCTGCCGGGTGCTGTCGGCGAGTTGCACGTCGGCCTTGGCAAGAGACAGGTGGGTGTCGATAACACCGAGAATTTGCTCCTCCGGCGGATGGGCGTGGCAAGCGGCATTGGAGCAGGCGGGCTGGTTTTCGATGGGAGTGACGATCGCCAGCACGCGCGTGCCTCCGCCGCTGCGGTAAATGCGGAAGCGATCAGGCCGGTTCAGGCGTGCCAGCGGCTGGGACTGAGCGTGGCAGCCGTAGCAAGCCTCGGCTCTTTTGTCGACTACCTGATTGTGCTCCGCGGGATCGGTGGTGTAAGTGATCCGTCCTTCCTTGTCGAAGATGCGGATCTTCTCCATGCCCGGCTCATCGGCAAATGTGCGAATGGCGCGGTACAAGCCGTCGCGATCGTTGCGCAGCATGTAGTCGGTTGTGCTGCGTCTAATCACGTCGCTGACGCGCTCGGCGCTCACCAGAGCCGCCTGCTCCAGGTGCTGGCGGTGCAGGCGGATGTTGAGATAGCCGAGCAGGGCAAAAATGACAACCATCGCGCCAAGCAGAAGAACGTTGAGCTTGGCGCTCACGCCGAACCTTGGGCGCAGCCAGCGGCGGCGAATTGGTTCAGTCTCCCGCATGCTCCAGCACCGGCGAAACCGATTGCAGAACCGCGCTTGACGTAGCCACCGGCTCCTCCTCGGCTTCTTCTCTGGGGAAGATCGGCAGATACTTCACCGCAACCGCGAAAAGGAAGAATCCCATGGCGACGATCATCAGAGTCACTGAGAATTCCGTCCACTTCGGCACGTAATGGTGTCCCACGTAAGTTTCGAATCCGATGAGGCTCACGTTCAAGCGATTGGTAATGAAACCGAACAGGCTGATGATCGAGGCCAGGTACAAACCTTTGGGTGAGAGCCTGACTTTCTTGAAGCTGAGCAGCGCAATCGGGATGACGAATGACAATGCCAGCTCCAGCCACAGAAAGTATGCTTCGTAACTGGGTTTGACGATTTGGCGAAGCACGCCCCGGCGAACATAGTCTTCAAAGCGAAGCAACGCGTTCACCCAGAGCGCAACCAGCAAGGCTCCGCCCAGCCGGACCAGAACAGAAAGTTCGAGATGACGGCCGAGGGCCTTCGCGCTTTGCGTGGACTCAAAGATCGTCATCGCCAATCCCACCGCGACCGCCGAACCGAAGAAGAAGAACGGCAATGCGGGCGAGTACCAGAACGGGTGCAATTTGGTCGGCATGATCAGATACAGCGATCCGAGCGAACTCTGGTGCAGAGTGGAGAGCAGGATGCCCGCCACGATCAATATGGGGTAGATCTTATGAATCCACTTGATCGGCGTTTTCCAGTTGAGGCGCTCGAACACGTTGGGAAGAAATTCAAAAAAAAGCACTGTCGTGTAGGTCATCACGCACATGCCCACTTCGAACATGACCGAGTGCGGGTTCATGTAGATGAGCTGGTGCCAGATGAACCAGGGACGGCCGAGATCGAAGAGCAGCCCGACGATGAACAGCAAGTAGCCGAGGAACGCAGTCAGGATTGCTGGACGCATGACGCTACGCAGGCTCTGGACGTTGAAGAGATAGACTGCGCCGACGATGCAGAAGCCGCCCGCCGCCAGCATTACGCCACACAGGCAGTCGAAGCCGATCCAGAATCCCCAGGGGAACTGGTCGGTCATATTCGTGGCCGCACCCAGGCCGTGGACGTAGCGAACATAGGTGGAGTAGAGGCCCAAGGCCATGATTACGAGGAAGACGACTCTCCAAAAACTCAGTTTGATTTTCATCGGGCGCCCCCGTTTTTCTTCTCCTCAGCTTCCGCTGCGGCCACTTCGTTGCGCCGATGGGAGATCCAGTAAATGCCTCCGAGCACCAGCGACCAGACGGGAATGAAGTCTGGAACCCTATCCATGACCCGGCCGGTGTACTCGGGCAGGGGCGTATCGCCGATTTTTGCCGAGGCGGGATAGCCAAACTCTTCGACTCTCATGCCAGAAATAATCAGGACGCAGGTTCCACCCACTTCACGGAGCCCGTAAATGCGGTTCACGTAAGTTGATGGATTCTGCCGGATGCGCTCCTGGGCTTCCTTAATGAGATCGTCACGTTCACCGAACTTGGTGGCCCCGGTGGGACAAATCTCAGCGCATGCCGTCTGCTTACCGGCCGCGATGCGGTCCGGGCACATGATGCATTTGCGTACTCGTGGATTCAGCGATCCCCACTCGTACTTGGGCTGGTTGAAGGGGCAGGCGGCCATGCAATAGCGGCACCCGATGCACTTCCACACGTCGTACACGACGGGCCCTTCTGCTGTTTTGTGGAAGGCGCCTACCGGGCAAACCGAAGCGCAGGTGGGATGTTCGCAGTGCATGCACAGCCGGCGCATGAACTTGTCTTCGCGGGTCAGGACAGCAGTGAACTTATGTGCGGATTGCTGCTCTTCGGCAGCAATGGAGTCGTTGTACGGCAGCTTATTTTGCGTGGCGCAAGCTTGTTCGCATTGCTTGCACCCGATGCAAATCGTCGAATCGTATAAGAGTGCTTTGCTCATGAATGATTTTTCCTCGGGCACTTCTGTTCGAGCAGACAGAGATGCCTGAACCACTTTCTCGCGCAGCGTCTGAACTGAAGAGACGGGAGGGACCGATTACCGGAGTAACCGGAACGGAGACACACCGATAGTGAGCTGCTAACCTCATCAGATCAGAGGCTGTCGCAAAATTCAGCAGCGTCAGACAGCTACAGTTTCAACATTTGATGGGAGTTCGGCGGTGATGAACATCACTTCTGTAAGTGACGGTGGTCAATAGGGTCCTGCAGAACTGTGTAAACAGCCTGCTCGTTGCTTTTCGCATCAGAGCGTGTTGCAGAACGCAGCATGATTCGGGGTCAGCGGAACGTATTGGAAACAGGCACATTCGCGGACTCGCTGGCAGATCGCCTCAGTCGATGCGCTTCCGAGGCTGTTGCAATCTTCATCGAAGTCTCCGTTGATTTTTTTTGCAAGCCGTCGGTCCGTTGCCCATCGCACTTCTGTATCTCATTCACTTTGCAGCAGATGCCGCCATGACTCTGTTGCAGCGCACGTGTCCCACTCGTTTGGCCGCGAGATTGCCTTTAGAAAAAGTGGCGAGTGACCAGGAAACCAAGAGGCACTCCAAGCGAGGTGGGTTATGGTAGTCATTCTGGTACTGCTTACATTCGGAATCTTCCTAGCGATTGATTATGTGCGGAGTCAGAAGCAGCTGGAGAAGCAGGTTGTTGCGGCGGGAGCTGTTCGCGAAGCCGTGCCGCGCATGGTCCCGGCGATGGTCGCCGGCTTCCAGGTTCCCGAGAACGTGCGTTATCACGCCGGGCACACCTGGGCACAGAGTGAGAGTCGCGACCTGGTGCGCGTGGGCATGGATGATTTCGCATCCAAGCTGATTGGAAAAATTGAGAGCATCGCCCTGCCGCAGCGTGGACGGTGGGTCCGCCAGGGGCAGAAGATCTGGACGATCTTCCGCGACGGCAAATCCGTGGACATGGTGTCGCCAATCGAAGGCACAGTAACGGACATTAACGAAGCAGTCGTCAAGGATCCGGAGCTGGCGCGCAAGGACCCCTACGGCGATGGCTGGCTGCTGACGGTGCAGGCCCCCGATGCCAAGATCAACTTCCGCAATCTGCTCGGCGGCGCGCTGGCGCGCATGTGGACTGAAGACTCCGCGCTGAGGCTGCGCAAGAGAATGCCGGTCGCGATGGCAGCGGCCCTGGCACAGGACGGCGGCGTGGCTGTGGATGACATCACTGAGCACCTGCCCGAGTTGGACTGGGCGGCGGTGACGAAGGAGTTCTTCCTGTCTTAAAACAGGCTGTCCTGAACGAGTTTCTCAGAACGATGCGATAGGCCCATCTAGCTGCAAGGCCGCCCGGGAACCAACCCCGGGCGGCCTTGTTCTCAGGAGGACTCACTCAGAGATAGCAGTTTCGGAAACGAGACGCGGAAACCTTCGGAATATCCAAAGACCCAGAATAACCGCTGAGGTCAACATCAACACGCGCAGATATTGCGCAACCGGGAGAGCGGCATCGCCGAAAGCCGTGCGCAACAGGCCGAATGTTGCGCTCGAGGCGCACAGAGCAAAATACAACCGCTCGGAAACGCAGCGCGAAATCGCAGCCAGCCACGCCAGGATCGATGCCACCGTGATGTAGATCATCACCAGAACGAAGTCTGAAGGCGGCGCGGAGCCACGAACGATCCCGTTCTTGGGGGCGGCGAAACCATGAAGTGCGATGCCCAGAAAGACCAGCGAGTGAATGAGGGCGATCAGCGCCCGCTTGCGATTGGTCAATATAGCGAAGTCATTCATGGTTGCCCAAAATTGCTCCTTAGAGTTTCGCTTTTCCGGAACGGCTGGCGTGGTGATTGTTCGTACAAAGCATGGTGATTGGGATCACACTTGAGAGGCGCTGGCTCATCGAGCACCGTACTACCGAACAGTTGCATGCGGAAAAAGCAGGTTCCTCGTCGCTCTGCTCCTCGGAATGACAAATTGGCCTTTCGCGGCAGTGGTATCGGCGTTAGCTCGGGTGTTACCATCCGGGCCTATGAATAGCAGAAACTTTGCCCTCTTCTGTAACAGCTTCTTTCTGCTGTGTGGACTCGCGGCTCCCGCTGCTGCGCAGTCCCAGCCGGCGCATCCGGTCGTGCTGCGTGCGGCGCGACTTCTGGATGTGAAGAATGGGCGCGAGCTCAAGCCGGGAGAAGTTCTCGTGGAGGGAGAACGCATCGTGGAGGTGGCTTCCGCGGTGAAGCGAGCAACTGGAGCCGAGGTCATTGACCTGGGCGATCGCACTCTGCTTCCTGGCCTGATTGACGTGCACATTCACCTTTTTCTGCACCCCGGAGCCGAGGATTTGCAGACCGTGCAGGAATCGGTGCCGCAGCGCACGATCATGGCGGCGCTGGCCGCGCACGACGACCTGATGGCGGGCTTTACCGCCGAGCGCGACATGGGAACGGAAGGCGCGGGATCGGCGGACACGGCCGTCCGGAATGCGATCAATCAGGGATTGATTCCTGGGCCGCGGCTGCGCATCAGCGGGAATGCCGTCAACATTCTGGGCGGACACGAGGACGCGATCGGCTGCAACCCGGCGCAACATGTGTTGCCGAACGCGGATTACGCCAATAACGCCGATGAGCTTGTCGCTGTCATGCGCCAGCAATTCAAGGAGGGCGCGGACTTCATCAAGATTTATGAGACGGGATCGGACCGAATCAAAGACGGAAAACTGACTACGCCTTACCAGTACACCGAGGCGCAGCTGGAAACCGCGGTGAAAGAGGCGGCGCGGGTGGGAAAGCGGGTGGCCGTGCACGCCACCGGCGAACCGGGAACTCTTTATGCGGCGCAGGCCGGAGTAGCTTCGATTGATCACGCCGATCAACTCAGCGACGAAACCGTACGCCTGATGAAAGAGAAACAGATTTTTGCCGTACCGACGTTCACGATTTTCGAATATTTTGCGGAGCATGCGGCGACACCGCAGCGGGCTGCGCGCGAACATGAAATGCTCGATGTGAAAGCCGCGGAATTCAAGAAGCAGGTCGCGGCGGGAGTACCGATGGCCGTCGGATCGGACGTAGGCCCCTTCCCGCACGGCACGCAGGCGCGCGAGTTCTTGCTGATGGTGAAGTATGGCATGTCTCCGCTGGCGGTGCTGCAGGCAGACCTGTTGAATGGCGCGAAACTGCTCGGCTGGGAGGGTCAGATCGGAGCGCTGGAGCCGGGATTTCTTGCTGATGTGATCGCGGTGGAAGGAGACCCGTTGCAAGACATCGGTGCACTGGAAAAAGTGAGTTTCGTGATGAAGGACGGCGTGGTTTACAAGAAATGACCGTGGCCGGAGCTCCCTCGGCGCAGGCATGACGAAAATTAGTGACGCCGACTGCAAAAGGCTGCGCAGTTACTTTGGTTTTCTCATGAAAAATGACCTCAACAGCTTATTCGTGAATAGCTTCCCGCCACTCTAATGTTGCGCGGCTGGCGGGTCGATTGCCCCTTCCTGAGTGCTCGGCCGAACTCGGCGAGCACCTATGACCTGCTGTCGAGCGCGCTGCCTCGTATTGGTCGTTATCATGGTGATCGCCGTGAGCGTTGTGCTTCCTTCCACTGCGTTCGCTCAGGGGCCGCTGCCGGACGCGCCCGAGCCGTCCATCGAGTTCGCGCCCGTGGCCGCGAATCCAATCGCTCCCAGCCCGTCCGGCGACAACTTCGGCGAGCACCGCTTCTGGGACATGCAAAACATCGCGCTATTCACGGCCGTGGGCGCGAGCAGCGGCGTGGATTTTGCGGTTACCCGCTCCAACCTGCAGAGTGGCGGAAAAGAACTGAATCCCGTCGTGCGACTTTTCGGACGCTCGACACAGGGTCTGGCCGTTAACTTTTGCGGGGAGACAATAGGTGTGATCGGCATCAGCTACTTCTTCCACAAGACCGGACATCACAAGCTGGAGCGCATGGTGTCCACGGTGAACATCGGGATTTCTGTCGGTGCTGCGAGCTACGGCATGACCCACCGATAGCAGATAGCATTCTGGCCTTCGTTTCCGCGAGTCCTTCCTCCAATTTCGACGGAATCCACGTCGGCTTGGGTTGAGTTTTGTACAATAGCGGACATTCGTTTCGGCCGTGATTTATGCCACATTTGCTTTCCTTGATGCGGGAAGACGTCGGCAACGTGATGGAGCATGATCCCGCAGCGAAGTCGCGGCTGGAAGTCCTTCTCTGCTACTCGGGACTGCATGCCGTGTGGTTCTACCGCGTCAATCACTGGTTGTGGAACCACCGCTTTCTTCTGCTGGGACGATGGTTTTCGCAGATTGGGCGATTTCTCACAGGAATCGAGATTCACCCCGGCGCGAAGATCGGGCGGCGGCTGTTCATTGATCATGGTATGGGCGTGGTGATTGGCGAGACCGCGATCGTCGGCGACGACGTCACTCTGTATCAGGGTGTGACCCTCGGCGGCACGGGCAAGGAACATGGGAAACGCCATCCGACCCTCGAGGACAATGTCGTGGTCGGCGGCGGCGCAAAAATTCTGGGAAACATTACGGTCGGCAAGAACAGCCGCATTGGTGCGGGCTCGGTCGTGTTGCGCAACGTGCCGGAACATTCCACCGTGGTGGGCGTGCCCGGGCACATCATTTTTCGTCAGGGCCAGCGTGTGGTGATTACGGACCCGAAGCAGATCAATGATCCTTTGTCAGAAGCGCTGGCCGCGGTTGTGACCGAGGTAAACAAGTTACGTGAGCGAGTTCAGCAACTCGAAGGCACGGAAGCGACGCGGGAGCCGCTCTCGGCTTCGCTGCAACGGATCATGGAAGACATCGACTACCAGATTTAAGGTGGCTGAGCGGTCTCCAAGACCGACACGAATTCCCCACGAAAACTGAAGTTCCAGGCTGTAGCATGACGAAATCCCTCAGCGACTAAAGTCGCGATTATTTTGCGTTGCGGCACTTACGGACGGCCTGAAAGGTCGTCCCTTTCAAAGCCAGACCTAATCAGAGCTTCCCTGGAATATTCTTACAATTCACCCTTCTTCATTTGCTGCACCGCACAGTCGCAGGCGCGCGCGGTGAGCGCCATGTAGGTCAGCGAAGGATTCACACAGGATGAAGAGACCATGGCAGCGCCGTCGGTGACGAAAAGATTCTTGACGTCGTGCGCCTGATTGAAAGCATTAAGGACGGACGTTTTCGGATCGCGTCCCATGCGAGCCGTACCCATTTCGTGAATGGCGAATCCGGGCGGATCTTCCTCGTTGAAGATGCTGATCTCACGACCTCCCGCGGCGGCCAGCATTTCGGCGGCGGTGATCTGCATGTCCTTGCGCAGGGCGAGTTCGTTCTCGCCCCAGGCGCAATCAATTTTCAGCACCGGGACTCCCCACGCGTCGACTCTTTCTTTATCCAGTTCGACGAAGTTGTCATGGTTCGGCAGGCACTCACCGAAGCCGTAAAACTCGAATCGCCACGGCCCGGGATGGCGGAGAGCCTTCTTGAACTCCGGGCCAAATTCGACTTGTGTGATGCCGCGTTCCCAGCCGTCGCGATAGCCCCCGCCCTGACACCCATAGCCGCGTAGAAACTGGGCGTGCTTCGTTTTCACATTGCGGAACCTGGGCATGTAGATTCCGTTCGGGCGTCGGCCAAACCGGACGCGGTCGTCGTTGCCGGGGATCAGCGCATTGGCGCCGGCACCCATGGTGTGGTCCATCAGGTTGTGGCCCAGCTCGCCACTTGAATTCGCGAGCCCGTTGGGAAATTCCGGCGTCGATGAATTGAACAGAATGCGGACCGACTCGAGAGCCGATGCGCACAAAAAGACCACTCTGGAGTGAAATTCCAGAGCAGCGCGAGTTTGCGCGTCGATGACGCGAACGCCGGTGACTCGTCGCGTGCGCGCGTCGAAGATCAGGCTATGTACGACGCTGTGCGGACGCAGCGTCATGCGCCCGGTTTTCTCCGCCGCCGGCAACGTCGCGTTCAGGCTGCTGAAATAGGAGCGCGTGATGCATCCGCGTTCGCAGGGGCCGCAATAGTGGCAGGCGGCGCGGCCGCGATGGTCCTGGGTAAGAATGGCGCAGCGGCCTATGGTGAGCACGCGCTCATCGCCAAAATATTTGGCGACTGCGTCGCGCACGACTTTCTCGGCGCAGCTCATCGCCATGGGCGGAAGAAACTTGCTGTCGGGCAGTTGCGGCAGGCCTAAAGCTTCGCCGCTGATGCCGACGAAGTCTTCCACATAGTCGTACCACGGAGAGATATCGGCGTAGCGAATGGGCCAGTCGATGGCGATTCCGTCGCGCAGGTTCGCCTCGAAGTCCAGATCGCTCCAGCGGTAGCTTTGCCGCCCCCACATGATGGAGCGGCCACCGACCTGGCGTCCGCGAATCCAGCGGAATGGCTTGCCCTCCGCGGTCGTATACGGGTGCTGCTTGTCGCTGACGAAAAATTTGCCCGACCATTCGTCGCAGGCGTAGCACGTGCTTTGAATGGGCTGATCGTCTCGTTGGCCGCGGCGGTCTCCCAGCCCGCGAAATCTCATCTCCCACTCGGGGACGTGCTCGCAGTAATCCTGCTCCGGCACAATGGGACGGCCCGCTTCGAGGACGAGCGTCTTTAGTCCCTTTTCGGTCAGTTCTTTGGCTGCCCAGCCGCCCGTGATGCCGGAACCGACGACAATCGCGTCGAAGGTGGTGTCCTTGGGCATGAGCTCAGTCGACTCGCTCGACCTCTTTACCTTGATTTGGGCTTTGCGCTTTTTCTTGCTCCGCTGCGCACCCGTCAAAACGTCCGGGGATCATTTCAAAATGCAATTCCTGCGTCGCGCCTGCTTCGGAGGTGTAGAAGGCGGTCAGTGTCAGACGACGCAGCATGGGATAGAAGCTTTCAGTCTCCACGGTTGAGTCGTTGTGAGCGGCATTCCGGCGCTCGGTCTCTTCCGTCATGCTCTCTCCCAGCGCGGTCAGCACTTCGGACTGTTGAGCCTGCGCGCAAGTCACAAAGTCGCTCGCGAACAGAGACTGACTGCGGGCGTCCACATCGGCCAGGCCATTCAGGAATCGCGAGCGCTGTGGCTCGTCGTACCATTCGGTGAGCATCAGATCGATAAAGTCGGCGGCGCCCACGTCGGTGGCTCCCGGCGTGTCCGTCCGCGGAAGGATGCTCTCGGCCATCGTCTTCACAGTCTCAAATTGGTGGGCGTTCAGAGTGCGAGGGGCCTGACTTCCAACCGCTGCGCGCGCTTCGCGGAGCGCCGCCAGTAGCTTCACCGGCGCGAATTGCAGCGCCGTGCACGCAGCCAGCACTCGAAGAGCTTCGCGCCGATTCACGAGATAATTCCCTTTGTCGAAAATTCTGTCAGCGTCCGCGACGCACATTGCTTCACGGCGTCGCGCCGGAAGTCAGGATAACATTCTCGGAAGTCCAGAGGATCACCGAGGCAGCGAGCGCAATAGAGAACTCAGCGAGGAACACCAGCTCACGGCTGAACGTTGGTCACGCCCTCTTCGCCCGGCTTCGGAAAATGTTTTTCATACCAGGCGATGGATCGGTCGGTCCAATCGACCACATGTTTGACCTCTTGCAACCCGTGCCCCTCGCGGGGATAGCGGACGAAGACGGTTTCAACGCCCACGTCTTTCAGCGCGATGAAGAACTGCTCTGCCTCGGCTATGGGAACATCGTTGTCGTTCTCGCCGTGCACAATGAGGGTGGGCGTGTGGGCGGCGGCGACGTGCTTGAGGGCCGAGCGCTCCCACGCAACGTCCATCAGATTGCCCTGATGGAGGAATTGACCGAACTCCATCTCCTCGTACTGGTTGTAATACGTCATGTAGTTGTAGCTGACGAGATTGGCGATGCCGGCAGTCGGAATTGCGGCCTTGAATTCGTTGGTTTGGGTGATGAGCCAGTCGGTGAGCTGGCCGCCATAGCTCACGCCTTCGATGCCCATCCGTTCGCGGTCAATCCACAGATAGCGCCGCACAGCGGCGCTCACGGCGTAGAGGATGTCCTGGCCTTCGTCACCATTTTGATCGCCAAAAACAGCATCGGCAAACTTCTGGCCATAGCCGGTCGAGCCGCGGTAGTTCACGTTGAGCACCGCATAACCGTGCGCTGCGTAGACCTGGTTTTTGAAGTTGAGGCCGGGACCATTTTGCCCGTGCGGTCCGCCGTGAATATTCACGATCAGCGGATGCTTCGACGTAGCGGTCATGCCGACGGGCTTGGTAAGAAAGGCTTCAACTTCGAAGCGGTTGTCGTTGCTGACAAAGGTGAAGGATTCGACATCGGCGAGCGTTTTGCCCGCAAGTAGTTCATGGTTGAGATCGGTGAGCTGGCGCGCCGCGCTGGAACCCGATCTGTAATAGAGTTCGCCCGCGTCGCGCGGCGTGGTAAAGGAATATGCGACGGCGCCGTTCTTGCTGACCGAAAATCCGCCTACGCCACCTGCCTCTTTCACGATGTAATCCGGCTGGCCGCCGGCGACAGGCAGTCGCACCAGATGATAGCTTCCGTGCTCCTGAACCGTGAAGTAAACGGCGTTGCCGTCTGGCGCCCACTGGGCGGAACCTTGACGATTGTCGATCACGGCGCCGACTTCGCGGCGATTGCTGCCGTCGGCATTCATGATCCAGACGTGCGTGTCCTCCATGGTGGTCTCGCGGTCGGTGAGGCCGCGGCGCGTGCCGAGGAAAAGAATCGACTTGCCGTCAGGCGACCACAACGGATCGTACTCGCACGATTCCGTCGCAGTGAGGCGGTGAATGCTGTTGTCGGAGAGCTGCACCGTGAACAGATCGTAGTTGAAGAACTCGTCCTGATTAGGCTCGCGGTTGGAGGCAAAGACGATCTGCTTTCCATCCGGCGACCAATCGATGGAATGCTCGTCGTAATTGCCCTGCGTAAGCTGGCGAATCTGCTTGCTCGCGATATCTACAACGAAAATATGCAGACGGTTATTGTCGTTAAAGCGCGTCATGCCTTCGTCGGCATCGGGCTTGTAGAGATAGCGGGTTATTACGATGGGGTCGCCGCTGGCCTCAGCAAACTCGCCGGGCGTCGCGGAAACGAATGCGATCTGCTTTCCGTCCGGGGACCACGCAACTCCCTTGCCTGTGTCGGGGAGCGGGGAATTGGTGTTCTCCCGCACCGCGAGGAAAGTCGCATCACTGCCGTCGGGATGCGCGATCATCAGGCCGTGCTTTTCACCATCCTCACCGGTGAAAGCGATCCATTTGCCGTCCTTCGACCAAAGCGGGCCTCTGGCGGGCTTGTCGCCGCCCAGGCGAGTGCTCTTGCCCGTTCCCACGTCCATCACCCATAGCTGCGCGTAAGGGCGCCCGGGCTGATCGCGCATGGTGATCGTGTACGCGATGTAGCGGCCATCGGGCGAAAGCGACGCGCTGCCAACGGAGCGAAGGCGGGAGAGATCGCTGCTGGTAACGACATCAGCATTGACTGGGATTGTGAAAAACGCGAGGCACAGGCAGATAGAGAACAAAGCAATCTTTGAAGCATGACGCATCGAATCCCCCAGATCGCGCAGGTGTATGAACAGGCACCGTCATACTACAGGAATGACGTACTAGCGAAACGGGCGTGAGCGTGAAAGCCGGCAGCCAGAATTGCGGCTTTACCTGGCAGAGGCTTTGCGGCGCGCTTCTTCGCAGGCTTGCACCGGGTCGCGTCCGGTGACTTGCTTGTACCAGGCAGGATGGAATGTCCACGCCCAGGCTTCGCCCACCGCGCCGCGGATCATCGCCTGAAACGTGCCGGACTGCCCGATAGTGCTGAGGTAGATGTGAATGAAAATTCCGCCCAGCATGATGAGAGCCGAAACATCGTGCAGAACATAACTCACCGCAACGGCCCAGCGGCCAAATACGCTGGCACCAAACCACAAAATCATTCCCGTGATCAGGTACACCACGCAGCCGCTGACGATCTCCCAGAACTGCATTTTCTGGCCGCCGTTGAAGAAGCCCGTATCGGTTGGCTCCATTTTTTCCTGGCCGCCAACGATTTTCGTGAGATTGCGCATCCACTTGGTGTCGGCCGCGGTCCACATCATGGGCTTGATCCAGTTCAGCGCCTGCAGCCCGAAGAAGATCACAAATCCAAGGCCAAACCAGGGATGCATCTCGCGGCTGAGTGGCCCACCGCCGAAGATGGGTGTGAACCAGCGGAAGAGCCACGGCATGTAAATTCCGAAGCCGGTGAACAGCGCGAGAAAGAAGAAGAGAGCGACCATCCAATGCAGGAAGCGTGTGTAAACGCGATGACGCAGCAGCTCGCCTTCGTACACTTCGGTCTGGCCGATTTGCCCGAAAGTGCCGCGCGCCTTGTCGTCGAAGCGTTCGATCGCGGTTGACATCAGCCCTCCCTCTCTTTGATCGGAGGTTCTGGTTGCGGCCGGCGCGGCCCGACGGTAACGTAGTGCATCAAAACCCCGAGCAGGCCGAACAGGGCAAACGTCCCGAGAACTGGCTTGAACAGCCACTTCCAGACGGTGTAGCTCCACGGAATCACAGGATTCCTGGGAAGGCCGCCGTAGCGTTCGGGATTTTCGGCGTCGTGCAAGACGTAGACTACGTGCGTGCCGCCGATGGATTGCGGATCGTACACGCCGGCCTTTTCGAATCCGAAATTTTCCCGCAGCTGCTTCGCCCGCTCTTCGGCGATGAATTTCATGTCATCCTTGCTGCCGAATTTCAGGCAACCGGTCGGGCATGCCTTGATGCAGGCGGGCTCCAGACCCTGACCGACGCGGTCCGAGCACAGCGTGCACTTGTAAACCTTCTTCGTGGCGGGATTGAACTTCGGAATGTCGAAGGGGCATCCGGAGACGCAGAATTCGCAGCCGATGCAATTTTCCTGCTGGAAGTCGACGATGCCGTTCGTATACTGCACGATGGCGCCGTCGGCCGGACAGGCACGCAGGCAGCCGGGATCGGCGCAGTGCATACACTGATCTTTGCGCATGAGCCACTGCACGGTGCCATCTTCCCGTTGAAATTCGTTGAACTTGATGAGATTCCAGAACGAGTGACTGGTCGAGGGCATCGTCTGATACGTGTTGTCGAAGGTGGTGGGCGTGAACGGCATGTCGTTCCACTCCACGCACGCCACTTCGCACGCCTTGCATCCGATGCAGATGGTGGTGTCGACCAGCTTGCAGACGTCATAGTCGCGCTGCATGTCGAAGCCAGCGGCCGGGCCGGAGTGGCCTGAAATCTGCTTGATCTGAAGTGTCTTGCGGTCGCTCATATTTGCCATCAGCGGCTAAAGCCGCTGTCGAACAAAAGGACTAGCGGCGCGGCTTGAAGCCGCGCTCGAATCTGCAATCCTTTCCCACGAATCGGCTACACCTTTTCTATCTTCACCAAGAATCCCTTGAACTCGGGCGTATACGCATTCGGATCGATCACCGTCGGAGTCAGCTGATTCGCCAGTGTCTTCGCGGTCTTGTCTTCGTCTTCGGCGATGCCGCGGAACCCCCAGTGAATCGGAATTCCGATCTGAAACGTCTCTTTCCCGTCGATCTTCATCGGCCGGATGCGGCGGGTCACCATCGCCTTCGCGATGTAGTGACTGCGCGCACTGGTGACCTTCACTTTCTCGCCGCCGCGAATTCCCATGCGGTCGGCCAGTTCCGCCGGCACTTCCACGAACGGTTCCGGAACGAGCTGCACGTTCATGGGATTGTTTTTGGTCCAGTAGTGGTAGTGCTCGGTCAACCGGTACGTGGTGCAAATGACGTTGTAGCCCTGGTCGACGGTGCCATACTTGTCCGCGTCCGTCTTGTACTTTTTGACCACGGGATTGTTCGACTGATTGGGATGCAGCACGTTCGCGATCGGGCTTTCGATCGGCTCGTAGTATTCGGGAAACGGACCATCTTGCAGTCCGCCAAGCGGCACAAACAATCGTCCAACGCCCTCGGGGTTCATGATGAAGGGCCCCATGTGATCTTTCGGTGGCGAATCGGCCTTGAAATCCGGGACATCGTTGCCCACCCACGATTGTTTGGCCTCGTCCCACCAGACCTGGCGACGCGATGCATCCCACGGCTTGCCGTTCAAGTCGCAGGATGCACGGTTATACAGCACGCGGCGGTTCGCAGGCCACGACCACGCCCAGTTGGGATAGATTCCAAGCCCGGAGGGATCTTCGGTGCCACGGCGCTGTGTCATCGCGCCGGCTTCGGTCCACGATCCGCAATAGAGCCAGTTGCCCGAGATCGTCGTGCCGTCGTCTTTCAGCCAGGCAAAACCGGGAAGCTGTTGGCCAGCCTTGATGGTGACATTGGTCTTGGGATCGGTCAGATCGGCCAGCGCCTTTCCGTTGATCTCCTTCGCCATTTCAGCGAGCGACGGATTGTAGGGATTCGTGTAGCCAAACGAAGCATTCAGAATGGGGTCGGGAAACTTGCCGCCCTCCTTCTGGTACAGCTCACGCACCTTCAGAAAGATCGTCGCCAGGATTTCTTGATCCAGCCGCGCCTGGCCCGGCGGCGGCAGCGCCACGTTTTTCCACTGCAGCCAGCGGGCGGAATTCACGAAAGTTCCGTCTTTCTCAGCAAAGCCCGCGCCCGGCAGGCGATACACGGTGGTGCTGATCTTCTTCATCTCGTCGGTCGAGATGCCGGGCGCTCGCCAGAATTCGCTGGTCTCGTCGGGATAGATTTCGCACACCACCAGCCAGTCGGCTTTTTTCAGCGCGTCAATATTTTTCTGCGAGTCCGGACCGATCATGACGCCGTTCATGCCGAAGGCGAATAAGCCTTTGACCTTGCCCTCGTACATTTCATTCCACAAGTTCACCCAGGAGTAGTTGCGGTCAACTTTGGGCAGGTAATGGAAAGCCCAGTCGTTTTCTTTCGTCGCCGCTGGCCCGTACATCGCCTTCATGAGCGAGACGGCAAATTTTGGCGTGTTCGACCAATAGTTGAAGGAATCCCACGGGTCAGGTTTCGCGGCAATCGGAGTGATGCGCTTGAGGTATGCGGCGAAATCCGTATCCGCCGGTGTCGGAACTTTCAAATATCCCGGCAGAATGTCGAACACCCCGGCCATATCGGTCGCGCCCTGAATGTTCGAGTGCCCACGCAGCGCATTGACGCCACCGCCGGCGCGGCCCACATTGCCCAGGAGCAATTGCAGGATGGCCGCGGTGCGAATGATCTGGGTGCCGAAGCTGTGCTGCGTCCATCCGACGGCGTAAATGATGGTGGCGACCTTCTTCATGTCGCCGTCTTTGCGGACGGACGTGAACATCTCCGCGGCCTTGAGGAATTGGTCTTTCGGAATTCCCGTGATGCGCTCGACCATCTCGGGCGTGTAGCGCTCGTACTGCTTTTTCAGCAACTGAAACACGCAGCGCGGATGCTGCAATGACAAGTCGAATGCCGTTTTCGGCGGCAGTGCCGGTGGGGGAGGGGGAGCCGGAGCTGCGCCTTTCGCGGCTGGAGGCGGTGCAGGCTGTTCATATTGCTTGGCAGGAGTAGGTTCTACCGGTTTCCCGGTCAGATCTCCGCCTTCTTCATAGTTCCAGGTTGACTTGTCGTAGGTCTTCTTTTCCGGATCGAAACCGGAGTACAAGCCGTCATCCGGAAGCTTGAACTTGTCCTTGATGATGAGCGCGGCGTTGGTGTAGTTGACCAGATAGTCGTGGGCGATGCGATTGTTCTCAATGGCGTAGCGGATCAGGCCGCCGAGGAAGGCAATGTCGGCGCCGGCGCGAATCTGCAGAAAAAGATCGGCGGTAGCGGCGGTTCGCGTGAGCCGCGGATCGACCACAATCGTTTTCGCATTACGATGAAGCTTGGCCTCGATCGGCCACTTGAAGCCGCAAGGATGGTTTTCGGCTGGATTCCCACCCATGATCAACATCATGTCGGTGTTCTTGATGTCGATCCAGCCGTTGGTCATCGCCCCGCGTCCGAATGTTGGCCCCAAACTGGAGACCGTGGGGCCGTGTCAAACCCGGGCCTGGTTTTCCAGGTAGCAGACCCCCAGGCTGCGCATGGTTTTGACGACCAGATAATTGAACTCGTTGGTGTCGGTGCATCCGCCGGTGAAGCCGATGGTCTCGCAGCGGTTTACGATCTTGCCTGACGCGTCTTTCTCAATGAAGCTGTCATCGCGCGTCTTCTTCACTTTCTGTGCGATCTCGGCGTATGCCTGTTCCCACGAAATGTCTTCCCAATCCGTGCCGCCGGGCCGCCGCACCTGCGGCTTGAGCAGGCGGCGGTCATTCAGGATGTCCTGTTCGAGCGACGATCCCTTGGGGCATAGCGTGCCGCGATTAATAGGATGGTCGGGGTCGCCCTCGACATGGACGACCTGCGGGATCGCGTTCTTGGCCTTGTCTCCCAATGTGTAGATGATGACGCCGCAGCTCACCGAACAATAAGGGCAAGTGCTGCGTGTTTCGCTGGCTCGCGAAATTTTCAGACTTTGCGTCTGCGCGTAGACGGGAGTCAGGTCGAATCCAAGTGTAGAGAGGCCTGCTCCGCCAAGGACGGCGCCCTTCAGAAAGGTCCTGCGGGAAAACTCCATCGAAAACCTCCGGCATTTTGCCGCGTGATCTTGATGCGGCGGCTGCTCTGAGCCCTCTAAACACCCGAGATGTTCTACAGAAGTTGAGGGTTGCGGTCGCCGCGTCCCCACGCCTCACGACCGAGGTCAAGCCCACCTGATGCGGGGAACTATAGTCTCTTCAGTCGAAGGGAGTCAACCTCTGGAGGGCGCTTTCGGCAGGGGCGACGCGTTGCGGCTTTGGCCCCTGAACCTCATAATGGCCCGATGACCGCTTCCCCCTGGCAGCGGCGCACCCAGCGCGCCGAGGAGTTGATCGTACAACGTCCGTTCGCGGCAGAAATTCTCGGCTTTTATATCCATGTCGCGCGCTTTCAGGAGGAGTCGCACCGGCGGCTGGGCAGGGTGCTGCAGACGGCTGGTGCTCGGTTCGACAGCGAACTAGGCGCGGCCGAATTGGAACAACTGATTTCGAGATTCGAGTCGTTTCTTTCGCTTGCCGAGTCGCGTGGTCCGCAGCATCTGGCTCAAATCAGCCGCCAACTGAAAACCAGCGGCGAGACGGTGTGGCGTGATCTGCTGAACAGCGCCTGGCTTGGACACTCGGCTTCCGACGCCGCGCAATTGTTGGCTGCAGCGTCTCTTCAGCCCTTCGGCGAACTGGTCCGCTCGCGCGCTTCACCCCACGCCACTCAGCAAACCTACGCGGTTTGCCCTTATTGCCATCGTAAGCCCGGCTTTGGCGTTTTGCGGCAAATGGGCGAAGGTGCGGCGCGATCGCTCGTCTGCGGCTTCTGCCTGGCGGAATGGGACTTCCGCCGCATCGTCTGCCCCGGCTGCGGCGAAGGAAATGAGCGGAAGCTCGCGGTCTTCTCTGCCAGCGACTTCGATTACATTCGCGTGGAGTGCTGCAACACCTGTAAGACCTACATCAAGACCGTAGACCTGACCAAAAATGGCCGCGCCGAGCCCCTCGTGGACGAACTCGTTTCCGCGCCGCTCGATCTTTGGGCGGCCGAGCACGGTTACGCCAAGCTGAAGAAAAATCTGCTGGGGATGTAGGGAGTGAACTTGCCTTAATACGAAAGCAAGCCAAGCGCGCGATTTTTGCGTCGCGGCTTTTCTTAATAGAAGCAGCGCGACGCAACGCGCGGCTCACCTAGATCCTTCGGCGGAAAAAGCGACCGCCTCAGGATGACAAAACTCTGATCTCGTCTACAATCACGGCATGGGCAGCTTGGGGCAACAAAGTCCGGCCCCGGAGGAACGCGACTCCAGCCGGCTGATCATTTCGATCGCCGTGGCGGGCGTGATCGCGGTGATGCTCGGGCTTGCGTTTCTTCTGCGTGAGCCGCCCAAGGCCGCGAAGACGGTTCCGCCATATGCTGCCAATCTGAAGATTTCTGACTTGAAGATGAGTGCAGCCGAGAATTTTATCGGACACACGGTCACCTACGTGGACGGCGCAGTTTCGAACGCAGGTGACAAAACTGTGACCCGCGCAGTTGTCGAAGTCGTCTTCAAGGACGAGATCGGCCAACTTGCGCAGCGGGAAGAAGTGCCCTTGCGGCTGCTGAGAACGAGCGGGCCTTATCCGGAGGCGGTCGACTTCGGCTCTGCGCCGCTCGCTCCCGGCCAGACGCAACCCTTCCGCCTGACGTTCGACAGCGTCTCGGCGCAGTGGAACCGCGCGTATCCGGAGATACGGGTAACGGATGTGACGGTGAAGTAATACCGATTGTAGATTTCAGATTGTAGATTGGCGATTGAAATCTTCGGATCGTTTTCCACGCACTAATCTGAAATCTGCAATGGCAAAATCTGAAATCCTGCGGCGATCCTCTACAATTGTCTTCGTGCCCGAAACCAAGCCATTTCGGTTGACGGAGTCGGTGAAAGCTGCGGGTTGAGCGTCCAAGCTGAGTCCGGCGGCGCTGGACAAGGTGCTTGGGAAATTAGCCCGGCAGCATGACCCGAACGTTCTGGTCGGCTTCGATCACGCCGACGACGCCGGAGTGTACAAAATCGCCCCCGACCAGGCGTTGGTGCAGACGGTCGACTTCTTCACGCCCATCGTTGACGATCCATACACCTTCGGGCAGATCGCAGCGACCAATTCCCTGAGCGACGTTTACGCCATGGGCGGAAAGCCGCTCACGTCGCTGGCTCTCGTGTGTTTTCCCGACAAGGCTGATCTTGAAATCCTCGAGCGCATCCTGTCCGGTGGGTTGTCGAAGATGATCGAAGCCGGATGCACCGTCATCGGCGGACACAGCATTCGGGATGAGGAAACGAAGTTTGGATATTCAGTCACGGGATTGATCCATCCGGCGAAAGTGCTGGCCAACAAAGGCGCAAAACCGGGCGATGCGCTGCTGCTGACCAAGGCTCTGGGCACGGGCGTGATCTCGACGGCGATCAAGAAAGGAAAAGCGGAACCGGCATGGATTGACGCGGCAGTGCAGTCGATGACGACCTTGAACAAGACCGCGGCGGAAGTGACTACCACGGGACATGTAGGGACGGCCGCCCCCGGCCGCCAAGCCAAGCGGAACTCGGCAGCTTTTCGCGTGAATGCGATGACCGACGTCACCGGCTTCGGATTGATCGGGCATGCGCGGGAATTGGCTCTGGCCTCGGATGTATCGCTCCACATTTCTGCCGGCAGCATTCCATTGCTCGAAGGTGCGCTGGAGTGCGTACGCGCCGGGCATGTGCCCGGCGGGCTGAAGAACAACCGCGATTTCGCCGAGTGCCTGGTGGAGTACGATGCGAACGTCCCAGAAGACGGGCGTGCGCTACTGTTTGATCCGCAGACGGCGGGTGGATTGCTGATCTCGACGCCGGATGGACCAGCTCTTGGGCGCGCGTTGGAGGAGGCGGGCGTAGCAGCGGCCGCGATCGGAGAAGTCGTGGCGAGTCGGAAGCCGAGGATTCGGGTATCGATTTAACTGTCGCGGAGATTCCCACTTCTGGCAAAGACAGCCAGAAGTGGGGCACCGTTTATGGGCTCTAATTGATGAGCTCCCAGATTTTGGCCAGGTGGTGGTCGTCGTGTTCCGCGACGAAGAACAGGTGATCAACCAGCCGCATGGGCGTCTTCATGCGCGGATGCAGCAAGGTATGAGCGAAATGCGCGGGGTCGAGTTCATCGGCCCGGTCGATTAGCTGCGCGCGGGCTTTGCGAAAATCGGCGAGAATCTGCGCGATCGGCATTGCGTTGTGATTGGCCTCGGTGGTGCCGCGGTTAGTCAGGTCGGCGACGGTGAGTTCGGAACCGCCTTTTGCGAAGTCGTTGACCCGCGCGGTCCACAGCGGCTCGAGGTCGAGCAGATGCCCGGCGTGCTCCTGCGCCGACCACTTTTCTTTCACTTCTTCAAGCGGGCCGCTTTCCAGCGGCTTTCTGATCAGCCGGTCGCGGACGGCGTTGCGCAGCATGTCCTCGAGGCGCGCCGGCGTTCCGATCAGGCGCACGCGAATGTTTGGATACAACGCGGCCGGGAAAGAAAACTCGAACTTCCGTTCAAACCAGAGAGGCACTAAGGTCATGGCAGCGGATTACCCTCATCACCGGGGCTGAAGCCCCTCATTCGCAGACACTCTAACGCGGCGCTAAAGCGCCGCTCTTCCACACTTCGAGTACAAGGTCGTCCCGGGCGAGCGAGGGTCGCGTGAATGAGCGTCAACTTTGCGCATGCTACCTCGGACGGCCGAAGAAAATCACGTACCCGTCGGGGTCGGAGATCTCGAATCCGCGCAAACCGTCGCTCGTATCTTTCAGAGGGACGCTGAAGGCGGCTCCCTGCGCGGAGAATTCTGCGGCAAGGGCGTCTGGATCGGAAGCGTAGACGAAAGCGTCCCAGCGCAAGTGAGGATGGCGCTTCGGATTCGGCAGCGGCGAAATGCCACCCTCCGATTTGACGAAGATCTGCACGCCCTGGCGGCCAATGATCGCGGAAAATGGGTTGCGCTCGGGTTGCTTCCATCTGGTTTCGAAGCCGAGCCGGTCGCGGTAAAACGCGATCGTCTGATCAACGTTGCTGACGACGAAGAACGGTGAGATGTGCTCGGTCGTGGCCCGGGGCATGGTGTGCTCCACGCGAATCATAGCACCTGGCTGAAACTACGAAGGCAACAACCGGCGCTGGCGCGCCGGGGACGGACGAATGCGTCCGTCCCTACACGACTCTTACTGAATCAGCGTGCCGCCGTTGCCTCCGTTGCCTTCTTCGTCCGGCGCGATCACCACGGCTGCGGCGACGCGGTCCCCGGGCTCCATGTGCAGCAGGCGGACGCCCTGCGCGTTGCGGCCGGACTCGCGAATGGTCGTCGAATCCATGCGGATGATCTTGCCGTAGTGACTGATCAGCATGACTTGCGAATCATCGTCCACCTGGGCGATCGCGACGACTTTACCGACGCGGTCGGTAGTCTTAAGGTTGATCACGCCCTTGCCGCCGCGGTTGGTGAGCCGGTATTCGTCGGCGGGCGTGCGCTTCCCGAATCCGTTTTCGGTGACGGAGAGAATGAGCGAGCCTTTTACGGCTTCGTCGATGGCTTCGGGGCCGGCCGGCAGGGGCGCTCCGGCGGACGAGGCGTCCGCCGCTCCAGGGGCCGTGCCCGGCTTCGCGGTTGTGGCCATGCCGACCACGTAATCGCCTTTTTCCAGATCGATGCCCCAGACGCCGTATGCCGCGCGGCCCATGGGGCGAACGTGCGATTCATCGAAGCGCACGGCCATGCCTTCATGCGAGGCGAGGAAGATGATCTGGTTGCCGTCGGTGATGCGGCAGGCGACCAGTTCGTCGCCCTGCTCGATGCCGATGGCCATGATGCCGTTGGAGCGCACGTGCATGAACTCGCGCACTTCGGATTTTTTCACCAGGCCGTTGCGCGTGGCGAAGAAGACGTATTTGTTTTCTTCTTCCAGGTTGCGCACCGCGACCAAGGTTCGAAGGGTCTCACCGGGCTGCAGGCCGACCAGGTTGCCAATGTGCTTGCCGCGGCCGGCGGCACTGACATCGGGAATTTCGTAGACCTCGAGCCAGTAGACGCGCCCGGTGTTGGTGAAGATGAGAATGTAAGCGTGAGTCGAGACGATGAACAGATGCTCGACGAAATCTTCGTCGCGCGTCTTCATGCCGGTGCGGCCCACACCCCCGCGGCGCTGCATGCGGTAGGTGGAAATTGGCGTGCGCTTCAGGTAACCGGAGTGGCTGACGGTGACGGCGACCTGCTCGTCGGCAATGAGATCTTCGAGGACAATTTCGGCGGCTTCGTCTTCGATGCGCGTGCGCCGGTCGTCCCCGTATGACTTCTTCACTTCTTCCAGTTCTTTCACAATCACGCCGCGCAGTTTTTTCTCCGACGCGAGGATCGACTCGTACTCCGCGATGTTCTCGCGAACCTGCTTCAACTCGTTCGCGATTTCATCAATTGAGAGTTTGGTCAGGCGGTGCAACTGCAGTTCGAGGATGGCATCGGCCTGCTTCGCGGTGAATGGCTTCTCCGGATCGAGCTTGGGAGCACGGCCGGTGGTGTTGATGTCGATTTTCTTGCCGCCGAAGTACAGGACCAGGTTCTCACGGGCGTCAGCGCGGTTGGCGCTGCCGCGAATGATGGCGATGACGTTGTCGAGATGATCGAGCGCAGTGCTGTAGCCTTCGAGGATGTGCTCGCGGTCTTTCGCTTTGGCGAGCAAATACGCGGTGCGGCGGCGGACGACATCAACGCGGTGCTCGATGAAATACTTGATGGCCTGGATCAGGCCCATCTCCCGCGGCTGTCCATTAACCACGGCGAGCAGGATCATGGAGAAGCTTTGCTGCATCTCCGTGTGCTTGAAGAGTTGATTGAGAACGATCTGCGCCTCGGCGCCCCGCTTCAGTTCCACGACGATGCGCATGCCGTCGCGATCGCTCTCGTCGCGCACGTCAGAAATGTCTTCAATGTCTTTGTCGTTGACCAGCTGCGCGATGCGCTTGATCAGGACTGATTTGTTCACCTGATAGGGAATCTCGGTGACGATGATGGCCTGGCGATCCTTGGTGAGGTTCTCGATCGCTGCCTTGGCGCGCATCATGAAGCGGCCGCGGCCGGTGCGGTAGGCCTCGAAGATTCCCGAGCGGCCGTGGATGATGCCGGCTGTCGGGAAATCAGGGCCTTGGACAAACTTCAGAATTTCCGCCAGCTGCGCGTTGGGATTGTTGACCAGCGTGATGGTGGCGTCGACGATTTCCGTCAGGTTATGCGGCGGAATTTTTGTCGCCATGCCCACCGCGATGCCGTCCGAGCCATTGATCAGAAGATTGGGGATGCGCGCGGGAAGAACGTCGGGCTCGACCTCGCTGCCGTCGTAGTTCGGATGGAAATCGACGGTTTCCTTGTCAAGGTCTTCGAGCAACGGCATGGCAACCTGGGCCAGCTTGGCCTCGGTATAACGGTCAGCCGCTGGAGGGTCGCCATCGACCGATCCAAAATTTCCCTGCCCGAAGATCAGCGGATAACGCATTGACCAGTCCTGCGCCAGGCGGACCAGCGCGTCATACACGGCCAGGTTGCCGTGGGGATGGTATTTGCCCATGACGTCGCCGACGATGCGGGCGCACTTGCGCGTGGCGCGGCTGGGCTGCAGGCCCATCTGCTGCATCGTGTAGAGAATGCGGCGATGGACGGGCTTCAATCCGTCGCGCACGTCGGGCAGGGCGCGGCCGATGATCACCGACATCGAATAGTCGAGATACGAGCGGCGCATCTCCTCTTCAATGTTGACGGGTTGAATGTTCAGCGCCCCGGGGCCGTCGCCACCGGGAGGAGGAGTCAGGGGAAGCTGTGGGTCTTGATCGTCAGGCATATGAGTTTTGAGCTTCGAGCCGCGAGCTTTGAGGACACGCAGTTACAGGCTCGTTGACCTGTAACTGCTTGTATTTACAAGATGTTACGTTCCCGGGAAACTGATGACATTATACCATGGCAAAAGCCTGTCAGGGCGCGCCCTGTTCACCAATTTGAGGCTCGCCTGACGGCGGTTCCAGGTCGGGAAATCCGCAGAAAATTCGGCCGATTCGGGTTGTGTGTCACCGAGAATTTGCTGGCGCGGTTGCTACGCTGCGCGTTATGAAGCGGATTCCGTCGCGCATTCCTTCATTAGACGGCCTGCGGGCCATTTCGATTTCGTTGGTGGTCGTCGGGCACTGGGCCGAGCTCACATATCACTCCGATGTAGCCGGAGCGTTTGCCAACCTGGGCGTGAGAATTTTCTTCATCATCTCGGGATACCTGATTACGACGCTGTTGCTGAAAGAGCACGCCAAGACGTCGACCATCGGGCTGCGCGAATTTTATGTGCGGCGGGCGTACCGGATTTTGCCCGCGGCATTCGCGTTCATGCTGCCCGTGTTCCTGATTTTCTGGCACGATTTACGCTGGTATCACATGGCCGCCGCGGCGCTGTATGTGACGAACTTTGACTTCACCCATCCCTGGTTTCTGGGCCATTTGTGGTCGCTGAGCGTGGAGGAGCAGTTCTACTTTCTGTGGCCGGGCGTGTTGAAAAGATGGTTCGGGCACCGGGTAGCGATTCTGGCGGGAGTGATTGCGTTTGCACCGGCGTATCGCGTGGCCTGCCACTTTCTGGGGATGCACGGACGAGCCGATGAGACCTTCCCGGCTGTGGCGGACATTCTAGCGATCGGCTGCCTGCTGGCGGTGGTCGAGCACGCAACGCGTGTCCCCACTTCTCGCGCAGAGTGCGCGCGAGAAATCGGGCACCCGGCGGCTGGGATGGGGCACCCGGCCGTCTTTCTTTCAGCGATCCAATCCCGGTGGGCGCTGCTGATGATTCTCCCGGTCGCGCTTGTCCCCATCTATGTCGGCTTGCTGCATTTTCACATTACGGCCCTGCTGTTGCTTGTGCTGTGGCCGCTGATGCATTTCTCGATCGCGGGCTTGCTCTGGCACGTGGTGCAGCAGCCGTACCGGATCCTGAATGTGGAGCCGGTCGTGTGGCTGGGAAAGATCAGCTACAGCCTCTATTTGTGGCAGCAGCTGTTTATTTTCGGACAGCATGCGCGGCCGTGGTACGGCGTCTTTTTCGCAGTGGGGCTGGCGAGCGCCTCTTATTACCTGGTGGAACAGCCCATGCTGCGGTTGCGCGAGAGGAACTCCGAGAGGAACAGCATGACGGCGACGGCCGTTGCCGCGGCGTGACAAGAACCTTAGGGCCGGACGATGACTTCGTTGGGCGCGGAGGGAAGCCGGAACGGCACGCCGCGGGATAGATTCGAGTCGAGCGTCTCGGACAAGTTCAGCGTTGCAAGATCAATGCTCCGCGTCCAGGATCCGTTGCTATAGTAGTCGCCGCGAGTGTAGAGCACGCCGCCGGCAATGGTGTACTCCGAAACTTCTTCTTGATGGCCATCGCGAAAAACCAGAACCGCGGGCGGGATCTCGTGCTGTGCTGCTGGATGATTCGTGAAATCCTGTGCGCCGCTTCCGCGGCCTGACGGGCTTGACGCAACATCGATGGTCTCTCCGCCGGATGTGTCATCGCCGTTAATCCGGACGTAGCGGTCGCCGCGCAGTTCAATCATCAGGGGCTGCGCCGAAGTTGGGCGCGGCGGATTCGCATCAGCGGCAGCGGTTTGGGGTTGAACGAAAATGACGGGCGGTGGATACGCCACCGGATATCCCACGCCGGAAAGATAGTCCGCGTAAAGAGGGTCAGCCCAGCCGAGCGGATAGGCGAAACGCGCATGGCCGCCGAAGCGCGGAAAGCCCGAAGAAAAATGCGCAGCACCACCGCTGAATCTCTGCGCGCTCGCACACGGTGTGAGAGCGGCGAGAATCACAGCAATCACGAGAAGCAGCCTGCGCATAATCAGCTCGCTTTTATCAGTTCACCCGGGGAACCTGTTGCGGGCCGTGGAACATAATGCCGCGTTCGTCATTCTGCCGGCGCGTCGCGCCCAGATCTAAATCAGCAAGTGCGACCGTGCGCTGGTGGCCAGGAGTCAGGTCAACAAGCGTTGGGCCCACGATCGCATAATTGCCTACTTCCAGCTTGTGCCCGTCTTTGAAAATCAGCAGAGTCGGCTCTTGTGGAACGTCTGGAACGGAAAGTGCGGCGCCGCCCAGGCCGGCGTGCGGTGTGGGAACCTTCTTTACCGGCGGTACGTAGGAATCGGGGCCTGAGCCGCGGCGGTCGAAGATCGTCGGCCCGCCCTGATAGTCGGCGTCGCTGTCTTCTGCTTCGGCTTCGTTGTAGGGGTTGCCGCCGGGCACTGGGTACGGAATGGGAACGGCGTAGACTTCGCCGATGTGGTCGCCATCATGATGCCGGTGATGAAACTGACCGGAGTTCGTCGGCATTTCGGACTTGGCCGGAGCGTTTCCAGAGGACTGGAAAGTCACGCCGTGCGATCCGGCGGAAGTCGACGTTGCGGGCGTACTTGCGAACGAATGTCCCCCCGCAGAAGAGGTCGCCGCTGCAGTTGCCCCGCTCGTTTGCCCGAAGCCACTCGATACGCAAAGAGCAAGAACCAGCAACAGGCTAAAAAGCGCGACCGAAGCCGGAATTCGACGCCTCACAACAACATGATACTCCCATAAACAAGGCATGGCGCACCTCTCAATCAGAACTTCTATTCGATTCGATTGCGTGGTTCATTCGGCGGATGTCCGCTTGGCGCACTCACCCGGTATGTCTTTGAAAGCACGAGCAATTCTTGTTGCAAACGACAGGCTATAATTCGGCTGAACGCGGTCGTTGAGCGGGTTCGAGAAATAATCTGACCATGAAGTCTGCATTTCGATTTGCGCTGCTGGCGCTGGTGCTGATCCTGGTGGCAATGGTGTCGGCGCTGACCGCAATGCGGTTTGCCATCCACGGGCAGGAAGTGTCCGTGCCCGCGCTGGTTGGGCTGGCTCCGGCCGAAGCGGAACGGGCGTTGGCCGGGCTGGGCCTGCAGATTTCCATTGAGCGGCAGTACTACAGCCCGCGGATTCCCGAGGGCAAAATCATGTCGCAGCTGCCGCTGCCGGGCACCAGGGTACGGCGCGGCTGGCAGGTGCGTGTGGCGCAGAGTCTTGGACCCACGCGAGTGAACATTCCGGACGTGACGGGTCAGAGTGAACACGCGGCGGAATTGAACATCCGGCGGCGCGGACTGGATGTGGCTTCCATGGCTGAGATGGAGTCGCCGGGAATCCCACCGGATCAGGTGCTGGCGCAGAATCCGCCGGCCAACGCGACGCAGGTACTGGCGCCGAAGATCAGTCTGCTGCTCACGGCGCAGGCTCAGCCCCAGGCCTTTGTGATGCCGAACCTCATCGGGCAATCGCTGGGAACCGTAAGCCGCATGTTGCAGGAAGAAGGATTCAGGCTCGGAATTGTGAGCGTAGCACCCCCGCCGGTAGTGACCCCCTCTGACGAGTCGAGTCTCGCTGCGGGCGGTCAACCGCCATCAACCACTACTCAGCAGACACCGTCGGCGCAAGCGGTCCAGCCGGCATCGGCGGAGCCGACGCCGGCCAGCATCATTGTGTCGCAAGCGCCCGCGGCGGGGCAGAAAGTATTCGCGGGAGCGGTGGTTACGGTCGAAGTGAGATAGAACTGATCCACACAACTTGAAGTGTGGACTTTCCCTACGTTTTCTCCAGAATTGCAGCAAAGAAGCCGTCGCACGCGTGAATTCCGGGGATCGTGCGCAGGTAAGGGCCGCGCGTTAGTGATGCAATGTCGGACCACCTGAATTCGCCGCGCGTTTTCAGCCGCTCGAGCTCGGCGCGGCAATCGAGCACACTGAAGGATTTATTGCTCGCCACGGTTTGCTCAACGACGTCTTCATTCTCTTCCTTTTCGAGCGAGCAGGTTGAGTAGATTAGTCTCCCTTTAGGAGCGACTTGTGCAAGAGCGGAGGCGAGAATCGCGAGCTGGCGCGCTTGCAGGTCGTGAAGGTCTCCGGGGCTCAGTCGCCATTTGATTTCGGGATTGCGGGCCAGTGTCCCCGTGCCGGAGCAGGGAACGTCGGCCAGAACGCGGTCGAATGAGATTGAGAATGGGAGTTGGCGAGCGTCGGTGACGATGATGTGAATGGGGCATGGCGAGTCGATTGTGCGAGTCAATTCTTTCAGAAGCCGGGCGCGGTGTAGATGTAGTTCAGTCGCAACGATCGATGCATCCGGGTTGCGGTCGGCGATAGCCAATGTCTTGCCCCCGGGAGCGGCGCAGCAGTCGAGAATCCTTCGCGCGCGTCCTTTTCCGCTTTTCCCTTCAATGCTCACAAGAGTCGCGACGAGTTGGGAAGCTTCGTCCTGAATAGCGGCTCGACCTCGGCGGAAGGCGGCGGTCTTCGTGACGTCCCCGGCGTTCACGCGGCGGGCAGAATTCAGGAGACTCCCTGGGGCAAGATCGATTCCTGCCGTCAGGAGTTCGGCTTCCGCACTGGGCACGCGCAGCCGAATTGCAGTCGTGGGGATGGTTTGATTGTGCCGGCAGATTTTCTGAGCCACATCGAGCCCGTAATGGCCCACCCAACGCTCAACCAGCCAGAGGGGATGGGCCAAAGCGCGAGCCAGAGCATCTGCGGAAGTGTACCGCTCGATGTCAGAAGGCTTGAACCAGTTTGGCGCTCTCGCTGCGAGCTTGCGCAGCACGGCGTTGACGAAAGGAGCTGCCGACCGCTTGCGGGCTCCTTTCATCAGTTCAACGCTCTCATGCAGCGCTGCGTGCGGCGGAATGCGATCCAGCCATCCGAACTGGTAGAGCGCCAGACGGAGCGCGATGAGAACTTCGAGATCAAGCTTCGCCAAGGGTTGCGAAGACGCAGTCGCGATCTGGTCGTCGAGACGCGAGCGCCACCGGAGAACACCCATGACCAGCTCTGTGGCGAGTGCGTGATCGGCGGTCGAGAGGCGGCGGTAATTCCCCGAGTGCAGCAATTCGGAGGCGTAGGACGCTTCGCGCTCCAGGCGAAGCAGAATGTCGAATGCGGCGGCGCGGGCGGCAGAGACTGCCATATCAATTGCCCAGCTTTTCGCCCGGTTGCGGCCGATAACCGTGAATGAAGTCGCGAGCAGAGGTGCGTTTCTTCCCTTCCAGTTGCAGCTCCAGCAGTTCGAGCGAAGTGCCGCGCCCGCAGCCGACAAGGAGCCGCTCACCTTGCGCGAGGAGTTCTGCCTGACTCAGCGACTGGCCGGCAACGTGCGCCTTCAGAAGCTGCAGGTTCTTGCCGCGGAAACTGGTATAAGCGCCGGGCCAGGGCTGAAAGCCGCGCATGCGGTTGAAGATTTCCGCGGCCGAGCGGGAGAAGTTTATAAGGCCGTCTTCTTTCTTCAAGATTGGCGCGAGAGTCGCCTGCGAGTTGTCCTGCGGGCGACGATACGCCGAACCTTCCTGCAGCCCACGCAACGTGGCAACCACGAGATCGGCGCCAATGGATGCGAGGCGCGGAGCGATGGTCTTCGCAGTGTCGTCAGGGGCGATGGAAATTTCTTTCTGCAGGAGGATGTCGCCTGTGTCGAGCCCGGCGTCGAGGCGCATTGTCGTAACGCCAGTGACGATCTCGCCGCGCGCGATGGCCCACTGAATCGGCGCAGCGCCGCGGTATTTCGGCAGCAGCGAGGCGTGCAGGTTGATGTTGCCAAGCGGCGGCAGATCGAGCATCCATTCCGGAATCAGGCGGCCGTAGCCGACGACGATAACGGCATCTGGCTTCAGTTCTGTGAGTTGGGCACGGAATTCGTCGTTCGACTTGATGCGGTCGGGCTGCGTAATCGGTAGATTCAGCTTGAGCGCTGATTGCTTCACCGGCGAAGCGACGAGTTCGAGGCCGCGACCTTTGGGACGGTCAGGCTGAGTAACGACGAGAGGGATACGATGGCCTGCGGCGGCGAGGGCTTCGAGCGTAGGCACGGCGAACTGCGGCGTCCCGCAGAAGACCAGATTCAGAGATTGAGTCATTGAATCATTGAGTCATTGAGCGATTGCCTCCAATGGCTCAATGACTGAATCACACAATGACTCAATTTCTACCATTCTCCTGCTTTCATCAGCTTTTTGATTTTGCGCTTCATCAGGTCGCGCTTGAGGGCGCTGAGATGGCTGATGTAAAGCTTGCCGTTCAGGTGGTCGGTCTCGTGCAGCAGAGCTCGGGCGAGGAGTTCTTCTCCGGTTTTTTCGAAGATCTTTCCGTGCACGTCCTGCGCGCGGACGGTGACTTTGTTGGGCCGCGTCACGTTCTCGCGGAAATCGGGGATGCTGAGGCAGCCTTCGCTCTGCGTATGCCTGCCTTCGGTGTGAATAATCTCAGGATTAATCAGCACAAGCTTGGCCTTGGGATCTTCCTTGAAGGTGACGTCAATGACCGCGATGCGGCGTCCGATGCCGATCTGCGGGGCTGCCAGGCCGACGCCGTGAGCTTCGTACATGGATTCGAACATGTCGTCGACGAGTTTCTTCAGTTCGTCGTCGAAGACAGTGACAGTTTCGCCGGGCTTTTCGAGTACGGGGTTGCCGAATTTTACGATTCGGTAGATCATCAGAATTTCTTCAGCTGCTGGCAGTAGCCCTGGAAATTTCTGAGCGTCTCGACCATGGAATCGCCGCCGAATTTTTCGAGCGCGCAGCGGGCAAGAGTCAACGCCACCATGGCTTCGGCTGCGACACCGGCCGCCGCAACCACGCAGACATCGGAGCGTTCGTAGGCCGCTTTCACCGGTTCGCGGGTCGCAAAATCGATCGACTGCAACGGACGGCGCAGCGTGGAAATCGGCTTCAGATAACCGCGGACGCGAATTTCCTCGCCATTGGAAACCCCACCTTCAATGCCACCGGCGTGATTGTGAGCGCGAGAAAAGTTGGTGAATCCGGAGGTCGCGCTGTAGCCAATTTCATCGTGCACGGTAGAGCCAGGAGCGTAGGCGCTCGCCACACCTGCGCCAATCTCGACAGCCTTTACGGCCTGCAACGACATGACCGCGGCGGCGAGCAGGGCGTCCAGACGCTCATCCCACTGGGAATAGGTGCCCAGGCCGGGAGGAACTCGGTAGGCCGCGACTTCGAAGACGCCGCCGAGCGAATCTCCGGTCTTGAGGACCTTGTCCACTTCCTCTTTCATGCGCTGCTCAACTTCGGCGTCGGTGCAGTTGAGCACTACCTCGTCGCGATCATAGAGAGCGCGAATTCTCTCCCAGGGAACTGGCTCTGAAAGCGTCACACTGCCCGTGGCGATGACGTGGCTGAGGACCTCGATTCCCAGTTCGCGAAGCAGGAGTTTGGCAATCGCCCCGATCGCGACGCGAGCAGCAGATTCGCGGGCCGAGGCACGCTCGAGGACATAGCGGGCTTCGGGAAAGTTGTACTTCAAGGCCCCGGCAAGGTCGGCATGGCCCGGGCGCGGGGAGGAAACAGCTTTATGCTTCGCGGAGTCGCCTTCGCCAACGGGCAGGGCGTCCCGCCAGTTTTTCCAGTCGCGGTTTTCTATCTGCAGCGCGATGGGTGAGCCGATGGTAAAACCGTGGCGCACGCCGGAGACAATGTGCGCGGTGTCGCGCTCGATTTTCATGCGCCCGCCGCGGCCGTACCCTTGCTGGCGGCGCCAGAGTTCCCGGTCGAGGAAAGGCTGGTCGACCTTCAATCCGGCGGGAACGCCGGAAAGGAAGGCGACCAGAGCTTCGCCATGGGACTCTCCCGCGGTGAAGTAGCGCAGCATGAATTTTTGATTGTACCTGATGCCGTAATGACGGTCGGGACTTCGGAATGGCCTCTATGGGCTGGCCTCGCCCGATAAGCGGCGTAGTCCGTCAAAATCGGCTTCCAGCAAGGATTTTGCAAGCGTGTGGAGGCCTGATCGGGTTACAATATGCATTCGGTCGCCCCTCCGTCGAGGCCGGAAACAACCCGGCCTGCAGCACAATTCTCTCTGGCCCACGAGGAGGAAATGTGTGCCCCCACACACAATTCCAACGGGAAGGCATGAGTATTAGGAAGATAAAGTGCGTCCTGCTTCACGACCACGTCCTGCTACGGCAGGGTCTGCGGCGCTTGCTCGAGGACGAGCCTGATATGGAAATCGTGGCTGAAGCAGCGGATGCCACTGAAGGGTTGCACCGGGTATTCGAGCATCGTCCCGATGTTGTCATCGCCGACGCCGCTATCTTCGGATGCGAGCCACAGCTCGCCGAGCGTTTAGTTCTGCGGGAATCACCCAAGAGCAAGGTTCTCTTCCTGAACCTGGGCGGAGACAACGCAGAGACCTGGCCCCTGTCACACGAGTCCAGCACGGGGCGGCAGACATCCGCAGAAGAGTTGGTGGAAATGGTAAGAAAGGCGCATGCTGCAGGAACCATCCGCGAGGTAGCGCGAAAAGGCCGGCCAGACGCGGCATCACAGATGCCTCCCCGAAAGCGGCCTTTGACGGCGAGGGAGCGCGAGGTCTTGAAGCTCCTGGCTGAAGGCAGAACCGTGCGCTCCGTTGCTCAAATGATGGGCCTGAGCGTCAAGACCGTGGACGCCCATAAATTCAATCTGATGCGCAAACTGGGGATTCACAACAAGGCCGAGCTGGTGATGTGGGCCATTCAGAAGAGAGTGGTTAAGCTGCCCGCCAATTTCTAACTCCTGACAGTCTCTGATTTCCCGACGCTCCGAATCGCGGCGACGTCAGTCGCGCATGGCAATCTCTGCGAGCTCTGCCAGGCCGGTGACTGTCAAGTCGGGCTTGCCCTCCGCGGCTCTAACCGCGCCTACGCCGGGACGCGCGGAGGGACGGTTCACCCATACCGTGGCGAGTCCGAGAGCCTGAGCCGGAATCACGTCGTGATAGATGCTCTGTCCCACGTGCAGAACGCGGTGCGCGGGCGCACTGATGCGGCTCAGAGCCAGCTCGAAGAATTTCAGGGAAGGTTTGTAGGCCTGGGCCTGCTGTGCCGTGACCACTTTGTCGAACTGCACCTCGAGTTGCGGAGCGGTGGAGGCAAAAAGGTCGTCGTCCACATTGGAAAGAATTGCCAGCCGAAACCGCGATTTAAGGCGGCGAAGGGCTGCCACCGTGTCGGGCCATGGCCTCCAGTTCGCCATCGAGTCGGCCAGTGAGTCTCTTTCTGCGAAAGTGGGAGTGAATCCCAGGTGTTGGCCGAATTGGCTGACAACGGACCCCAGCACATCGCGATAACGCTGAAACGCACCCTGCTCGGCCTGCTGCTCAAAATCCCCGTAGAGCTTGAGCAGCTTAGCGTCGTCGATTTTCTTTCCGTGGGCGGACAGGATGCGATGAAGAGCCGAAAAAATTCCGGTCTCCCAATCGATCAGAGTTCCGTAGCAGTCAAAGGTGAGAATTTCGTAGCGAGTGAAATCGAGCATGGCTTACCGTACAGGCTCAATGCCGGGCAGGATGGGGGTTTCGTTCAAGGAGTCGTCGGAGCCGGGCTTGCCCTCGCCCGCCGCCGCGGAATCTTCGGGAACAACCGCTTTCTTGGGCGCGAGAAACTTCTCCGTGTTCAGCAGCGGACGGCCGAGCGAAGCGTTGTAGCTCGTCCAGGGACTGTCGAGAGTGGCTTCGCGTTCGAAGTGGGCGCGCATGGCTTCCATCTTGGAGTCGAGGTCGTCGAGATAGTGGAGCATGAGCGCTTCCGGAAACATCGGCAACTTCGGCGAACCGAACTCGTACTGCCCGTGATGACTGATGATGAGGTGCTCGATCAGGACTTTGAGTTCCTCGGGAAAGCCCGGCAGCAAAGCCAGTTTTGCCTGGAGCATTTCCAGTTCGATGGTCATGTGGCCAAGCAGTTGGCCCTTGTCGGTATAGGTGAACGAGCGGTTGTAGGTGAGCTCATGAATTTTGCCGATGTCGTGGAGAAACGCGCCGGTGAGCAGAAGATCGCGATTGATGCGCGGATAATTCTTGCATATCAGTTCGCAGGAGTGGAACAGCGAGACCACGTGATCGAGCAGGCCCCCGATGTAGGCGTGGTGCAGCGTCTTGGCGGCCGGCGCATTGCGATAGGCAGCGGCGATTTTCGGGTCATCCATGAAACTCTGGACCAGCGCTTTCAGATGCGGGTTCTGAAACGTGGCGACGAAGTTGGCCAGAGTCTGCCACAGCTCATCGATGTCCTTCGTCGTCTTGGGAAGGTAATCGGAGAAATCGATTTCGGTTTCACCCAGCCTGCGCAGTTTGTGAATGGTGAGCTGAAAACGCTGTTTGTATTTGTTGATGAGCCCCTTCACCTTCAGGAAATCGTCCTGCTCGAAGGCCTCGAGAACGTCTTCGACGTTGTCCCACATTTTGGCTTCGATCTGGCCGCTCCGGTCACCCAAAGTGAGCGCAAGGTACGGCTCTCCCGTTTTCTTGGGCTTGATCTGCTTGGTCACGACGACAAAGCTGGAGGTAATGACTTTGTTCTCGTGCCGGATGCAGTCGGAGATGTAGAAATCCTTCATGGGGCGTGCGTCTGAGTATAAAACGCGCGGGAACCGGGCGATCAGAGAATCCCCAGCTTTTTCTTTTTCTTCTTGCTGAGTTTCTTGGCGTCGGTTTCCTTGGCCGAGGCGGTCTCGACCACCTTGGTTTGGTTGGGACTGGCGCCAGTATCATCGTAGGCCGGCTTGATGTCGATGTAGGCTTCTTCGCGCAATTTGGTAAGGTAGGCGCGGAGAGCCGGTTGCAGCCTCTGGTAGTAGAGCGCGTCCTGAATTTTCGAGCGGGCGTCTTTGAACGAAGGGATGCCGGCCATCTGGTGATCGTCGACCCTCAGGATGACATAGCCCTGCTTGGTCCGGATGACGTCGGTGAGCTCGCCCGCCTTCATGGCGAACGTCTTGTCTTCGAGTTCTTTGGCCAACTGGCCCCGTTTGAAAACGCCCAATGCGCCGCCTTCTGCCGCTGATGGGCCGTCGGAAAATTTCTTGGCGACCTCGTCGAACGACGCACCGCCGCGAATCAGTTTCAGAAGCTCGTTGGCCTTGGCTTCGGCGGCGGCGAGAGTTGCGGGATCCGGCGCCTGCTTGGCGGCGTCATCGGCAGGCTGCGTGGCTGTGGATGCGGGAGGTGTGGCGGGAGCGCTGCCATTGGTTGCGGGTGCGGGAGGAGCCGGGGCTTTCGGGGCGACGAGAATCTCGCTCAGGCGAATCGCCTCCGGCTGGTCCATCTCGCTTTTGTGCTCTTCGTAGAACTTTTGCTCCTCCTCCATCGTGGGAGCGTTGAGATGTCCGCCGACCTCTTCGCTGATGACTTTCTGCGTGATGATCTGGTTGCGCTTGCTCTGCTTGAAGTCTTCCCAGGACACACCTTGCTTGACGGCTTCCTTTTCCAGATCCTCGAGCGAGTCCAGCTTCATATCCTTGCGCATCTGGTCGAGCTGCTTGATGAGTTCAGTGTCGCCGGTGATGCCGAGGTCTTTTCCTTTATCGAGCAGGAGCTGCTGATCGATCAGATCGCGAAGAATATCCTTTTCGCGCTCCGTGTAGAGTTTGTCGGCGCTTGCAGGATCCTGCTGCCGGACCTCGTCCCGGAGCTGGTCCTTGCTGCGGACGAATTCGGAGTGCGTGATGATCTGGTTGTTGATGCGGGCGATAATCTCCTCGACCACCTGCCCGGCGGCGAGCGCGGGCAAGCATGCCAGAACCATGAGAATCAGCAAGAGTTTCTTCATAAGAAATCAGTTCGTAAGAAAATCAGGGCCCGCCACGCTTTCCAGGATCGCGGGCAAAAGATTGCGGGCGAAAGAGCTGGCCTATTCCGAATCGGATATTCTACTCCTTCGGGGACCAACCGTCGCTTAGCTGTTTCATTGGACGCTCCCGCGGCTATGAAAGTTGGCCGACGCGGGACTCACACGGTCCGGAACTTACGCAAGAGTTTACGCGGTCCGGATTAACGCCAGTGTGGTCCGGTCGTCACAAACTGGAGTCCGGGCGCTGAATTTGCCGACGGCCTCGAGAACGAAGGCACAGACCGACTGCGCGGTGCCTGGGGGAGTGGTCTGGAGTACTTTCTTGACGCGATCCAGACCAAATTCCTCGTCGGATTTGTCGTGGTCGGAACCGCATTCGATCACGCCCCGCGAGACCAGCAGCACAACCGCACCTTTCTCCACTCCGACAATGGGAGCGTCGCTGGTAGCGTGAGAGAAAAGGCCAAGCGGCAACCCCGTGGACGGGAGCTCGGTGATGCCTGTACTGTCGCGGAGAAGTCCCGGCGTATGTCCGGCATTGGTGTAACAAAGAGTTCCGAATTTTTCGTGATAGCAGCCGATGAAGGCAGGGCACGAATGAACGCCGTGGGAAGCTTCGATGACAGTGCGATTCAGGCTGTGGGAGAGTTCGGTCATCACTTCGGATTCGTTAATGTCGGGCCGCGAAAACAGTTCGGTCCCGACCTTGCGGAAGGTTTCCTGTGCCGCCAGGAGAATGCCGCGGTTCTCGTCGCGTCGGCCCGCCACATCCAGCATGCCAAACAGAACCCGCTCCGGCGTCACGCGGAGGGAATCGTAGAAGTCTCCGCCTACACGCAGGCCAATAAAGTCAGCGGCGATCTCGGCTCCCTCAATTCTCGGAAAGGAGTTGGGAACAGGTTCAACTACCTGTGGCGTTGGCTTCGAGCGGAAGCGAAACAGGGATCGCATGAGGCGCTGGCTTCAGGCGAAACTAGCACATGGATGGTCGGGAGGCAAATGCCGGCACTCAGGAAAACTGGACTTTCAAGCGGTCGGGAATCCTATGTCAATTGCCGTATCTGTCGGACAGATATTTTCCCAGGTCGCTTTCAAACTGCCCGTAGTCGGAGTGAATCGTCGCCCGCATGGCGGCTTCGGTGGAGCTACCCTGGCTGAGCATTTGCAGGATGCGCTGAATGTCGCTCATGCCGTAGGTGTCGTTGATGTAAGTCACTGCTGCCAGCGATTCCGCATAGGCAACAGCCGCCGCCCCGCCAGAGAAATTCATGAAGCTCCCTTCCAGCGCGTTCAGCGGAATATTTTGCTGCGCCTTGTAAAGCAGCGAAAGTGGATGGCCGTCACCGCTCATATTCTTGGGCTCGAGGTACTGGGCAATTCCCTCGTTGAGCCAATGCGGACAGCGCCCGCCGGAAAGCTGATTGATAAACGAGTGCGCCAGTTCGTGTTTCAGCACGCGCGCCAGCTCCGGCGTCACGGAACTCAGTCCGCTCACCGGGATGCGCAGCTTGCCGTCGTTCACAGCCCCCGACCAGGTCGGGGCGTGGGTCACGTCAAAAAAGGCCTGCTCGGTATAGAGCGTGACCAGAATGTTGTCGCGGGGAGGATTACCGAGGTCGCGGGCCAGATCGTCGTAGTCCGATTCGAGCGCGGCCAGAATCTGCGCACGAAAAGCCTCGGAAGATTGCTTGCCTTCGTAGTGCAGCACGAAATGGCTGCTTTCGTGCTGGGCGAAATCGGCTTCCACATTGTCTTCGCGTTGCGCCTTGGCCAGGAGTTGCTTCACCGTGGCGTCAGGCCGCAGTTCGAGCGAGCGCTTCCATGAGACGATCGCATCACCGGTACGGTCGGACGCGAACTGCGCGTAGCCGAGCATGGTATAGGCATCGGGTGATTCGGGCGCAGAGCGAACCGCACGTTGGGCATAGGCCAGCGCCTGGGACGCGTTGCCGGTACGAACCAGCAGGGCCGCGTAATAAATAAGGATGGTCGCGTTCTCCGGCTGGAAGCGGAGCGCGCTCTCAAAATATTGCCGCGCCTGAGCGATATTGCCGTGGTCGAATTCAAACTTACCCGCAATAAAATGAGCGGTCGCACTCAACTCCGTATTGCCCTTGCCTTCCAGGCTGACGAGCACGGCGGGATCGACCTTCCCTTCCTTGACGATCTGGGTGAAGACAGCGCCTTCATTGGCCAGACTGTCGGCGGGAGTGAATGTGGGGAGATCTCCGACTTTCGCAACAGCGGCTGAGGCAGCCGCCGGCATCCCGCCTGCATCAACTCGTTCGACCACAGATTTTGGAATGGCGTAAGAGTCATCACCAATGTCGTACTCGTAGTGATTCCCGGTTTCGCGGACGTGATCGGCCACGATGGTGCGGCCGTTTTTCAGGTGAATGGTGTCCGCGTGCGCGGCAACGGCAGCAAGCGACACGACGAGAATGGTGACACGCAGGCGCATTCAGGCGCATTCTAGCAACGGGGGAAGCCACTCGAACGTGACGAAGGTACTACGAAACACGCGGCGCTTCGGGGTAGCGACGCTGCTTTGGCTTGCTATTTGCCCGTTGCTGGCGGGCGCGACGGCCGATAACGCTGCCGACAAACCCGCCGAGAAACTCTACCTGCAACTGCGACAAGTAGGTTTGGACCCGACGCGGGTTTTTGCCGTCAGGGACGCGGCGCTGAGTCGATCCGAAGTTCACATTTCACTCGAGGACGGCACGATCGCCTTCACGCAGGATGTAATGGGACGCATCACAGGAGCTTTTTTCGAAGGCGATGGCGAAGTTCTGCTCAGACCTCCTAACGATGTGGAACGCAAGTCCATGAGCCTGTTCACAGGAATGGCGATCCTGGAAGAACATTTCGCCACGGCGTACTTCCGTTTCAACGATGATGCGGCGAGCGAGTTGCGCCCGGATTTGCGATCCCCCGAGAACGCGCAGGAGTTTGTCGATCATTGGGGGACGACCGCGCGCAATCTGGCCCAAGCCGATGCCATGAGGCTGCTGGTCAGTTTCAGCCGAATGCTCCCGGCGACGGGCGGGGCGGGGACTTCGGGAGAAGCAGATCTGAGCGAGAGCGGCAAGGACCGATTCCTTCACGCGCGTCTGCAAGGAACAACGCTGGGCATTTTCGACATTTACTTCGATTCTGCAGCGGCAGAACAAGTCCAGATCGGACAAGCCAAAACCGGTGACAACGGCGCCACTTTTTACGACGTCTGGGCGTCTTTTACGGCC
>Ga0187770_10000052_pt1 | contig 50406 bp, 45 predicted proteins | sample 0116_SJ02_MP02_2_FD_133154 | JGI IMG/M metagenome (GOLD analysis project Ga0187770, IMG submission 133154) | Tropical peat soil microbial communities from peatlands in Department of Meta, Colombia - 0116_SJ02_MP02_20_MG | ecosystem: Environmental > Terrestrial > Soil > Wetlands > Peat | place...
CCCAGGAAGACTACCTGGTTGATAGGCGGGAAGTGGAAGTGTGGTAACACATGCAGCTTACCCGTACTAATCGCCCGTTCGGCTTGACCATAAAATTTACTCGGTGCAGACCAGCCGTCAGCCCTCTGCCCTCAGCTCTACGCTAGAACCTGAGCTGAGTTGAAGGCGGCGACTGACGACTGGGCGCCGACGGTCTTGTAATCGCCATTGGCTTTTGGCTCTTAGCTGTTAGCCAACGCAAAACCAATCTATTCAGTTGTGAAAGATCGTTCCTGATCTTTTCAAAGTTTGCGGCGCCGCAATTGCTGAGGGATGAGCACGGAAGCGTGCTTCAGCACGGCAGAGCTAAGAGCCAAAAGGCTAATAGCTAAAAGCTGCTCCAAGTTGTCGGTGATCTTACCGCGGGGGATCCACCCGTTCCCATCCCGAACACGGTAGTTAAGCCCCGCTGGGCCGATGTTACTGCACGCGAAAGTGTGTGGGAGAGTAGGTCGTTGCCGGCATAGATAAAGGCCGTTGAGAGAAATCTCGACGGCCTTTTCCGTTTATCCGAGGGGGTCCGCGTGGGTAGTGAATACGAATTACTATCGGATTTTCTCGAATTTGAGAAAAGCCGATAATGGAACGGACGGTATTCCAAGAAGGCCACAGGCAGTGTTTAGTGACATCTTTCTTGGAGTGTCTTTGGTCTCTTGTGTAACTACCCTGGCATCCTTTCCCTCACCCCTCAAGCGCGTGGCGATAGCAAGGAGGTAGGGGTCAGCTTCTTCTACGCCAGTGTCCTTATCAGGGTCTAGGACTTCCGGAACGACAGCAAGAACATCCTTCACCTCCTGCAGCGAAGGATCATGCGCATTTGCCTTGCCCGCGTGCTGTTGCGCCCAAAGATACTGCGCATCGGGGGCATTGGGGTCAGCTGCCCGTTCAAGCTCCTCGACTACCTGCTTTGGGAAGAAGACCCGGTCCGCGGCTACCAGACTGCTCATCCCTGCGAAGACGCCGTTCCTCTGGGCGGTTGCCACAGAGCGGCGAATTTCAATTATCGAAGAAGTATCGAGCACCCAGATGATTACAGGGGCCATTCTCAAACACCGCCGCTCGATCCGACATCAACAATGGTGTCGAATGCCACTTCTGGAATATCCAAGAAGTCGATTGCCTGTGAACGGCTGAGAAGGTCACGCTCAACTGCCGCGACGAGTAGTGAGTTTACCCGATTCCCAAGCTGATCCTCGCGGATCTCGGTCCGACTCCGCCCGGTTCCGCCACCGCCGGTGGGCTTATTGTCGGAGACAGGCGGTATTTGATCGTATAGCGCCCAACCTGCAGCCCCCACTTCGATAATCCGGATCACGGCGGCTCTCAAACTAACCTTGTAGAGACTCGCAACGGTCTTCGCAATGGACAGATTCGCAATCGTCGTTCCCGCACGCCATCCTTTTTGACGCAACGTCTCTTCAACATCGCTGGCCGGCATCAACACCGCAGCTGCGAATCTCTCGCACCATCGTTCGACAGGATCCGTCCGCGAACTCGTACGCCTTGGCTCTAAGCACGCCGAGCTTGTGCGGGTAACAAGGTGACCCACTTCGTGCAAAAGCGTAAAGATCCTCGCTGCTTCATTCCAGGCGCTGTTGACAGCCACGACAGGAGCGAAGTCGTTCCAAAGGGAAAAACCCTGACTCGAATCACTGCCCAATGAGAAAAGGAAAACTAGGTGACCAGAGGCTTCCAGGCTCGCTCTCCAACCATCGAAAGCTACCGACGGAGTCGACCAGTTCTTCTGGGAAGCCGTGGTGATTGCCAGTACACGGCGCACTTGCGCCGCAATGGAGACCGGGTCATCGTTGAGGGAGGCAAGTGGTGTTCTCGGCATTTCGATTTCAAGCTCCCTCACTAGCCAGCCAAGCACCTCTTGGAATCTAGCAGCTCGGCGCAAGTACCGTCGCTCACTTGGGTTCAACGCGCGACGCTGCGCCGCGGAATGCCTGAATTCCACCGGCAAAGGGCGCTTCTCCGGCGCGGCCGGCAGGAGAAGGGCTGCGAAAGGACGGTGAAGTTTGGCTGCAAGCTTGCGGGCATGCGTCAATGTCGGCCTGCTCACGCCAGCTGCCCAGTCGTTGAGCGTGGCCGAGTTAACGCCGAGTCCAAGAGCGAGGTCATCGACGCTATAGCCCGACTCGTCAATCGCCCAGCGTATTACGGAAGGAGTTACCGGCACTTCGACCGCGCGGCCCATTGCATCCAGATTTTAAGCGTTATTTTCGGTTCTCGTCGAGGATAACCGGGAAAGGAATCCCGTTGGTCAAGCAGGTCTACGCGGGGCAGGGTGGCCCGCCCTAGATTCTTGTCGAGTTCACCGCGACTGTGGGTGCCCCATCCCTTCGGCGCGCTTCGCTCGCTCAGGGCAGGCTCTTGCGTTCTTTGCAAGGGGGGAACCACGGACTTAGATTTCTTGGAGTAATGGTGGGGAGTCGAGGTCAATCCTTACTCGCCTTTCCCAAAAAACCCGAAAGGATAGGGCACCCACGGTGGACTTAATCTCGGCAAGATGCGATAGACCGCGGGCACCCCGCCGATGTCTCTAGCTAACAAAATCAAAATCCCCACCCTGTCCCTGCAAAACGCGCAGGGACAAGTGTGGGGCAACCGCATATTCGTCTAACTCGTCGCCGAACCGCGGTCTTTCTACGCGGCCTTTTGCCGTTGATAGGCCGGAACGAACTCCTCATTGACGAACGTCTCATACGACGTCGGTGTTGTGTTCTTGGGTGAACGCGGCTCGAGCGCTTTCATGTATCCCGAGTTCAGCGCGCCTGCCATTTCCAGCAACAACCCGACGAAGTTGGCCGACATGCCCATCTGCTGAAAGGCCGGACGGAGCTGATCGTCGGGGGCTTGAATATATCCCAGGGAAGGTTTGCCGACGGCACTGCCGATGATGCGGGCAACCTCGGTGTAGTCGATGTCGCGCTGGCCGAGCAGTTCGCGCGTCTGTTTACCGCGGAAGTCACGACTCAAGAGCGCTTCGGCGGCTGCGTTGCCGATGTCGCGAGTGGCAATCATGGAAAGCTTCAGCGCAGGATGAATTGGCCCCACCACGTTGCCCATGGCGCGAATGACTCCGGCCTGGGGGAGCGTATTTTCCATGAAATAGCCGGCGCGGAGGTGGAGCACATTGACTCCGTCGATGGCATTGAGCTTCTGCTCGAGGCTATGGAGCCCCACAACGGGACCGGTGCCGGACGATTTGTCTGCGCCAACACTGCTCAACGAGACAACATGCTTGATGCCCGCTGCACGGACCGCGGCGGCGATGGCATCGCTGACGCGCTGCTGAAATGCGCGCACATCGTTGGTGCTGACGTTGGGAGGAATAAGAACGTAAGCGGCTTCCGCACCCTTGAAGGCGTTGGTGAGAGCCGCACTGTCCGTTATATCGGCGGTGAAAACTTCCGCGCCGCGTTGGGCGAGCGATTGTAGGTGTTCTGCGCTTCTTCCCACGACGCGCACTTGCTGCCCGCGGGTGAGAAGAGTGTTAGCCACGACTGCTCCAGTGTGGCCGCTTGCTCCAAGAACGACAAACATAGGAACCTCCAATGAGAGCATTGGATGCCTGAGACTTTACGGCGGGCTCAGCAAAAAAGCATTCGGGCGCGATGAGGGGGCGGGTTCACTGCTCGAATCGAATACAATTCCGGGATCGAATTCAGTTCCCGATTTCGAGGGCGTGGACATTGTGAGCAAAGTCAGGGTCGCTGCCTTCTCCATCTCGCTTGACGGCTTCGGCGCCGGGCCGCGCCAGGACTTGCAGAATCCGCTAGGAGTACGTGGACTCGAACTGCACGACTGGTTTTTTCGCACCCAAGCTTTTAAGAAGGTTCATGGCCAGAGCGGCGGCGGGGGTCACGAGACGACGACGGGCATCGACAACGATTTCGCCGCGCAGTCGTTCGAGAACGTCGGCGCGTGGATTATTGGCCGCAACATGTTCGGGCCGGTGCGCGGGCCATGGGTCGTTGATCCCTCAAACGGCGATCCTTCAACCGGCGATCCTTCAACCGGCGATTCCTGGAAAGGCTGGTGGGGCCCGAATCCTCCGTTCCATTGCGCGGTCTTCGTGCTCACGCACCACGCGCGGCCCTCCCTCACCATGGAGGGAGGCACAACGTTTCACTTTGTCACCGATGGAATCGAGTCGGCGCTAAAGCGGGCGAGGGACGCGGCGAAAGATAAAGACGCCCGCATCGGCGGCGGCGTGTCCGTGATCCGCCAGCATTTGACGGCCGGTCTTATCGACGAACTTCACCTGGCTGTGGCGCAGGTTCTGCTGGGTGAAGGCGAGCATCTGTTTGCCGGAATCAATCTCCACCAACTCGGCTACGCCGTGGTGCGAACCGTCGCCGGCGAAAACGCGACCCACATTCTGATCACGAAGAAATAATCCCACCCTGTCGCGGCTTCTTTAAGAAAATCCCGCGACAAGGGTGGGGCAACCGCTCGCCGCTGCCTCCGACGAACTCACTGCTTCTATTTCGGCCTCACCACCAGACGATCTGCAGGGATGCCATCAGAGGTGGGCAGTTCGGCGGTCGAGAGGCCGGCATCGGTGGAGAGCATGAAGTCCGATCCGCCGCCGTCTTCCACCAGATTGCCGTTGGGCCCATAGGCGTAGAAGCCGCCATTGAAGGGGCCTCCAAAAGTGACTGTGACGTAGCCGTACTTATCTGAAGTAATAGAAGTGACGTTCATGGGCGGAGAGAATCCGCCAATCTGCACGTAACTCAGGTTGTTCTTCTCTACGCGCACGCCAAACGGGCTTTGATCGGTTCCGATAAACAGGTAGCCGCTGTTGGCCGCCATGGAACAAACGGCAGACGTCCCGCCTGTCAGCGGTAGAGAAACGGTTTTCCAGAGCGTGACTGTGACCGTGTCAGAGCTGGAAGTGACGACGTCGGTTTTTTTGTAGACATAAAGTGTGACGCCGGTTCCACTGCCCGCCGCCACGTCCACAACGTAGATATAGCGGGTGACCGTGCTGGTGGTCTGGTTCACCGACTGATTGCCCTCGATCAAAGCTCCAGCGCGGCCAAACGGCCCCAAACTGCCGGAGGCGTAACAACCCTCGGATTCCGCCGTGGAGCCGCAGACCACCCAGTAGACGTTCTGATATCCGGTGCCAAACGAATACGTGGTGTAAAGGGTGTAGTCAGGCGGCTCGGACGCGGCTGCGGGCTGAGAGCAGACCACGAGTGCCGCGCTGAAAGTGAACAGAAATGACAATGCTGCGAGAACGCGTGGGCGGCGTGTGTTCGACATATACGTCTTCTCCTGAAAAGAACCGTGTGAATGACCAGCCAGGGCACAGCTGATGAAAGTGGAGATAGCTACGAAGTGGACTCATCTCCACTCGCGGCAGATGGGCGGCAGGGGAACCGCGGAAGCCATTGTGTTCGCCGCGGGGTGGATTGTCAATGTGCAAGAAATTGCGGGGAAGCGTCAGGAGTGCTGGCTTCGTCCTTACGATGATCTGCGCGATGGTGATCCGATGCGGAAAAATCCCCACCCTTCGAGGATCACGAAGGGTGGGGTAATGGGGGCCAGTCCAGGCGGGTTACTGCGCCGGCGTGGGAGCGGCGGTCACCGGTTTTTCGGCTGTGACTTCGGGTGGTACCGGCGCCGGATTCATCGTATCGATCTTCACCGTGGCCATGATCTTTTCGAGCTTGGAGAATACTTTGTCGCGGTCCACGTGCTTAGTTATGTGATCCTCAGACGCGACCGTGGTCACGTTCAGCGCGAACTCGTAGCAGGTTCCATTCTGAAAGATGTGGAAGTACTTGGAATCGCTTTGGCGCGTGCCTTCGCCTGATACGGCCTCGGTGCCGTAAAGTTCCATGTCCTTGAGCATCAGGTCGCTAAGCAGCAGCTTCGAAGCCTGCGGCTCGGGAGCCGGCACGGCTGACGGTGTCGATTCGTTCGTAACCTTCGCGATGTTCGGCTGCTCGGACTTACTCAGTTCGGACTTAGCTTGCTCGGAGCTCGGCTGCGCGGATCCAGTCTGCTCGCTGCTAGCCGTGACAGGCTGGCTCGCAGGCGTCTGAGCAGGCGCAGCACTCTCGCCAGACGGCGCGCGTTTTGCGTTGTCAACCGAGACAGGCGCCGCTTGCGCAGTCTGCGTTTCAGACGACTCCGGCGAAGTTGCGGGCGCGGGTTTGGTCTCTGTCACGTTCGTTGTGGCCGGAGCGGCCGGCTGCACGGCACTCTGCGCCGCGACTGTTTCGCCCGTCTTCTCCGGCGTCTTCTCTGAGCTCAGCGCCGCGTTCTTGGGTTGCGGCACCGCAAACTCGTTGCATTGATCGGCGGTGAGAGTCTTGTGCACGCTCACATTGAAGAATGCAGACGAGAAGTCGGTGTCGGCGAAACCGGTTTCGGGCAGTTCGACCGCGGCCAGCGCGACTCCACCCGGCTCGACAAAATTCATGGGCACGGGATTCGAGCGCAGCAGTTCCGCAGCGGCATCTCCGGTCTCGATGGCATAGCGGCGCGGATATTCGAAGGTCACGCCGTAAGTCTTATCCGTGTAGTTCACGGTGGCCGGCTTCTTGCGCGCAACTTTTTTCGGCGACGGCTTGGCGTCCGCTTGCATCACGGGCACAGGCATGCTCGCGACTGGACTCTGTGCGGGTGTGCCGGGAATCTGGTTGTTTGCACTGACGGGTTTGGGCTGATCGCTGGAACAGCCGAGGGTTAGCGAGCACGCGATCAGCACCGCCGAGAAAACCAGCGCGTGGATGGTGCCTAGATTTGTGTTTACGACCTCTTTCAGTTTCTTACCCCAGGCGACAGAGTCGCGGGTAGCTGCGATGTTGGTTGATGCATTGCTGCGATTCGTTCTCATGCGAATCAGGTTCGTGCGATTCAAGTTGATGCAAGTCATGGTTGGATCACCTCCTGCCGGCAAGCGGCGCAACGAAGAAATGCACGATGCAGGCCACATCGCCCTGTGTTGATTCAGCAGGGGTTAGAAGAAAGCGCGCCCGCGCGCGCCGTGGGGCTAGGAACACGCTGTGGGCGCGCGGACACGCGCCAGTGACGTGCCGGTGACATGGAGCGCCAGCGGCGTCCCGTATAATCAAGGGATTCTCTATGGCTTCGGTTCTCGACAGGATTGTGGCGGCCACGCGGGCGCGGGCGGCAGAAGCCAGGCGCAGTGCCGACTTGCGAGATCTGGAACAGAGGGCTGAAAGGCACATTCCGCGCGGGTTTCGGCGTGCGCTCGAAAATCCCCACCCTGCCTCCGCAAAGGGCGCGGAGACAAGGGTGGGGCAACCACCATTCAGAGACGGGATTGCGGTGATTGCCGAATTGAAGAAGGCCTCACCGTCGAAGGGACTGATTCGGGCGGAGTTTCGTCCTGAGGAATTGGCGCGCGAGCTGGAGGCGGCCGGTGCCGCGGCGCTCTCGGTGCTGACCGATGAGGAATTTTTTCAGGGGTCGCTGCAGAACTTGCGGGAGGCCTCGGCGGCGGTGACGATTCCCTGCCTGCGCAAGGACTTTATTGTCGACGAATTTCAGATCGTGGAAGCGAAAGCGAACGGGGCTGACGCTGTGTTGCTGATCGTCGCAGCTCTCACCGCGGGCGAACTGAAAACGTTAGCAACGGCAGCGCACAAATGTAGCTTGGACGTTTTGTGTGAAGTGCACGATCGCGACGAGCTGCATCGGGCACTCGATGCCGGATGCGATCTGATCGGCGTGAACACGCGCGATCTGCGCACGTTTCAGGTGAATCTGGAGACGGCGTTTCATCTGGCGCCGCTAATTCCATCCGGCGTAGTGCGCGTCGCGGAGAGTGGAATTCAGTCTGCCAAAGATGTAGCGCGGCTGCAGGCCGCGGGATATCACGCGTTTCTGATTGGCGAGTGGCTGATGCGGGCGAAGCGGCCGGGAGAGGCGCTGCGGGAGTTGATGCGTGTACCGAGTTATGAGCACCGGGTGCCGAGTGGGGGATAGACGCTTGTGCTCCGAGCTGGAAACAGCAGGTTCCTCTCCGGCTTGCCCGGCTCGGAATGACAAAGGCTTTTAACCTTGCTGGCGAATGAGAACGGGCGCCGGCAACTGAGTACTGGGTATGACTTGGGTCAAAATCTGCGGAATGACGAACCTCGAGGACGCGCTCGTCGCCGTTGACGCCGGTGCTGACGCTGTCGGATTCGTGTTTTATGAGAAGAGCCCGCGGTGCGTAACGGTGGAGACGGCGCGGGAGATTTGCGCGAGGCTGTCGGAGGAAGTGGAGAAAATCGGAGTGTTTGTCGATCCCGAAGTTGATCCGGGCAAGACGTTGCTGAAATCCGGATTGACCGGGATTCAGTCGTATGTTTCGGCAGCTGGCGTTGCAGGGAGTCGCGGCTCAACTAAAGCGACCGGGAGAAGCATGTCCCCCCCCAATTACCGATTCATGATGGCATTTCCGGTGAGTCTTTTCAGCGATCCGCTGCGTGAGATCGAGGGCATGCTTGAGGGTTTTGCAAGATTGAGACGGAATCTTCCGGACGGGGTCTCGTTTCCAGAAGGGATATTTGACACGCTCGTTCTGGACTCCGGCAACGCGCAGGCACCGGGTGGAACCGGGAAGCCTTTTGATTGGGAGAGCGCGGGGCCGATTGCCGATGCTTTTCGGCGCAACGACGTGAAATTGGTGGTTGCAGGGGGACTTGCGCCGGTGAATGTCGGGAATGCGATTCAGATTCTGCAGCCCTGGGGAGTCGACGTTTCGTCCGGAGTGGAGGCGCGACCGGGGAAGAAAGATCCCGAAAAAGTGCGGGCGTTTGTGCGCGCGGTGAGGGAGGCGGACAGAAGAGCTCTGCAATGATTGCCGGAATCGAGAAAAGCAGGTTCCTCACCGGACTTTGTCCGGTTCGGAATGACAATGAATTTGAATATGGCGAGCGCATCGAGAGCGGCGAAAGTGAAAATCCCCAGTTCTGGCGACACCGGCCAGAAGTGGGGCACCCGGCGTCACGCCTCGCTGCGGTCGGCGGGGCGGACGAATGCGACCGCCCCTACACACCCGAGCGCGCCGGGGAGATTCGGGGTTTACGGCGGGCGGTATGTTCCAGAGACGCTGATGGCTGCGCTCGAGGAACTGGAACGCGAGTATGAGAAAGCCAAACGCGACAAGAAATTTCAGGCGAGGCTGGATGAGCTTTTGAAGACATATGCCGGCCGTCCGACGCCGTTGTTTTTTGCGCGGCGGCTCACGGAGAAGCTGGGTGGCGCGAAGATTTACCTGAAGCGCGAAGACCTGCTGCATACCGGCGCTCACAAAATCAACAACTGCCTGGGACAGGCGCTGCTCGTCGAGCGCATGGGCAAGCATCGCGTAATCGCCGAGACCGGAGCCGGCCAGCACGGGGTGGCGACCGCCACGGTGTGTGCGCTGATGGGGTTTGAGTGCGTTGTGTACATGGGCACGGAGGACATGCGGCGCCAGGAGCTCAATGTATTCCGCATGCGGCTGCTGGGCGCGGAAGTGCGCGGAGTCGATTCAGGCTCGCGCACGCTGAAAGATGCGATCAATGAGGCGATGCGCGACTGGGTCACAAACGTGCGCACGACTCATTACTTGCTGGGGAGCGTGCTGGGGGCGCATCCCTATCCCACGATGGTGCGCGATTTTCATCGCGTCATCGGGCGTGAGGCACGGACGCAGATTCTCAAGGCCGAGGGAAAATTACCGGCGGCGATTATTGCGTGCGTCGGCGGAGGGTCGAATTCCATCGGGATTTTTTACAAATTTCTAAAAGATAAGAAAGTTCGGCTCATTGGCGTTGAGGCCGGCGGACGTGGCGAAGCGCTCGGCGAACACGCGGCCCGGTTCCGCGGAGGCTCGCCCGGAGTGTTGCAGGGAACGTATTCCTACGTGCTGCAGGATTCGGCGGGACAGATCGCGCTCACGCACTCGGTCTCTGCGGGGCTGGATTATCCATCCATCGGGCCCGAGCACGCAGCTTTGCGCGATGCCGGGAGAGCGGAGTATGTTCCGGCATCTGATGCGGAGGCGCTTGAGGCGACGACTTTGCTGGCGCGGACCGAAGGAATCATTCCCGCGCTCGAGTCGGCACATGCGGTTGCCGAAGTGATGAAGCGCGCACCGAACATGAAACGATCGGACGTCGTGATTGTGAACGTCTCGGGGCGCGGAGACAAAGACATCGGGATACTGCGGGAAAACCTGAAGCTGGATTGAAGATCTCAGATTTTAGATTGCAGATCACTCTGTTGGTGGAGGGGTGGGTTCTTGAAATCTGCAATCTGAAATCTGCAATCTGTTATGCCCTTGACCTTCTACAACAGACCGGGTTTGATCGCCTACGTCACGTGCGGAGATCCCGATCTCGCCACAACGCGCGATATTGTGCTCGCTATTATTGAGGCCGGAGCTGATGTGATTGAACTGGGCGTGCCGTTCAGCGATCCGGTGGCCGATGGGCCGGTAATTCAGCGTGCCAGTGAGCGTGCGCTGGGCAGGGAACGTCGCTGAGGCAGGTGCTGACTTTGGCGGCGGAAATCCGTGAGCAGGCGCAATCGACGGGACTGATTATGTTTTCGTACTTGAATCCGATCCTGCGCATGGGCATGGAGAAGTTTTGCAAGGTCGCGCGGGCAGCCGGTGTGGATGGCGCACTGGTAACAGATCTGCCGGTAGAAGAAGCTGGAGAATACTTGCGCGCGATGCGGGAGCATGATCTGGCGCCCGTGTTTCTCGCGGCGCCCACGAGCCCGGATGATCGGCTGAAGCGAATTGCCCAGGCTTCGCGCGGCTTTGTGTACGCAGTGTCGCGCACGGGCGTGACCGGGCAGCGGCAGCAGTTGGCGGACGACGCAAGGAAGCTGGTGCAGCGCCTGCGGCGCGTCACGAAGTTGCCCATCGCGCTGGGGTTCGGGATTTCGAATGCCGCGCACTTCGCCGAGGTCGGCGAGTTTGCCGATGCCGTGGTTGTGGGAAGTGCGATTGTCGAAACGATTGAGAAAAATCACGGCCGCGAGGCGGCTGCGGTGGCGGACTTTGTGCGAGGATTATTCGCTAGCTATCAGCCTACCGCGTACGCGAAGTGATCGAGCGGGCGGGCGAACAATCTTGGGCTGAACGGCTGACTTCTATGGACATCGAAGACTGGCGTAAGAGAGTCGACGAACTCGATCGCAAGTTGGTCGCGCTGTTGAGCGAGCGGGCGCGAGCTGTCGTAGAAATCGGAAAGTTGAAACGAAACACGAACCTGCCGGTGTACGAGCCGGACCGCGAGCGAATCGTGTTCGACAACGTGCAGGGCGCGAACCCGGGCCCGCTGCCGGGACGCGATCTGGTCCGAATTTACGAACGCATCATCGACGTGATGCGAAATATTCAGAAGGAAGAAATTGTGGTCAAGCCCGCTGAGACGGGTGAGCGCGAGGCGGGATTGGAGTCGGATGTGAACGATTGAGAAATCCCCACCCTACGAAAACCGCGTAGGGTGGGGCACTCTCCGGATCGAGGCTTCTTATGATTGTCGCCATGCAGGAAGGCGCGGATGAAGCGCTTATTCAGCAGGTAATTGAACACCTGGTGAAAATGGGTTTTGAAGTGCACCGTTCCACGGGCGCACGGATGACGGTGCTCGGTGCCGTTGGGTCGGGCATCGAGTTCGACATTCGCAATCTCGAATTGCTTCCAGGCGTGCAGGAAGTCCATCGCATCAGCTCGCCGTATAAGCTCGCAGGGCGAAGTTTTCGTCCCGAAGGAACGGTCGTGCAGTTTGCCAACGGAATTGGCATTGGCGGCAATGAAATCATAGTGATGGCCGGGCCGTGCTCGGTGGAGTCACGCGAGCAGTTGTTCACGACGGCCCAGGCGGTCGCGAAGTCCGGCGCAAAAGTGCTGCGGGGCGGAGCTTTCAAGCCGAGAAGCTCCCCCTATTCGTTTCAGGGACACGGGGAAGATGCACTCAAGCTGCTGCGCGAGGCGGGAGAGAAATTCAATCTGCTCGTAATCAGCGAAGTGATGGAGATTTCGCAGATCGCAATGATGCTGCCTTATGTCGATATTCTTCAGGTCGGTGCGCGCAACATGCAGAACTTCAACCTACTGCGTGAACTGGGCAAGGTGCGCAAACCGGTGCTGCTGAAACGCGGCATTGCGGCCACGCTTGAAGAACTGCTGCTGTCGGCGGAGTACATCATGGCGGGCGGGAACTACGACGTCATTCTGTGCGAGCGCGGCATCCGCACGTTCGAGACGTACACACGAAATACGATGGACATTTCCGCCATTCCTATCATTCACAAACTTTCGCATCTGCCCATGACTGCCGATCCCTCACACGGTACTGGCCGCCGCGACAAAGTTTCACCGATGGCGCGGGCTTCGGTGGCGGCGGGCGCTGATGCGCTGCTCATCGAGGTACATTGCGACCCGGACAAAGCTCTGTCGGATGGAGCGCAGTCGCTGTTTCCCGAGCAGTTTTCCAAACTGATGGACGAGTTGCGGATCATCGCCCCGGCGGTGGGACGGAAAATTGGGTAATTGGGAAATTTGGTAATTGTGTAATTGAACATCAGCGGCGGTGGTCAAATTGCTCAATTACCAAATTACACAATTACGCAATCTCTCGTATGCCCATTCGACAAATCACGATCGTCGGGAACGGATTGATTGGCGGCTCGCTCGCGCTTGCGCTGCGCAAGAAGAAATTTGCCGGGCGCATCATCGGCTGCGACCGTGAGGGCACGCTGGAGAAAGCGCGCATGCGCGGCGCAATCGACGCCGGATCGCCGAATCCCGGAGACGCGGTGCGCGGCAGCCAGGTCGTTGTGCTGGCGACGCCTGTGCTGGCGATTATCGATCTGATCGAGCGGGTCGGTCCCGTGCTTCCCGCCAAGGCGTTGCTCACCGATGTCGGTAGCACGAAGGCGGCCATCGTGGAGCGCGCAGCGAAAGTTCTAGGCAAGAACGTCGGCAAGAAATTTCTCGGGGGTCATCCCATGGCCGGGAAAGAGATGAGCGGCGTCGACTACGCCGATGCCGACCTCTTCCGCAACGCGGTGTGGTTTCTGACGCCTTTGCCGGGGCAGAACCTGAACGAAGGCCTGTTTGCTGAGTTTGCGGGGTGGATTGACCAGATCGGAGCTCACATTGCCATGCTTCCCGCCGAGGATCACGACCGTTTGTGCGCATGGATCAGCCATGTGCCACAGATGATGTCCACGGCGCTGGCGGCGACGCTGGTCGACGAATTTGGATCGGAGGCGCCGCTGCTACCGGCCGGTGGCCGTGCGCTGCAGGAAATGACGCGCATTTCTGCCAGCCCATACTCGATGTGGCGCGACATTGCCATGAGCAATCAGAAGAATCTGAGCAACGCGCTCTGGAAAGTGGAACAGCGACTGGCACACATCCGCGAGAATTTGGCCACGCGCCAACTGGCGGACGAATTTGAACGGGCCCACGAGCTGAAGAGAATACCGCGAAGGAAATGAGAATCCCACTTCTGGCAACACCGGCCAGAAGTGGGGCACCGGCAGGCCTTCCATTTCTCTGCGCCTCCGTGTCTCCCGTGGTTAGAATTCAGATAGAATTTGCTCGCTATGAATAAAGTTGTAGCCAACGCAGACGAAGCGATTCGTGACGTATTTGACGGTGCGACCATCATGATCGGGGGCTTCGGCCTGTGCGGCATGCCTGAGAACCTGATCCGCGCGCTGGTGCGCAAAGGTACGAAGAATCTCACCACCATCAGCAACAACGTCGGCGTCGACGGCGCAGGCAACGGATTGCTGCTGGCAGCGGGCCAGATCGTGCGCCACATCGGAACTTACGTGGGCGAGAACAAGTTGCTCGAAGAGATGGTTTTGCAGGGCAAGATCAAGCTCGATCTCGTTCCGCAAGGCACGTTCTCCGAGCGCATCCGCGCCGGAGGCGCGGGCATTCCGGCGTTTTTTACTCCTACCGGTGTGGGGACAGTCGTGGCCGAGGGCAAGGAAACGCGGGAATTCGACGGCCGCATCTACGTGATGGAGCGCGCGCTGACCGCCGATTTCGCGTTCGTCAAAGCGTGGAAGGGCGACCGGCGGGGGAATCTTGTCTATCGCAAGACGGCGCGGAATTTTAATCCCATGATGGCGACCGCGGCGAAGATCACGATTGCTGAAGTCGAGCATCTGGTCGAGCCGGGCGAACTGGACGGTGATCAGATCCATACGCCCTCCGTTTACGTGCAGCGAATTTTTCAGGGCGAACTGTACGAGCGGAGAATTGAGCGGCGGACGGTAAGGAAAGGCTAACGACCAACCACTGGCGACTGATTATGAACAAACCGGGAAAAGATATCGACAAGCGCGAGCGCATCGTTAAGCGCATCGCGCGCGAGTTGCGCGATGGCTTCTATGTGAACCTGGGCATCGGCATGCCCACGATGATTTCGAACTACGTTCCTGCCGGCATCGAAGTCACGCTGCAATCGGAGAACGGAATGCTGGGGATTGGACCGTATCCGATCGAGGGGCAGGAGGACGCCGATCTGATCAATGCGGGCAAAGAGACGGTCAGCGAGATGCCGGGCACGTCGTATTTTTCGAGCGCCGACTCGTTCGCCATGATTCGCGGCGGCCACATTGATTTGAGCGTGCTGGGCGCGATGGAAGTGGATGAAACCGGGAGTCTCGCGAACTGGATGATCCCCGGCAAAATGGTGAAAGGCATGGGCGGCGCAATGGATCTCGTCGCCGGCGCGCGCCGCGTGGTCGTTGCCATGGAGCACACCACGCGCGAAGGCGCTCCGAAGATTTTGAAGAAGTGCACGCTGCCCCTCACCGGAGTTCGCGTCGTCGAGACGATCGTTACGGAGATGGCCTACATCCGCGTCACGAAGGATGGACTGGTGCTCGAGGAAGTCGCTCCCGGCCTCACCGCCGAAGATGTTCAGCAGGCCACCGAAGCGCAGCTGATTGTGAGCAAGGATCTGAAAGTGATGGAGAGTTGAAGAGGTAAAACCCCACTTCTCGCAATACCGGCCAGAAGTGAGGCATCCGCTTCGCCGGCACACTCTACTCAAACTGTTTGCGAAACGCTGCGAGCTGCTGCTGGACTTCCGACAGCTCGGCGCGCAGGCGGCTCATTTCTTCTTCAAGCGCGCTGAGGCGATCCGCGGAATTTGAGCCTGCGTGCGCTGGCACGCCCGCGCCCGGCATATCGCTGCTTTCCGCGGAGGCGGCAATCTGCGGCTCCCCCGAAAACAGGTGCACGTAGTGCGATTCCTTCGTTCCCGGCTGGCGCGGCAGCATACGAACCAGCGGCGGCTCACGCTGCGCCAGGCGGTCGAGCGTGGAGACGACATCGTCGAGCGCCTCGAAGTGATACATGCGCTCGGTGCGGCTGCGGATTTCGCCCGGCGTCTGCGGCCCGCGCAACAAAAGCACGCCCACAACGGCGAATTCGCGCCGGTCGAAATTGAAAACTTCCTGCAGGCGATGTTCGAACTTGGCCACGCGGCTGTCGGCCCCTCCGGCCGGGCCGGCCAGGCGTTTCTCCTGCAGGCTTGTCAGCGCGTCGCGCACCGTGGATTCGTCCAGGTTCATCACCGGGTCGCGATTGTTCTTCTGGTTGCAGGCGTGCACCAGGGCATTGAGCGACAGCGGGTAGTAATCGGGCGTGGTGATGTCTTTCTCGATAAGCGACCCGAGGACGCGGGCTTCGATGTCGGTGAGGTTCACGCTGTTTGATTTTAGTTCACCACCGGAGACAACGAGAATTCCCACCCTAAAATCGCAAATGCGCGATTTTAGGATGGGGCACCCGCAGATGGGGTTAAATCCGGAACGGCGCGGCCAGCAGGCGGAATGGCAGCGTGATGGCGAGATAGATGACTTCGAGCACACCGTGCACGGCCACACCCACGATGCGGAACGGCAAAAGCAGCAGCCAGACGAACGGATAAGCGATCAGGGCCAGCAACGCCAGCGGCCAGCAGAGAACGAACAGAATGCACCAGAGCAGAAACGTAAACATGATATGAGACCTCGTTGCTTTCTCTTTATTGTACGGCGGGGCCGGCAAGGAAGTTCCCTGGCCCAAATTTCTGGCAATGGTCGAAGTTTGATAGGGAGGCGAGCCGAACGCGCGATTGTTGCGGCGCAAAAGGGGGCGGTGCCGCCCGACCTTGGGAATGACAAGACATGAAAGTGCGCTTATATTGTCACTTGCAGGAGAACACGCATGCGCCTGTTGGTGAGCTGGGTGTTGAGCGCGCTCGCGGTATGGATCGTGGCGCAGCTCGGGATTGGGATTTCGGTGCGCGGAGCGACGGCGGCGCTGGTCGCGGCGCTGGTGATTGGCTTCATCAACGCGACGATCGGGTTCGTGCTTAAGATTCTCACCTTTCCGCTGACACTGTTGACCCTGGGGCTGTTCTGGTTCGTCATCAATGCGCTGATGCTGGAGCTGGCGTCGGCACTACTGTCACCGGGATTTCATGTCAGCGGTTTCTGGGCGGCCTTTGTGGGCGCGATCCTGCTCAGCCTGGTGAACATGATGCTCAAGTGGATCATCATGCCGAAGAAGGATCAGCAGCAGTAGTGTTCGCAGGCGAGTCAAGGCGCGCGGCGGTGCTAATCTTCTCCAGCACCTGCGCCGGATTGAAATTCCCCTGGAACCAGGTGCGATACCACTGATAGCGGCGGCCACCGCGAGTCTGGACCATGATGGCGGAAGCGCCTTCGTCGGTGGCAAGCTCCGCGCGAACGATCTGATCGTAAGGGACTAGCTGAAATTCCAGGCCGGAGTCGTAAACCAGCAGAGTTGCGGTGAAGCGAAACGGGCCAAGAACTTCGACGGATTGCGACATTTCAGAATCGAGGCGGGCTGACATTTTCGACAGCTTGCCGTAGCGCGCAAGTTCGTGATGGACCGGATGCTTTGCCGGATACCGCGCCCAAATGAGCGGGAACGCTGCGAAAAATACCGCCGCGAGACCGAAGAGAATGAAGCCGGCAGTGCTTGCGCCATGGAAGCTGCGAGGTTGCCCGGAGAGGAGGCAGTACAGTGACCATCCGGCGAAAACGAGGGCGGCGAAGAAAAATGAGAAGTCGATGCCGCGAACTTTTCGCCTGGTGTACCCCATTCAGCTTTTCGGGCTCGTTTTTTTCTTCGGCTTGAGCGCCTGCCAGTCTTCTTCTTTCAGTACCCGCCCCAGGCTGCTAAACTCTCCCGCCCCCTGCAGAAATTCTCCACCGTCCATGCGGATGACTTCACCGTTGATGTAGCCCGAGCCATCGCTTACCAGAAATGCGGCGAGGTTGGCCAGTTCTTCGACCGTGCCGAAGCGGTGCAGTGGATTGCGTTCCAGCGCGAGAGTTTCGAGTTCGGGCCGCGGCAGCACGCGCGAGAATGCGCCTTGCGTAGGAATCGGGCCGGGTGCGATCGCATTCATGCGGATGCCGCGATTGCCCCACTCGACGGCCAGACTGCGGGTGAAAGCTTCGACGCCGGCTTTGGAAACCGCGGAGGGAACAACGTAAGCCGAACCCACCGGCGCGTAGGTCGCAGAAATACTCAGAACCGTTCCGTGTCGTTTCTCTGCCAGCCAACGGCGTCCGCAGGCCATGGTGCAGTTGAGAGTTCCCATCAGAACGATGCCGATGATCGAGTTCCAGGCGCCGGGAGAGAGTTCTTCCGTGCGGGCGATGAAATTTCCCGCGGCGTTGTTGACCAGAACGTCGAGCGGACCCTCACGCCAGATCGATTCGATCATTGCCTCAACGGCGTCGAGGTTGCGCACGTCGCACGGGACGGCATGGATGCGGCCCAGCGGCGACAGCTCTGCGGCGGTTTGCTCGAGAACGTCTTCGCGCCGGCCGCAGATATGAACCTGGGCGCCGAGTTCGAGGAAACGGCGGGCCATGCCTTTGCCCAGGCCGGTTCCGCCTCCGGTGATGAGGATGCGTTTGTTGTGCAGAAGATCGGTGCGGAACATAGGAATTGAGTAATTGGGAAATTCAGTAATTGGGTAATTGAAAACCTAATAGAAAGCGACGGTTCCCCAATTACGCAATTACCAAATTACACAATTACTCAATTGTGTGCGACACGGAATCCATAATCGGCGTACTGGAAATCCGGCGGAATACTCGATCGCGCCGAGCAGCGCGCGACTTTGATGTGGTGGCGCCACGATCCGCCGCGCGAAGACTTGCGCGGAGGCTGCAAGGGGCATTGTTCCGGGCCCCGCGGGTTGCGCTCGGCCGAGATCGCGTAGTAATTCGGGTCGTACCAGTCGCTGCACCATTCGTGGACGTTGTCGCCAATGTCGTAAAGGCCGAAGGCATTGGCTGCATAGCGCGCCACGCGCTCAGGACCGTTCTGCCAGCGCATAGCGTAGTCGGGCAGTGACTGCGGCGGCTCGTCGCCCCACGGAAACTGCTTTTGTTCCACGCCGCCGCGAGCGGCGTGCTCCCATTCTGCTTCGCTCGGCAAGCGATACGCGCGGCCGCTTTGCATGCTCAGCCATTCGCAGTAGCGTGTGGCCTCATGCCACGAAACTCCGGCGACCGGTTGCTCGGGATGGCTGAAGTTCGGGTCCTGCCGGAATCGCGGCGGCAGCGCCCCAGTCGCGTGCAGAAAAAGATCGTATTCCGCATTGGTGACTTGCGTGGCGGCGAGCGAAAAGGCGTCAACCCAGATGCGATGCACGGGACGTTCGCAGTCCTGGCCGGTGTTGGATCCCATCAGAAACCAGGCCGCCGGAATGTGCACAAGAGCCGGCATCGCTTGTTCTGTCGCCACGGCCGGAGTTTCTGGATGCATCAGCGTCATGCGATTATCGAAGTTGTCGCGGTTGTCGCAGTCAAGACTTCAGGGTTAAAGTTTACCAGCGCCAGACGTGAGGAGGTGCGTTATGGCCGAGACGAAGCTGGACTAGTGGCGTGGTTAGAATCCTAGGGCACCGCATTCTGGGAATATCAGGGCTCATGTAGCCCCGGACGCACTCGTCCGGGGTTGCGCACGCCGCGCGCAATCAAGGTCACCATGCGTGCAGAAGCCGCACGATCTCCGCGACGTCATTCTCCTGGAACAGACGGATGGCCGCGATCCCGGCCGCTCCCGCTTCAAGGCACGTCTGCGCATTTGCGAGCGTAATGCCACCGAGCGCGAGCACCGGAATTTTCACTGCGCAGGCTTGCCGAAGCATGGCCAGACCCGCGGGGCGTGTGTCGGGTGCATCTTTTTTCTCGAACACCGGGGCGAAGACGGCGAAAGTTCCGCCATTTTCGGCGGCGCGGTCGACTTCCTCGGGCGAGTGACAGGAAACTCCGATTATTGGAGTTGCGCATGCAGTTGCAGCGCTTCGCGCCGCCGAACAGTCGAGGGCGGCTGTCCCCACATGACTTTTTCCCCAGATTACTCTCACCTCCTGCGGCGAAATATCGTCAGAGCGGAGGAGGACGCCGTCGGCGCCAACGGCGAGAGCGACGTCGGTGCGAGAGTTGATGAGGAGAGCGGGGGCTTGGGGCCAGGGGCCAGAAGCTGGTTGTCGAGCCTCACGGATTACGCTGACCGCTTCGCGTGCGAGAGATTCCAGTTCGCAGGTGGATAGATCTTTCTCACGCAGCTGGATGTAGTCCACGCCGGCGCGCGCCGCCTCGGCGATCTTGTGGAGCAACCTCCGCCGACCCGTGGATTCGTCACCGGGAAACGCGTTGCGGTCGGTGATGTAGTAGAGAAGCGGGTGGTCGGGCATTGGTCTCAAACGAAAGCAGGTTCCTCGGTTGCCCTCGCTTTCGCTCCGGCTGCGCTCGGAATGACAATCTTATGTTCCTGCTCACGGCCTGGTCTTCGCAATCTCCGGCAACACCTCGCCGACCTTCCTGGGTGTGCCGCCGAGATGATGTTTCGTCAAGCCGTCGCGCAAGAATTCAAACGCTTCGTCGGGCGAATCTACAATCTTGAAGAGCTCGAGATCCTGCTGCGAGACGGCGCCCGCTTCCACAAATGCCTGAAAGTTGATGATGCGGTTCCAGTACTCGCTGCCGTAGATGATGACCAGAATCTTCTTGGCCAACTTGTCGGTCTGCGCGAGTGTGAGGATTTCGAATAGTTCGTCCATGGTGCCGAAGCCGCCGGGAAAGATGACCAGCCCTTTGGCCAGATAGGCGAACCAGAACTTGCGCATGAAGAAATAGTGAAACTGAAAATTGAGCGAGGGCGTGACGTAGGGATTGGGATGCTGCTCGAACGGCAGTTGAATGTTCAGCCCGATGGTCTTGCCGCCGGCCTCGTGCGCGCCGAGATTGGCGGCCTCCATGATTCCCGGGCCTCCACCGGTCGTGACCACGAAGCGGCGGCGCCGGGCGGGGATTTCGATCGACCACTTCGTTAGCATGTAGGCGAGGCGGCGCGCGTCTTCGTAGTAGCGGGCCATGTCGAGCCCGGCCTGCGCCGCTTTCAGGTCTTCCTTGAGCCTGGCGGAAGAAACCGCGTCCCGGTTGTTCTCGACCGTGGACAAAGTCTTGGTGGCGTCCTGGCGGCCCTGAAAACGTGCGGAGCCGAAAAACACGACCGTGTCCTGAATTTGCTCGCGGCGAAAGCGCGCCAGCGGCTCCTGATACTCCGAAAGAATGCGCAGGATGCGCCCATCCGGGCTGTCGAGGAAAGGTTGGTTCTGGTAGGCAACGGGAGCGGATTTCAGCTTGTCAGTCATAGGAACACGTTGTGAAAGTCGCGCGGTGACGGGTGTGTGCCGTCCCTACGGGACTCATTCTCTTTTCGCGGTCACCAGCCGGCACTTCCGTGCCGGGCTTTCACATTTCGCCGCTTTTGCGGCTTGAGTTCAGGCGGGTTCGACCCACGCTTTCGCCATCAGCCCTCTCATCTACAGCCAGCTCAGCCACGGCTGCGCTCGACCGGGCAGACGAATGCGTCCGCCCCTACGGGGATTCACTGCTGTTCGTGATAATGGAACGCCTCCCAGAATCCAATCCAGATATCAAGGAGACCCAGGCCGCTGCACACGCCACGGAAAAAGCCGCTGCCCACCAGCACGCGCAGGCTGGGATAGGACAGCAGCAGGTAATTGTCAGTCCATTCCGGCGTCCAGGGCAGGATGATCAAAAGCACTCCCGCCACGGCGCTGACCAGCACAAACAGAAAGACGGAAGTGCGGTGCATCCAGACCTGCTTGCGGCTGGGCTCTGGCGAAGGCGCCGGAGGGTCCAGCAGAGCGGTGCTCGATGGTGCACCTTTCGGGACACGCTCACCAGCGTCCCTGGAAGCCTGACGTGCCGGGGCAGAAAGCGGCGTGGGATCTGTCATCGTTCGCGCTCCCGCTCCGGGGCGAATACATGATTTCGGCCCCTGGCAGCCAGTCGGCTGGGCGATCGCGAACCCGGACGGCGCGTACGAGATCCCCTGCGGAGACAAAGTGGGACAGAACCCATCGGGCTATTCTACGACTTCAGGACCTGAATGCGCTCGGCGACGTCGCGATAGTCGATGTTGCTGGAGTAAACCGCGGTGAAATATTTGAGCGCCGAAGGTTTGTCGCCGGCGGCCTCAAAAGCGCCGCCGAGTTCGTAGTTCAGAGCGACGCGGGTCTCGCCATCGATGCCGGGAACATTGAGCGCTTTGTCGTACCAGCCCACGGCGGCCTCGGGTATGCCTTTCTCCAGGAAGCACTGCGCGAGCCAGGTGTAGGTTTGCAGGATCTGCGGGAAGGGATGTCCGCGATCGAACGACTGGCAGGCTTTCTGCAGTTCTCCGATGGCCTCATCGAGCAGGCCCATTTCGCGGAAGGCAATGCCCAGATTGTAGTGCGTCTCCGGATCCTCGTCTGCGGTGGCCACATCGGCTTCCAGATCCTGCTTGAGTTCGCCGAACATTTCCGCCAGGTCGACGCCGGCATCCTCGCCAAAGGGGGAAGCCTTGCCCGCGGCCGGAGCCGGAGTGGGCAGGGCAGGCGGCGGCATGACAGGTGGCATCTTGGGAGCTTCGGCAGCCGGCGCAGACCACGCCACCGAGGCGGTCGGAGCAGGCGGCCCTGGAGTTGCTGCCGGAGCAATGTGCGATGACGGTGAGGCGGATGCCGCGGCGCTGGCTGCCAGCGGCGATGTGACTCTGGGCGGCGCAGCTGATGCTGCCGGTGAAACAACAGGCGCCGTCGCAGGAAGTTTCGGCGCGGCCGGCGGCTCCGGCTTCGCTTTCGCCGCAGGAGCTTTCGGTTTGGCCCCGGCAACCGGTGCGGCCTTCAGGAAATCCTCGCCCAGCGATGCTTCGATGTCGGCGACAAACTCTCCCAGAACCGGAGCCTTGGCGGCTGGGGCAGCCGGCGTTTGAGCGGCAGCGGCGTGAGCCGCAGGCGCTGCCGGCTTGCTCACCGTGCCGGGCAGGAAGCCCTCGCCCAGCGACGATTCCAGGTCGGAAACAAATTCTTTGAGGACACCTGACTGAGACGCTGCCGGCTCGGGTTCGACTTCAGCCGCGGGCTCAGCTTCAGGTTCGACTGACGCCTCGGCGGCGACCGGGACTTCCTTGACTACAGGCTCAGGCTCGACAGCAACTTCTTCCACGGCAGCGGCTTCGTCGGACGACGCCTCTTCAACGGATATTTCTTCAGCCGGGGCTTCTTCCGCAGCGGTTTCCTCGCTCGATGACTCCGCGGAGGGAATGTCGTCGGCGGTCAGCTCTTCAAATTCGGGTTCAGCCGACTGCTCGGCAGCCAGGGAAACAGCGGCGTCGATTTCGGCGCGCAATTCATTGAGTTTGGCCTGATCGTCGGTCAGAGTCTGGAGCTTCGCCAGCGCCGCCATGGCCTGCTCAGGCATTCCGCTAGCCAGATAGAAGCGGATTTCGTCGATGGTCTCGTTCGCTTTGGCCGGGTCGAGTTCCGCAACCGGCTCCTCCGCGGCTTCGGTCTCAACCGCTTCGGCTTCTGCGGGCTCGGCTTCCGTTGCTGTGGTGCCATCTTCGACGGCAACCGTGTCGTCCCATTCGGAGGACAGATCAATCTCGCCGGAAGCGGCGGCCGGTTCAGCAGCCGACGAATCTTCAGCAACGGCAAACTCGGTTTCCGCCGGCTCCACCGTGATCTCTTCCGCGGCGGTTTCAGCCGGAGCAGCAGGCCAGGGTGCTGGTGTTTCTTCGGCTGCGGCTTCCGCGGGCACTTCTTCCCGGGGCGCTTCTTCTGTTGATTCTTCGACCGTAATCTCGGCGGGTTCCTCGGCCACTGAGAACTCGGCCGTTTCTGCCTGCGTTTCCTGGGCCTGCGGGGCAGCGTCGAGATAAATCGGAGCTTCTTCCGCCGCCAGGCTGACCACGGGCGCGGAACTGCGTTCCTCGTAACGCTCGGCCAGTTCGCCGTAGCGCGTGGCCTCGTCGGGATGATCGGACTCGGAATAAACCCGCTGCAGGGTTCGGCAGCATACAGCGGCTTCGGCGAAGCGCCCGGCTCGGGTGTGCAGCGCGGCCAGCCGCTGGTTCAGGCGCTGATCATCGGGCGCCATCGGCAACGCCGCCAGCAGCGGCCCCAGCGCCTTGGCCGGCATGTTGTAGGAGATGAACAGCTCGGCATCGGTCAGGGCGGAACGCACGGATAGTGCGACCTCGTCCGAATAGTGTTGGTGAACCGAAGGCGCCGTCGCCTCCAGATCGTCGATGAGAACGACCGCCTCTTCGGGCGTAATCAGCTTGGTGTCGGAGCCGCTGCCGCCCAGCTGGTTGACCACCTGCTGGTAGTTCTGCATGTGCAGCGGATTTTGCGGTTCCAGTTGCGCCAGTTTCTGGTACAGGTCGCGAGCGCGCGGCAGATCGCCCGCCTGCACGCTGGCATGGGCCAGCAACTCGGTCACTTCGGAGACGTGCGTCGTCTCACCCGCCTTGTCGAACAGGTCAAGCAATTTCTGCAGCGAATCGGGGTTCTCGCGCACGTGCCCGATGATGGAATGCAGGTGTTGCAGCACCTTATCGGAGTTCTCCGCCAGCAGGCGCTCGGCGTGCTGGTCGTAGACCTGCAGCGCGGTCTCGAACTGGCCGGCTTGCATCAGGGCGTCTGCGAGGTTGGAAATCGCCGTCAGATCGTTGTGCACCGTCAGCAGCTTGTTGGCGACGGTCCCGGCCTCGGAGAGTTGCCCCGCCTGCAGATAGGCCTTCAGAAGGTCTTTCAGACCTTCCGGATTGTTGTCAATGTCGGCGACTTTCTGTAGCGTCGCTACCGCTCCGGCCGCATCGCCAGACTCGAGCAGGTTCTTGCCCTGGGTGAGGAGCGCGTAGGTATTGCCCGGCTCGATGGCCAGCATGCGCTGCAGAATCTCGTCGGCGGCGCTGAGTGATCCCTTGGCGCGCAAACTTTCGGCGGCAGAGGTGAAGATCTGCCACGCTTCGTTCTTCTTCCCCAGGCGGACGTACACTTCCGCCAGGCGGACCCGCATGTTGCTGTTCTCCGGGTCCATTTCCAGAATCTTCTGGAAGATGCGGACGGCGTTCTCCAGTTCTCCGGCCTTCAGAAATTCTTCGGCAACCTGCAGATATTGCGCGCGGGCGTCATTGAAAAGGCCTTGCTGCGTATAGAGTTCGGCCAGCTTCAGCAGGCTCTCGAGCGAAGGCTTGAGCTTGCTGATCTTCTTGTACATGGCGATGGCCTTGACCGTGAAACCCTGGTTGGCATAGGCATCGCCTACATTTTTGAAGCACTCGGTGGCCTTGTCGCTTTCCCCGATGCGCGAATAGAGATCACCGACAGTATTGGTGACCGTCAGGTCCTTGGGGTCGTTCTTGAGGACTTTTTCGTACTCTGAGATGGCATTCTGCAGCTTCCCCTGCTGGACATACTTCTCCGCATTGGCGAGGACCTTCTGTTTGTTGAAGCCGAACAATGCCATAAGAGCGCGTACTCCAGACCCTGGTCTAGAAACCCGCTGAACGCTGGAGGCGGCATTCCGGGTACGATCTCGGGCGTAATCTGCTTATCGGCAGACTCCGACCGGACAAGGCCAATTGTACGACCGTGCGTCATGAACCGTATGGTTACCAAGGGTTACCGAAAGGGAGTGTACCGGGGTTACTAATGGCATCGAGCCTACCCGTCAGCGGCGTTCACTGATGAAACGGCCTCGGAAGGCGAAGGCGCAGGCGAGCGCACAGAGTGCGCCCGCCGGTGCGGACAGGAAGATCTGTGTCCTGTTGAGGTAAGCCCAGCGGTTCACCAGTTCGTCATAGAACGGGAAAACGGACCCGAGAATGAGTCCGATGATCGCAGATTCGATAAGCAGGCGCCTGGTGGATTGCATCTGCTTCCGCCGCAGGGCTAGGATTCCGCCCCCTGCCAAGCCACCCAGAAAACCAAAGAACCCGCAAGCCACTGCGGTGATCGGGCATAACAACAGCGTCGTTCTTGCGATGTCCAGGACGCCGGGCGATGAGGTGCCGACGATCGGCCCGGAGGCGCTCAGTAGCGCAACAAGCAAAGCGGAGGCTATGGTGGAAACGAACGCGGCCAACACGCCGACTTTCAAGACAAGCGGCACGAGGGAATTCGCATTTTCAGTGGGACTCAATTCAATCGCCGACTGCTGGATCATTTTACGGCTCGTCGGCCGCCGTGGACCGCCGGTAACCACACACGCCACCAGGTTTCAGCATCGTTGGGGGACAGTGGATGTATATATTTGTCTACAAGGGATCGAGGATTTGCAATGTGCAGACGCCGTATGGCTGGGGTCGTTCTGATCATGCTCTTCTCCTCATGCGTGGCATTCGGTTGCTCATGTAGGAACGGCCCGCCGATTCAGAGGACATCTGAGCGATATCGCGACCGCGCGGTGTTCACCGCCCACGTTATTCAACTGATGGGAAGAATCTACAACTGGGATGGCAAGCGGCTTTCGAGTCAGGTTCTGGCGATTGTGCGCGAGCGTTACTGGGGGCTGCCGTGGTATTGGCCAAGAGTCGTGCTTCTGGACGGCTCCTACCCCTGCGACATTGCGATGGCCGAGGGCGAGGACTACCTGGTTTCCGGACGCCGCGAGCGCTATGGCATCCTCGCAGTGAACCTGTGCAGCCGAACTCAGCCACTGGCAACTGCACAGGTGGATCTGCGCACCCTCGACGGCTCGCACTGCGCCGGCCCGGGAGGAACCATTATTGGCCACGTCAGAAGAGGCACGGACCGTTTGAAGGACAACCCCAGTGCGGCGAACGTCACCTTGAGATATCGCGGCCCTGACGGAAAAACGTACGCTACAAGAAGCGACGGCGATGGAATCTATGAAGTCCAGCATCTCCGTGGTGGCGTCTACGCGATCGATTCGCAGACAGATCAGAACCAGCTCGTCTTTTCACTGCTCTTTTCACCTCAGGCGACCGTGGTTGAGGGAACATGTACAGAAAATGACATCCTGATCGGCCAATGACGCGGCGTACCTTGCTGCGACAATTCGGTAGGCCGGAAGGGGAATCAAACGTGGCTTGGGTTAGAACCGTACCTCTCGCTGAAGCCGACGAAAAGTTGCGCAAAGCACTAGAAGATCAGAAGCTTGCGTATCCCAAGGAATATGCCCAGCCCGTGCATCCTGATCCTTCCGGAGCCTCTTCGATCGTGGGCTCGCACACGCTGATTCCCGATGCGCTCTATCACGCCTTCTCGACTTTCGGCGTGCTCATGTCGCCCGAGTTGCCACTCAGCCGCCGCCAGCACGAGATGATTGCGACCGTGGTTTCAGCGACCAACCGGTGTGTCTATTGAATCGAGTCGCACGCAGAGTTTCTGCGTAGAGTGACGCTGGACAAGAGCTTGGTGGAAGCGCTCGAAAAGGACTACACAACCGCGCCCATCTCGGAGCAGGATAGCGTCATGCTCGACTACGTGGTCAAGCTGACCCGGGATGCGACAAAGTGTTCGAAGCACGATATCGACGGTTTACGCAGCGCCGGATTCGGCGATCGTGGCATTCTGCAGATCACGCTGATCGCGTCCTGGTTCAACTACATCAACCGCGTAGCGGATGCACTGGGCGTGGGGCGGCAGTAAGACGTTTCCTCGGCACATTCCACTACACTTGACGTGCGGAGCTCGCTTGGCCGAGCTTTCGCCAGCGCCATGGCCGACTCGATCGCGGACTTCTTCCTCGAACATTTTCCTGCGCACGGGCGCGAACGCGCCTATCTCCAGCACCGCGGATATCGCACCGAATCCTTCACCTACGGCGCCGTCGTGGACAAAGCCTTCGCGTTTGCCCGCGAACTCGCTTCGCGGGGAATTCAGAAAGGCGACCGCGTCATGCTGTGGGGCGAAGACTCCGCCGAGTGGGTCGCCGCGTTCTTCGGATGCGTGCTCTGTGGCATCGTGGTTGTTCCCATGGACGACGGGGCGTCTGCCGACTTCGCTCTGCGCGTTTTCCGCCAGGTCGAGGCGAAGACGCTGGTCGCCTCTCGGCGGCATGTTCACGAATGTGCCGCCGAATCGCCGTTGGATGCAAAATCTCCCGCCGCATTCACCCTCGAAGACTGGCGCGAGACGCCGAACCCTCCCGCGCCAGTGAAGACTTCCCTCACCCGCGACGACGTCCTGCAAATTATTTTCACGTCCGGCACCACGGCTGAGCCACGGGGCGTCGTTATCACCCACGGCAACGTGCTGGCCAACATTGCCCCACTCGAAGAGGAGATGCGCCGCTATCTCAAATACGAACGACTGGTGCATCCGCTGCGCTTTCTGAACCTGCTGCCGCTCAGCCACGTCTTCGGACAATTTCTCGGGATGTTTCTCCCCCCGCTGCTTGCCGGCACCGTCATTTTTCAAAACGAACTAAAACCGTCGGAGATCATCGGCACGATTCGGCGCGAGCGGGTCTCCGTCGTCGTCAGCGTTCCGCGCGTGCTCGAATCGCTGAAGCAGAAGATCGAGCGTGATCTGGAAGACCGTGGGCAGATCGAATCGTTTCGCAAAGCATTTGCCGCATCCGCGCAGCAACATTTTCTGCTCCGCTGGTGGACCTTCCGTGCCATCCGCCGGCAGTTTGGCTGGAAGTTTTGGGCGTTCATCTCCGGCGGCGCCGCACTCGACGGCGAGACCGAAGAATTCTGGCACCGTCTCGGTTACGCCGTAATTCAGGGCTACGGCCTGACCGAGACGACTTCGCTCATCAGCGTGAACCATCCCTTTCGGCTGGGCAGGGGATCGATCGGCAAGGTGCTGGCCGGTCGCGAAGTAAACCTGGCCGAAGACGGGGAGATTCTGGTGCGCGGCGGGGGCGTGGCGCGCGGTTACTGGGACCACGATGCACATGGCATCACGAGCAAAATCGCCGACGAACAAGGTTGGTATCGCACTGGCGACATCGGCGCTCTCGACGGGGCCGGCAATCTCTACTTCAAAGGGCGCAAGAAGGAAGTCATCGTCACGCCCGGCGGGACCAAGGTGTATCCCGAGGATTTGGAGGCGGCGCTCCGCCTGCAGCCGGAGGTGAAAGACTCCGTCGTGGTTGGCATTGAGCGTGGCGGCAACGCAGAGCCGTGCGCTGTGCTGATTCTGCGCGGCGACGCCAGCCCGGAAGACCCGTCGCAGGCGGAAAAAGTGGTGCAGCGGGCCAATCAGTCGCTGGCGGAGTATCAGAGGATGAGAATGTGGATGGTGTGGCCGCAGGACGATTTTCCGCGCACCAATACGCAGAAACCGCGGCGGAATCTGATTCGAGAAATAACGGAAATACAGCTTCTAAGGGAAACGCCCGCTTCTGGCAAAGACGGCCAGAAGTGGGGCACGCGGGTCGAGGACGGCCCATTAAGTGAGTTGATCGCGCGCGTCTCCGGGCATGCGGCCGGCCTGCGCCCCGACACGCGGCTCGATTCCGATCTCGGGCTGAGTTCCATCGATCGGGTCGAGTTGCTCAGTGCCGTGGAGGATCGCTACCAGGTCGATCTCAGCGAGGCACGCTTCAGTTCGCTTGAGACCGTCGGCGATCTTGAACGCATGTTGCGGGGAGAAGCCGCGGCGGGCGCGGGATATCACTATCCTTCGTGGACGCTGCGTTGGCCGGTCACATGGGCTCGATTTCTCGCGCACTATTTGCTCATGCGTCCGGCGATTGTGCTGCTGGGCTGGCCGCGCATCGAAGGTCGCGAGCATTTGCGCGGCGTACAGGGACCGCTGCTAATCGTGTCGAACCACATCGACGACGTCGACCCCGGATTCATCCTCACCGCGCTGCCGGCGCGCTTCCGTCATCGGCTCGCCATTGCCACCGGGGGCGAAGCTCTGGAGGCACTGCGCACGCCTCGACCGGATCGAAATCCCTTCTTAAGAATGTACGATCGCCTGCAATGGTTTCTCGGAGTCTCGCTGCTGAATCTATTCCCACTGCCCCGCGCGGCCGGCTTCCGGCGAAGTTTCGCTTATGCGGGTGAGGCTGTCGATCGGGGCTATAACGTGCTCGTCTTTCCCGAAGGCCGGCATACCACCGACGGCAAGATTCTCCCTTTTCGTGCCGGCATTGGGCTACTGGGACAGAATCTCGGCGTTTCAGTCCTGCCCATGCGGATTGATGGACTGTTTGAAGTGAAACGAGCGGGCAGAAAGTTTGCCGCACCGTGGCAGATTCGCGTGCGCATCGGCACGCCGATCCGGTTTCAGCCAGAGACCGATCCGGAGAAAATTGCCGCCGAGTTGCAAACGGCCGTCGAAAATCTTTAGTTCGATTGGCGCTGCCGCTACTCCTCGTCGGTCTCCTGTTCTTGGCCATGAACCTCCGATTCCACCTTGATCTCTGGAATCTTCGATTCATGCAGAACTTTGTTGAGCGCGGCCAAGTCCGTGCTCTTGAATTCGGCCCACCGCTTCAGCACCTCTCCACTCTCGCGCTCGGTCTTTGTTTGAGCCTGCAATTGCGGTCCAGTCGGCTCGGCATCGGCTCCCCACACCTGCTGGTAAAGCGTGCCGGCTGATCCGTTAACACGCCGTAGAGTGACTTCCGCCGACGGAGGCGCAAAGAAGCCCGCCGCTGCTCCGACGATGCCGTCGAGTTTCTTCCCGAATGACGCAATGGCATCCTTGGCGGCGCCGTTGTCTTGTGCGTTGACTCTGTCGAGTTGTTCACGCATGGAACCGCCCTGCAGAATGGCCTGTGAAGTCTGATTCATGACGGAAGCCATGCGCGTTTCGAACTGGAATTTCTTCTGTAGTGCCAGGGTCGTTGCCTTGACGCGTGGGTCCATCTTCACCGTGAGCGGTGCCGTGGATGTTTTCCCGTCCACAGTGAGCCGCAGCGTATACGTCCCCGGCAACGCGTTGGGACCGAGAGGATACCGCGGCGTATCATGCGGAACCGCGGAGATCGGGTAGTCGTGACGCGGAGATGCAGGAATCGCGTAGTGCAAGTCCCACACCCAGCGGTGCATGCCCGCATCGGCTGGGAGCGCACGCCATGGCTTTACCCAGTAGAGCGGAATCAACTGCTTCCGCAAGTCTTCTTCGGAAATGTCGCGTTTATCCGTGTTCGAATAGCGCCGCACAACTTTGCCTTGTGTGTCGGCAACTTCGAGCGTGACCGTGTTTGCCGCCGCGGGCAGATAGTAATCGATTATGGCGCCATCTGGAGGATTGGCCGCCATCGGCTCGTCCGGCGGAAGGGGAGTATCAGTGTAGGTGTCGCGCGCGACGCGCCACGCGGGCGCCGGCTTGAACAGATGCGCAGAGTTGGCCAGCGTTGCCGAAACCTCGCCCAGCGGCGCGATGTCATCCAAAATCGAAGAGTTTGCCAGCGTTGCCGAAACCTCGCGCAGCGGCGCGATGTCGTCCAGAATCCAGAAGCCGCGGCCATGAGTCGCCACAATCAGATCGTCATCATGAATCCACAGATCGCGCATCGAAGTGTGCGGCAGATTCAGTTGCAGGGATTGCCAGTAGTCGCCATCGTCGAACGAAACCCAAACGGCATTTTCCGTCCCGGCAAAGAGCAGGCCCTTGCGTTTTGCATCTTCGCGAATGGTGTCCACCGGGCCGAATTCCGGCAGGCCTTCGGTGACCAGCTTCCAGGTCTTGCCGCCATCATGCGTGCGGTAAATGTAGGGATGCGTGTCGCCAATCCGGAAACGGCTGACGGATGCGTAAGCCGTCTGTTCGTCGAAATGCGAAGCGGAAATCTGCGTCACCTTGCTCCAAGCCGTCAGTTCCTTCGGCGTGATGCCGCTCCAGTTCTTGCCGCCGTCGCGCGTAATCCAGATCAGACCGTCGTCCGTGCCCGCCCACAGCGTGGTCGTGGTCTTGAACGACGGCGCCAGCGCATAGATGACGCCGCGCTGTTTCTCCGCTCCTTTGGGCACGAGCTTGCCCACGCTAGCCGGCACGCCTGGATTCTCGCGCGTCAGGTCGTTGCTGATGGCTTGCCACGTATTTCCGCCGTCGATGGTCTTGAACAGCACGTTGCTGGCGAAATAAAGCGTATGCGGATCGACCGGAGAAAACATCAAAGGCTCGGTGCGGTCAGTGCGATATTTCGGATCACGCAGCGGAATCGGGGTGACGTTCTGCACTTCACCCGTTGAAATGTGAAATTTCGAAACTTCGGTTCGGCCGCCGCCATAAATGATGTCGGCATCGAGCGGATCAGGAGCGACGTAGCCGTACTCGATCACGCCCACCGGATGCCATTCCCGGTAAGTAATGGCGCCGTCGTTGCCGCGAGTGGAAATGCAGACCGAGCCGCTCTCCTGCTGCCCGGCGCAGACGCGGTAGGGAAACACATTGGTGGTTGCGATGGCGTGATAGAGCTGCGCCGTGGGCTGGTTGTACCACGAACTCCAGCTTTCGCCGCCGTTCACCGTGATGATGGCGCCCTGGTCGCTGACGATCAGAATGATGTTGCCGTTCGTGGGATTGATCCACAGATACTGGTAATCGTCGCCGCCGGGTGCGCCGCGGAAGCCCATCCAGCTTTTGCCGCCGTCGCTCGAGCGCATGGTGACAGTGCTGACCACGTAGACGAGATCAGGATTCTTCGGGTCCACTCGCGGGACCGACAGATCGCCCCCGCCGATGCGCCCCGAAGGCCGTGGATCGTCGGTAATCTTCGACCAGCTGTCGCCGGCGTCGTCGGAACGATAGACGGCCAGCTTCCCCGCAGCGGTGGAAAGGGTCGCATACAGGCGTCGCGAATCACTGGGCGCGATGCCGACGTAAATCTGCGCCAGATCGTTCGGCAGGCCGTTCGTCAGCTGATGCCACGTGCTGCCGCCGTCCGTAGACTTAAACAGTCCGCCGCCGGAGCCGTTGTACAGGTTGCCGTCCTCCCACGGGCCTTCGCGTGCTTCCCACATCGAGGCGTAAACCACGTCGGGATTCGAGGGATCGATCTCCACGTCGGAGCCGCCGGTGTTTTCATCTTTGGAGATGACTCTCTGCCAGTTCTGTCCGCCATCGGTGGAGCGATAGATGCCGCGCTCTTCACTCGGGCCGTAGGGATGCCCGAGGACAGCGGCAAAAACCTTGTTGGGATCACGCGGGTCGACCGCCAGAGCGGGTATCTGCTGCCCATCGCGCAGGCCCAGATGCGTCCAGGTCTTGCCCGCGTCGGTCGATTTGTAAATGCCATCGCCGACCGAAAGATCGGGCCGGTGCAGGCCTTCGCCGCTTCCGACATAGATAACGTTAGGATCGGAAGGCGCGACCGCGATCGCGCCGACCGATTGTGTCGGTTCCTGATCGAAGATCGGGTTCCAGGTCCGGCCGTAGTCGTCTGTCTTCCACACGCCGCCGTTGACCTGGGCGATGTAGAAAACATTCGGTTGGCTCGGTACGCCGCAGGCGGCGCGCGTGCGTCCGCCGCGAAACGGGCCGATCATGCGCCAGTGCAGATCCTGATATGTGCTTTCAGGAACTTGCGTGAAGCTAGCGATTGCGGGAAGAAAAATCAAGAAAGAAACGAGCAGACGAAGCCCTGCGTGCGATCGGATCACTTGCTCCCCCCTCAGACTCGGAACGACCTGAAACGGCAAACTACGTAGAATAAACCAAAAGCGCAGTGAGCGGGGACACGCGGCACTCGCGATTGACTGCCCCTGACATCCCTCCATAAGATAGGCACTCCACTCCTCGTCACGGCGGCCCGCATGATCAACACGACCATTTCCCATTACCGCATCACCGGACGCCTGGGCAGCGGAGGGATGGGCGTGGTCTACGAGGCGCAGGATCTGACACTCGGCCGCAAGGTCGCGTTGAAGTTCCTGCCCCCGCAACTGGCGGGCGATCAAACCGCGCTCGAACGCTTTCTGCTGGAGGCGCGGGCCGCGTCGGCGCTGAATCATCCCCACATTTGCACAATCTACGCCGTCGAAAACGCCATCAGCGAGGACGGCAAACCGCAGTCGTTCATCGCCATGGAGTTGCTGGAGGGGCAGAGCCTCGACCACAAAATTGCCGGCGCCCCACTGCCGCTCGACCGATTGCTCGACATCGCGATTCAGTTGGCCGACGCGCTCGATGCCGCCCACGCCAAAGGCATCATTCACCGCGACATCAAGCCGGCCAACATTTTTCTCACCCAGCGCGGCGTGAAGGTGCTGGATTTCGGCCTGGCCAAGCTATCGCGCCCCGAATTGCAAATGGAAACCATCGGCGCGACCCTGGATTCTCCGCATCCCGCTCACCTGACCAGTCCGGGCTCGACCGTGGGCACGATTGCTTACATGTCTCCGGAGCAGGCCCGGGGCGAGGAACTCGACACGCGTTCCGACCTCTTCTCTCTGGGCACGGTGATCTATCAAATGGCCACCGGCAGGCTGCCGTTCGCGGGCGCGACGACGGCGGTGGTCTTCAACGGCATTCTGCAGCTCGATCCGTCCCCGCTGCTGGAGGCGAATCCGACGCTTCCGCCTAAACTGCAGGAAATCGTCGAGAAGTTGCTCGAGAAGGATCGCGACTTGCGCTACCAGTCGGCCGCCGACCTGCGCGGCGACCTGAAGCGGCTGAAGCGCGACACGGAGTCGGGGCGCAAGGTCGCGTCGGCGGCCTCTTCGCCGGCGGCAGCGCCATCATCGCCGTCGTCCGCTGTGCCGTCTGCCGCATCCATATCGGCGGCACCTTCTACTCCATCGGGAGCGAGCCGGGCCGCATCGAGCTCCACCGTAGTGGCTGCGGCAAGCAAACACAAAGCCGGAGCCGGGGTTGCCATCGTGTTGGGCGTTTTGATTCTGCTGGCTGCCGGATATGGCGTGTACTCGCTGCTCTCGCGCCATCGCGCTGCTCCCTTCCAGAACCTTGCCGTCACCAAGGTGACGGAAAGCGGCAACGTGGTGGATGTGGCCATCTCGCCCGACGGCAAATACATTCTCAGTCTGGTGCGCGAGAACGGCTTGGCCAGTCTCTCGCTGCGTAATGTCCCAACGAACAGCGTTACCCAGGTCGAGCCCCCCGCCGACGTTTATTACAACGGACTGCGTTTTTCCCCTGACGGCAACTACTTGTACTTCGTGCGCAGCGACTCGGCCGACACCAACTTGAAGTACCTGTATCGGGCGCCTCTGCTGGGCGGCGCACCTGAGCGGTTGGCGTCGGACGTGGATTCAAACGTCACGTTTTCTCCCGACGGCCGCAAACTAGCCTTTTTGCGCAACGACAATCCCGAGCCGGGAAAGTACCAGCTCATAGTGCGCCCCGTGGACAGCGCGGAAGAAAAGGTGCTGATCAGCGGGCCCAACAGCGAGCAGCCTTATTTCCCAGCCTGGTCGCCGGACGGCAAGAAGATTGTGGCCATGCAGCTCCAGCCCAGTTCGACCGCTCTTACGGGCCTGATCGAGATCGACGTCAACAGCGGACGGCGCAAGCTGCTTCTGGGCTCGGCCAGCATCCTGAGTTTCCTTACCTGGATGCCCGACAGCAGCGGCCTGCTGGTCCTGCGGAACGACGCGTCAACGCATTTCAATCGGAATCAGATCGCGTTCGCGTCGTATCCGGATGGAAAAATCACTCCCGTTACTCGCGACACGAATAGCTACTCGGACCTGGGAATCGCCAACGACGGGCGGCTGCTAGCCACGGTGCTCACCGAAGGGCGATGGAATCTTTATCTAACGACGGCCGCGTCGGGCGGGGCGGACGCCAGGCCGATCGCCACCACCGTTCAAGACACCAACTTCACCTGGATACACGATGGCCGGATTTTTGACGACAAGGACGGCGTGCTGAACTGGCTCAATCCCGATACCGGCGCCAAGGGCCTGATTAACACCAAACCGGATTCAGCCGCCGGCGATCCCTGGGAGTGCCCGGATCATCAGCACGTCGTCTTCACGTTCGGGTTTGCAGGAGGTGGCGCATCCGCGCAGATCTGGAGCATGGACGCAGCCGGCAGCAACCCGAAACAGCTCTCAAACGGCAAGTTGGATAACTATCCGGTGTGCTCGCCGGACTCACGCTGGGTGTACTACCAGGACCAGTCCGCGAACCGGCTCATGAAAGTGTCCATCGACGGCGGTCCGTCGCAACAGGTGACGAAGCTTCCCCTGGAGGGCTTCTTCGATATTTCTCCCGATGGCGCTACGGCCGTGTTCACAGTGGTCGACCACGTTGCAGGGCATCAGGAACGAATCGCGCTGGTGGCGACCGACACTGGCCAGACTCGCAAGGTGCTCGAATTTCAGCGGCCGATCATGACCAGCCTTATCCGCTTCTCGCGCGACGGCAAGTCGGTGATTTACACCGTGCGCGACCATGGGGTCGACAACTTGTGGCAGCAGCCGCTCGACGGCACGCTCGGCAAACAGATCACCACATTCACCTCCGAGCACATGTGGGACTTCCATTGGTCCCCAGATGGCAGCAAGCTGGCCCTGGTTCGGGGACACAACGAATCTGACGTCGTGCTGATCAGAGATCAGGGGAAGTAAGAGCCGCACAGATCGTGTAGGCCCGGACGCATTCGTCCGGGGTTGCACGCGAAGCGCGCGATAAGCCCGCCGGTTGGAGGAATGACTTCGCCCCTGAAAAATCAAAAGGCGGCCATTTCTGGCCGCCCTTTTTCGGATTGTAGGTGCGAAGCGGTTTAGACAGACTTGACGTTCTCTGCCTGCCAGCCCTTGGGGCCTTTGACCACGTCGAACTGCACTTGCTGTCCTTCCTGGAGGCTGCGGAATCCGCTGGCCTGGATGGCGGAGAAATGCACGAAGACATCCTCGCCATTCTGGCGGCTGATGAAACCATAGCCCTTGGCGTCGTTAAACCACTTCACTGTTCCTGTTTCCATGTTGTTGCTTTGTTCCTTTTCTTCTGATGTAGCGCTGAAACTTTCGGGTCTTCTGCAGGCAGGTCACACGCTGGGTTAAGCGGAGATGCTTGTACTGCGAAGGAACTCTAAAGATCAAACGCATAGTTATTATACGGTAACTCGGCGCAAAATAGCTACATAATTCGTCAACCGGTACTCCTAAGTAACTGAATCGGTAGGGGTTCGCGACGAGGAATGGGCGGTTGGGACCGCGATTTCGGATTCGAGATTTCAGATTACAGATTCAAACCGGGTGCACCGCCCGTGGAAAAATCTGCCATCTTCAATCTGAAATCTGCAATGAGCAGTTCGTCTGATTTGCCACTTTCTCGTCGCTTGACTCATCATTAGAGACATGTTTTCTCAAATCTTGCTGACGGCTGCTTTGCTCACCGGCTCTGCGTGGGCGGGAATCGTCACCGATGTCCGCATCGCGCTGTCGCAGAACAACTTTTCGGCGGCTGAAACTGAACTCAATTCTTATCGCACCCAGCAGGGCGTGAACGCCGAGTACCTGGAGGCATATTCCTGGCTCGGCCGCGCCGCGCTCGATCAACGCCAGTACGATCAGGCGGCAGCGTATGCAAAGCAGACGAAAACACTGGCGCTCGAACAGTTGAAGCAGCGTCCGCTCGACGCCGAACCGCATCTGCCCATCGCTCTGGGCGCGGCGTTCGAAGTGCAGTCGCAGGTGCTGGTCGCGCAGGGTGAGCGCACGCAGGCGATCGCCGTGCTCCGAGCGGCGCTGCGAACGTATGGCAGTACGTCCATTCACGACCGTCTGCAGAAAAATCTGAACCTGATCACGTTTCAGGGGAAGCTGGCGCCAGCGCTAAAGGCTGATCAGACCTTGGGGTCTGTCGTTCCAACGCTGGCGCAACTGAAAGGCTCGCCTGTGCTCTTGTTTTTCTGGGCGCACTGGTGCGGCGACTGCAAGGCTGAAGCGCCGATCATCACGCAGTTGCGCTCGGAGTTCGCTGGACAAGGGTTGAAGGTGATCGGCCCGACGCGGCTCTACGGCTACACGGCGCAGGTGGAGCACGCTGCGCCGGCCGACGAACTCAGCTACATTGACGCCGTGCGGCGTCGCTTCTACGGTGGCTTGCTCGACATGCCGGTGCCGGTGAGCGCCTACAACTTTAATGTCTACGGAGCATCGACCACGCCCACGCTGGTGCTGCTCGATCGCACGGGGAAAGTGGCGTGGTACCATCCGGGGGCCGTGCCGTATGCGGAGCTAAGGGGAGAGATTGAGAAGGTGGTGGCGCGGTAGCCTGTGTGGCGCGGGCGGCCTCGCCTGCGAAGTGTAGCCCCGGACGCATTCGTCCGGGGTTGCGCGCGAAGCGCGCAATGACGATGGCTGATCTCGGAGCGGGTGACACGGACGCGTCGCTTCGCTCCGCGGGGCGGACGAATGCGTCCGCCCCTACACAGGCCTCTAGACTTTCACTTCCGAGAGTCTTCCCGTCTTCACATCGTACACAAATCCCCGCACCGGGATGTGCTTCGGGATCCACGGATGTGACTTTACGCGGTGCACCTGCTGGCGCACGTTCTGCTCTAAATCATCGAAGGCATAGAAATGCGCCGGTTCGCTGGCGACCGCGCCCATCTTCTCGGCCAACCGAGAGCGCAGTTCATACTCCTTCACTCGCAGCAGGCCGCAGTCGGTGTGGTTGATGATGATGAATTCCTGCGTGTCGAGCAGATGATGCGAGACGATCAGCGAGCGCAGCGCGTCTTCGGTGGCGATGCCGCCGGCATTCCGAATCATGTGCGCGTCGCCGGGCTTGAGGCCGAGACAATGCTCGAACAGGATGCGCGAATCCATGCAGGCCAGGATTGCCACCCGGCGCTTGGGCTGGACAGACAGCTCGCCCAGCGTGAAGTTGCGGGCAAATTCTTCATTGGCTTTTAGCAACTCGTCAGCGACGGACAAGGTGTGCTCCTTGGTCGATAGTCGCCAGTCGTTGGTCGTTAGCCGATCTCCGGTGGCAGTTCGAGCGCGCCGGTGAAACAGCAGGTTCCTCGTCGCGTAGCTCCTCGGAATGACAAGGCCTATGTAAAGGAGCGACGCATTTGTAATCGTACGATCCGGTCTTGCTAACGACTAACGACCAAGGACTGAGGACTGATCAGTTTACAATCGGCGCGTGAGTGTTGGCGTAAATCTGGATGACACGATTGTCGCGATCGCTACCGCGCCAGGGCGCGGCGGAATCGGCGTGGTGCGTCTGTCCGGCCCAGATGCGCGAAAGATTGCCATGCCTATGCTGCGGCTGAAGCACGAACTGGAGCCGGGGCGCGCGGTGTTCGGGGAGTTGGTTGAAGTTTCACCCACCCTAGCCGCAAAAGACGCGGCTAGAGTGGGGCACCCTTCGGTTTCTTCAGACGGCCAGCGCGTCGATGAGGTTGTGGTCACTTACTTCGCCAAGCCGCATTCGTACACCACCGACGACGTCGTTGAAATTTCCGCGCACGGGTCTCCGGTCGTTCTGCGGCATATTGTCGAACTTTGCGTGGCCGCGGGGGCACGGCTCGCCGAGCCGGGCGAGTTCACCATGCGGGCGTTCCTTAACGGACGCATTGACCTGACGCAGGCCGAAGCCGTCCGCGACCTGATCGACTCGCAGACTTTGTATCAGGCCAAGGTGGCGGCACAGCAACTGGAAGGAGCGCTCTCGCGTCGGCTGCAGCCGATCAAGCAGAAGCTGGTCGAGTTGATCGCGATGCTCGAAGCGGGAATCGATTTCGCGGAAGACGATGTGTCGGTTATGCCTGATGCAACGATTCTCGATCACATTGCCCGGATACGCACGCCGCTTGAGGAACTCGCCGCCAGTTTTGCTTACGGCAAGATCGTGCACGAAGGATTGACGCTTGCTATCGTCGGCCGGCCGAACGTGGGCAAATCGAGTTTGTTCAACCGGCTGGTGGAGCGCGAACGCGCCATCGTGACGGCGGCTCCGGGCACCACGCGCGATCTGGTGACCGAGACGGTTGCGATCGAGGGCATCCCGGTCAAGCTGGTCGACACGGCAGGCATTCGCCACGCGCTCGACGAAGCGGAATCCATCGGCATCCGCAAATCGATGGAAGCCCTCGCCGATGCCGACCTTGTGCTGGTGGTGCTCGACGCATCGCAGCCGCAGACGGAAGAAGATGACGAGCTGATTGCGCAGGCGATGCAGCGCGCCGCGATTGTAGTGGAGAATAAGTGCGATTTGAAGGAGTCGAAAATCCCCACTTCTCCCAAAACCGGGGAGAAGTGGGGCACCCAGGCCTGTGTTTGTACATCCGCCCTAACCGGTGACGGTGTCGCTGAACTGCGCGCCGAAATTTTGCAGCACATCGGCGGAGAAGCCGGCACACAGATCGAATCCGGATTTCTGACCAACGTTCGACACGAGGGTTTGATCAAAGACTCGCTGGCGGCGCTGGGCACGGCGCAGACTGCGGTTGCAGGCAAGATTCCGCACGAGATGCTCCTGCTCGATCTCTACAACGCGCTGCGCCCGCTCGACGCGATCACGGGCGCGACCACCACCGACGACATCCTGAATCTGATCTTCAGCACGTTCTGCATCGGGAAGTGAATGTGAGGACGGTTTGAGGTTGCCCCATCCTTCTTTCGCGTTCTTTGCGAAAGAGGGTGGGGATTTTGATTCTGGTCCTTGTGTTCTAGAGCGAAAGTCAAAATCCCCCACCCTGTCGCATAAAGCGCGACAAGGGTGGGGCAACCGCGTCTACTTCGACAGCGCGCCCAGCGCCTCGCGGAAGAGTGCGTCGAATGATCCACTCTTTCCATTCTTTGTTGCGATCGCCAGAGCTTTTTCAGCTGCGGCGCGCTGATATCCCAGATTCATCAGCGCCGAGAGCACGTCTTCTTCCGTCGCGCTCATGACAGGAATCACCCGCGCGGAGGTGGGTCCGGCTTCGGGCAGCTTGTCCCGCAATTCGAGCACCATGCGCTCGGCAGTCTTTTTGCCAATGCCCGGAATGCGTGTGAGCCGCGCCACGTCGTTCGAGCGAATGGCACCCACCATTTCATCAGCTGCCATGCCGCTGAGGATCTTGATGGCCAGCGTCGGTCCGATGCCGCTGACCGTGATCAGCTTCTCGAACAGTTGTTTTTCCGACGGCCGCAGAAATCCATACAACGCGATGGCGTCGTCGCGCACGTGCGTGTGAATGTGCAGCGCGACCTCGGCGCCGGCAGCGGGCAGATCGGAGAACGTGGGCACGCTGATGGTCACGTCGTAACCGACGCCGCCGGTTTCGACGATGGCCTGGTTGGGATGCTTGGCCAGCAGCTTTCCGCGCAGGTGAGCAATCATATTGAGGACATTGTAGCTAGAGTGCTGCCGCCTGTTCGCGCTTGCGGGCCTGAATTTCGATGTAGACGTTGACTAGTGATACCGCCGCCGGCGTCACGCCGGGGATGCGCGAGGCCTGGCCGATGGTGCGCGGCTGGATTTTCGAGAGCTTCTCCTGCATCTCGCGCGAAAGGCCGCTAACTGAGCGGTAATCGAACCATTCGGGAATGGCGTGCTGCTCGGCTTTTTTCAGGCGCTCCATGGCTCGCTGCTGCTGCACGAGATAGCCTTCGTACTTGATTTCGGTCTCGACTGATTTGAGCTCGCTCCTCACTTCGGAAGAGATTTTCGCCACAGAGGGCAAAGAGGTCGCGGAGGGACCCCTTACGAAAAACTCGGCATCGAGATCGTGCAAAATCGGCACAAGTTGCTCGATTGTGACTTCGGGGCGCTTGAGCAGTTGTGCGAGAGTTTGACCAACGCTGCCGGCAAAAGTAGATTCCTCGTCGCGCTGCTCCCCGGAATGACAAACAGCCAGTAACTCTTCAGTCAGCCGTGTATTCTGCAACAGCTTCTTCATCTTCTCCAGTCGTTGGTGCTTCGCGTGGAAATCGCGCCACGCTTCGTCCGAAATCAGTCCCACGCGGCGGCCGTGCGGGGTGAGCCGGCGATCGGCATTGTCGATGCGCAGGTGCAGGCGGAATTCGGCGCGCGAGGTGAACATGCGGTAGGGCTCGTTCGTACCCTTCGAAATGAGATCGTCAATCAGGATCGCCGTGTAAGCTTCGGTGCGGTCGAGGATCAGTGGGGGCTCGTTCTTGACCTTGAGCGCCGCATTGATGCCCGCCATCACTCCCTGGCACGCGGCTTCCTCATACCCCGAAGTTCCGTTGATCTGGCCGGCGAGAAACAAGCCGGCGATCTTGCGGGTTTCGAGCGTGCGCTCGAGTTCCGTCGGGTCGATCGAGTCATATTCGATGGCGTAGCCGGGGCGCAGCATTTCGGCGCTCTCGAGGCCCGGGATCGACTTCAGAATCGCGAGCTGGACTTCGACCGGCAGCGACGTGCTCATACCGTTGACGTAAATCTCGTGCGTGTTCAGGCCTTCGGGTTCAAGGAAGAGCTGGTGCGTTTCCTTGTCGGGGAACTTGACGATCTTGTCTTCAATCGACGGGCAGTAGCGCGGGCCGATGGAGTGAATCTGTCCGCTGTACATGGGCGAGCGGTGCACGTTGTCGCGGATGATGCGATGCGTTTCCGCTGTGGTCCAGGCAATGTAGCAGGGCACCTGCGAGTCGTGGTGCGCGACGCGGTTTGTGCGAAAAGAAAACGGAGTGGGATCGTCGTCGCCGGGTTGCACCGGAAAGCGCGCCCAATCAATCGTGCGCCCATCGAGGCGCGGAGGAGTGCCGGTCTTGAGGCGGCAGCCGCGGAGGCCAAGCTTTTTCAACGCCTCACCGAGAAGGACGGCGTTGGGTTCACCGGAGCGCCCGGCGGGATATTGCTGCTCGCCGCAGTGGATCAGGCCGTTGAGAAATGTCCCGGTAGTGATGATGACGGCTTGCGCGCCCACAGTACGGCCGTCGCGGAGTTTGATGCCAACTACCGAGTACCGTGTACCGAGCGAGTCTCCAGCGCTTTCACTCGGTGCTCGGTATTCGCTACTCGGTACTTCTACAATCAAATCCGCAACTTCCGCCTGCTTGATCTTCAAGTTCGGCTGCGACTCGAGCACTTCGCGCATCTTCAGCCGGTAAGCCTGCTTGTCGCACTGGGCGCGCGGAGACCACACCGCTGGCCCCCGCGAAGTATTCAGCAGACGGAACTGGATGCCGACCGCGTCGGTGATTTCGCCCATGATGCCGCCGAGGGCGTCGACTTCGCGCACGAGATGTCCCTTGGCGATGCCGCCGACCGCCGGGTTGCACGACATCTGCGCGATCAGGTCGACGTTGAGCGTGTAGAGCGCGGTTTTCAGGCCCATGCGCGCGGCCGCCATGGCGGCCTCGCATCCGGCGTGGCCAGCGCCCACAACAACAACATCGAATTGTTCCGTGAACTGCATTTCTTCTCGCTCGGCTAGGTCCCTCGCCCCGCTCGGGATTTCGGCGCGCGGCTCAGACGCCGCGCAAACGCCTCAACCTCGCACCCGGCGTGGCCAGCGCCCACTACCACAGCATCGAATTGTTCTGTGAATTGCATTGTGCTGCGGGCCCGCAAAATCCCCACTTCTCCCGCAAAAAGCGCGCGAGAAATGGGGCACCCAGTTCGTAAAGGCCCCATTTGCACGATCCCAGATCCTGGAACCAGGCCATCCCATCTAAAATCTGCCGCTCTTTCTTCTTTCATTCTAGCAACTTGGCCGCGGCAGTGACCGCGGTCACTGGCCGATTCAAGGTCCCCGCCTATAGTGAAGGGGCTTTATTCGCGTCCGGGAGGAATCATGAACACTGCTAGGTTCCTGGAGCAGCTGGAAATACGCATCGCGCAGTATGACCTGCTCTGCCATCCCTTCTACCAGGCTTGGGCCGCGGGGCGGCTGTCCCGCGCAGAGCTGCGCGCGTATGCGCAGGACTACTACCATCACGTGGTGGCCTTCCCTTCCTATCTCGCAGCGCTTGGGCTGCGGCTGGAGGAAGGTGAGTTGCGCCGCGCCGTGCTGGCGAACCTGTGCGACGAAAAAGGTGTTGAGGGGCGCTCGGGAATGGGTGCGGTTCCGCATTCGGAGTTGTGGCTCGACTTCGCCGAGGGCATGGGGTCGACCCGCAATCTGGAGTGGCACAGCCCGGTGCCGGAGGTTCGCCAACTGATCAAGCACTTCCATCGCGTGGCCAGTGAAGGCACGCCCGAGGAGGCGCTGGCCGCATTCTATGCCTACGAATCGCAGGTGCCGCGCATCGCGCGCGAAAAGGAACGCGGCCTGCGCGAAACTTATGGCGCCGATGACAAAACCTGCGGATATTTTTCGCTGCATGCCTCGGCCGACATGTATCACTCGCGCGTGTGGCGCAGCCAACTGGAGAAACGCGTCGCCGAGAAGCCGGAATCGGCCGAGGCGGCCCTGGACGCAGCTGAGGAGGCCGCCCGCATGCTGTGGCAGGCGCTGGACGGCATCCAGGCGCGGCGCATAGCGGCGGCGGCGTAAGTCCCCGCTGACATCCAGGATACCGAGCCAATGATTCGATAAAATCGTTGGCTCATTTTCTTTGTGGGGGAAAATAATCGTGGCCAGAGAGATTCCCATTGGCGCGCGCGGTGCGGCCGAAGAAACAGTCGAATTCGAGCACAGGCTGACGGCGCACGATCCCAAGTTGCCGCCGGTTTATTCGACGCCGGATATGATCCGGCTGATGGAGACGGCAGCGTTTCACGCACTGCAGCCTTACTGCGCAGGTGACGAGATCACGGTTGGAACGTCCATCAATATTCAGCACCGCGCGGCCAGCCGGATCGGCGCGCGGATTAAAGCGGAAGCGGTGTTGGAGTCGTTCGATGGCCGCTTTTACACCTTGCGTGTTGCCGCTCGCGACAACGCCCAGGAGATTGGCCGCGGCACCGTGGGAAGAGCAGTGGTGAGCGTGGGGAAGTTCGTGAAGTGAGTCCCGAGTCGCGGGCCCCGAGTGCGAGCCAAGCCGAGGGTTGTCATTCCGAGCGCCGATTTTCTGGCGCGAGGAATCTGCTGTTAGCCGGGGCAGCAAGAGCAGGTTCCCCGTCGCTTCGCTCCTCGGAATGACAACCCCTAAAAGGAATTCTCACTGAACTGAACACTGGCTACCGACCACTAACCACTGCATTGAACATCGGCGTCATCTCCGACACGCACGGCCTGCTTCGACCCGAAGCGCTCGAGGCGCTGCGCGGATCGGAGCAGATCATTCATGCGGGCGACATCGGAGCGCCGGAGATTCTGGAGAAGCTGGCGAAGATTGCACCACTGACGGCCATTCGCGGCAACGTGGATAAAGGCGCGTGGGCGCGCAAGTTGCCGAAAACGGAAGTTCTTGAAGTTGGGGGCGTTGCTGTCTACGTGCTGCACGATCTGGCCGAGCTCGATCTGAAACCCGAAACCGCTGGATTCGCAGCAGTGATCTCCGGACACAGCCACATTGCCAAGCAGGAAGTGCGGGCGGGCGTGCTGTATTTCAATCCCGGGAGCGCCGGGCCGAGAAGGTTCAAGCTGCCGGTGACCGTCGGCAGGCTGATCGTGGAAAGTGGGAACGTGCGCGGCGAAGTCGTCAAGATTGCGGATTGAAGTTCTCACCCTCTGAAAAAAGCAGGTTCCTCGTCGCTTCGCTCCTCGGAATGACAAAGAGATGAGAGAGGCAGCCTGCTGACGCCGCATTCCGGGCGGACGATGGCGTCCGCCTCTCCATTTACAATCGCAGGCGGATGTCCATCGCGTTCCACGTCGAAAATACTCACGGCAGTGCGCGCGCCGGGCGGCTGATCACGCCGCACGGCGAAATCGAAACGCCGGTATTCATGCCGGTGGGAACGCTCGCGTCGGTGAAAGGCATTCCGCAGGACACGCTCGAAGAGCTCGGCGCGCAGATTATTCTCGGCAACACCTACCACCTGTATTTGCGGCCGGGCGTCGAGACCGTGCGGAAAATGGGCGGCCTGCACGGATTCATGTCGTGGCCGCGGGCCATCCTGACCGATTCCGGAGGGTTTCAGGTTTTCAGTTTGAACGAACTGCGCAAAGTGACAGAAGAAGGAGTGACGTTTCGCTCACATCTGGACGGCTCGTCACATTTTTTCAGCCCGGAGAGCGCGATGGCGGCACAGATCGGGCTGGGCGCCGACATCATCATGGCGTTTGATGAGTGCACGGAGTATCCGGCGGAGCGGGAGCGCGTGCGCTCGTCGATGGAGCTGACGCTGCGCTGGGCGGAGCGGAGCAAGAAGTATTTTGAGGAGCACAAAGAAGAGGTTTCGTGGAGGGGCAATGCTTGTGTAGGGGCGGACGCATTCGTCCGCCCCGCGGAGCGAAGCTCCGCGTCCGGTCTGTCTGAAGCACCAACGACCTTGGAACCGCTCGATGCCGTCCTAAGCTCGGGGCTTCGCCCCTCAGGACGGACGAATGCGTCCGTCCCTACACATTCTGATCGGACGCAGGCTCTTTTCGGCATTGTGCAGGGGGGCATGGATCGCGAACTGCGCAAAGAATCCGCGGCGCGCACGATCGAGGTCGGATTTCCCGGTTACGCCATCGGCGGGCTGAGCGTGGGCGAGCCGCGCGAGTTGACGCACGAAATTGTCGAGTCGACGCTCGAATATCTTCCTAAAGACAAGCCGCGCTACCTGATGGGTGTGGGCACGCCGGAAGAGATTGTCGAATACGCGAAACTCGGCGTCGACATGATGGACTGCGTGCTGCCGACGCGCGCGGCGCGTCATGGGCTGCTCTTCACTTCCGAAGGGAAAATTTCCATCAAGCAGGCGCGTTACGCGCAGGACGAAAGTCCGCTCGATCCCACATGCACCTGCCGCGTTTGCCGCCGCTATTCGCGCGCATATCTGCGCCATCTTTACGCTGCGAATGAAGTGCTGGCGCAGGTGCTCAACACTCTCCACAACCTGAGTTTCTACCTTGACACTATGCGGCGGGTACGGCATTCTATTGGACTTGGGGAAGAGTCCCGTTTTTTCTAGTGTCTGGTCTCGACCTGAATTTTGACGAGCAGGATTATTGACGACCAGGACCGTTGACCTCTCCGGATTTCCCCTTGACTGAAGGAACCCGGCCGAAGTCGATCCAAACCCCGTGGTGACATGACAAGCCGCGCGGCATAAGCGTGGCAGAGGCGGTCTTTCGCGGATTCATCCGCATCAACGTTGGAGTCAGGCGTTCGAGAACATGCAAGCACTGCTGATCTGGCAAGCGCAAGGCGGAAGCGGTCTGTCGTTGCTGATCATGTTTCTGCCCATGATCGCGCTGATTTACTTCATGATGGTGCTTCCGCAACAGCGGCGGCAGAAGAAATGGCAGGCCATGCTCGATCAGCTCAAGACGGGAGACAAGGTAACAACCAGCGGCGGCCTGCGGGGAACGATTATTGCGCTGAAGGATGACGCGCTGCATCTGCGCGTCCCGCCGGACAACCTGCGCGTGGAAGTGACCAAAGCCTCCGTCATGCAGGTGACGACGGCGGAAGAAGAACCGAAGACGAAATAGGGATCAGGGATCAGAGGTTAGGGGCCAGTGCGATGCGCTCCAGAATTAACCTTCTGATCCCTAGCCCCTGAACCCTGGACCCTGATTTTTATGAACAAGACTCTGCTGTGGAAGCTCGCACTCATACTGGGCACGCTACTGATTTTTCTGTTTGGCATTTTCGGCATTCCGAACAGCCTTTCCGGCAAAGGTCTGGTCGCCGCGATGGGCGACCACATCCACCTCGGCCTCGATTTGCGGGGCGGAACGCACTTGATTCTGCAGGTGCAGGTGAACGACGCCATCAACGTGGATGCGCAGAACGCGATCGAGGTTCTGAAGCAGCAGTTGAATGTGCGCAAGATCAACTTTGCCGACATCTCCCAGCCCGACCAGCAGAACAATCCCGACCACATTTCGATCAAAGGCCTTCAGACGAGTGCGCGCACCGATCTGTTGAGCATCGTGCAAGATCATCTTCCGGAGTATGACGTCACCGGCGGCGCGGAAAATACCTTTAACCTGGCAATGAAGCCGCAGATGCTGGGCGACCTGAGGAACAAGGCGGTGACGCAGGCGATTGAAACCATCCGCAATCGCATCGATCAGCTCGGCGTCAGCGAGCCCACCATTCAGGAGCACGGACTGGGGCAGTATCAGATTCTGGTGCAGTTGCCCGGCGTGGACGATCCGGAGCGCGTGAAAGGCATCATGCAGTCGACCGCCATGCTGGAGATCAAGCAGGCGCTCGGCGGACCGTATCCCAGCGAGCAGGCGGCGCTGCAGGCGCAGCAGACTCCAGGTATTTTGCCGCCGGACGGAATGTTGCTGCCGGGCCACAGCATGCCCGGCGCGCAGATGGAAGGTCCAGCCTGGTATGTGGTGTCGCGCGTTTCGGCGGTAAGCGGCAAGGATCTGCGCGACGCGCAGCCCAGCCGCGATCAGAATGGCCAGCCCAGCGTGAGTTTCACGCTGACGGGAGAAGGTGGCCAGAGGTTCTACAACTTCACTTCCGCGCACGTGCAGGACAACTTGGCGGTGGTCCTCGACAACAAGGTGCAGGAAGTTGCCGTCATTAAAGATTCCATCCGCGATCGAGGGGAAATCTCGGGCGGCAGCATGAGCGAGCAGCAGTCGAAGGATCTCGCCATGATCCTGCGCTCCGGCGCGCTGCCGGCGGGCATCAAGTATCTGGAAGAGCGCACCGTGGGTCCGTCACTTGGAGCTGATTCCATCCACGCGGGCGTAACGGCCGCCTGCGTTGGCATGACGGCGGTGCTCATCTTCATGCTCGTCTATTATCGCGGGGCGGGCATCAACGCCGATGTGGCCTTGCTCCTGAACCTGATCATCCTGCTGGGATTCATGGGCTTTTCCGAGGCGGTGCTGACGCTGCCCGGAATCGCCGGCGTGATCCTGACGGTCGGCATGGGCGTGGATTCAAACGTGCTGATTTTCGAGCGCATCCGCGAGGAGTTGCGCAATGGCAAAACGCCGACTTCAGCGGTGGATCAGGGTTTCAGCCACGCCTGGGTCACCATCGTGGACACCCACGTCACGACCATTGTTTCGGCGGCGATTCTGTTCATCTTCGGCACTGGACCGGTGCGCGGATTCGCCACCACGCTGACGTTCGGTCTGCTGGCGAACCTGTTCACGGCGGTGTTTGTTTCGCGCGTGATCTTTGACTGGATACTGAGCCGCAAGCAGCGCGGCGAAGCGCTGAGCATTTAGAAAAGACAAGTTGCAAAGTGGCAGAGTGGCAAAGTTTGAGAGTTTTTCACCTGGCCACCTTGTCACTTTGAAACCTTGAAACTTGGAGTCATAGCTTGGAGTTCTTTCACGACGTCAACATAGATTTTCTGGGCAAGAAGTGGTACTTCCTCGCGTTTTCGCTGATCTTCAGCGTGGCCGGAGTGCTTTCCATGTTGTTCTGGCATGGCATCCCGTGGGGCGTGGATTTCCGCGGCGGAACACTGGTGTACGTAAAGTTCTCGCACACGCCGGATCTGGGCGCGGTGCGGGCGGCCATGGATCGGGCGGGGCTGCGCGATCCGAAGATTCAGAGCTACGGGACCCCTTCGAATAACGAAGTCCTGATCGACCTGGCGCAGAAGGAAACCAGTGAGCAGGCACTCGACCGGGGCAAGTTGCAGATTATCGGGGCGCTCGAGACCAACGCGCCCGCCGGCAAGCAGGATCTAAACAATGCCAGCTCTCTGACCCTCAAGAACTATCTGATGGATAAGGATCCGATGCGGCTGTTCTCCGACGCCGACAAGAAATACACGGCGCAGGCGGCGGCCATCGTCGGCTATCGCGATCAGATGCTGGGCGGAGTATTCAGCTCCATGGATCAGCTGAAAAGCACGCCGGGCGCCGATCCGGCGGTTGTCACCTCCCTGAACGACGGCTTCTTTGTGTCGGACTTCGCGGTCCGCAACGTCGAGATTGTCGGCCCCCAGGTCGGAGGTCAGTTGCGCCGACAAGCTGGTTTGGCCACGCTGTATTCACTGGCCGGCATGCTGGTGTATCTGGGCTTCCGCTTCGAGTGGATTTACGGTGTAGCCGCGGTGGTGACCGTGTTTCACGACACGCTGATCACGGTGGGGGCGTTCTCGCTGACCAAAACCGACATCTCCCTGACGGTGATCGCTGCCATCCTCACGCTGATTGGTTACTCAAATAACGACACGATCGTGGTATTTGACCGCATCCGGGAAAATATTAAGCTCATGCGGCGCGAAAAGCTGTCCGACATCGTCAACCGCAGCATTAATCAAACTTTGAGCAGAACGATCTTGACAGCGGGCCTTACGTTCCTTACCGTACTCGCACTCTTTTTATTCGGCGGCGAGGTGCTTCGTGGCTTCAGCCTTGCGCTGGTGATCGGCATTTTAATCGGGACGTATTCTTCGATTGCCATTGCCGCTCCGATTCTGGTGGCCTACCAGGACTGGCGGTTGGAACGGGGAAGGCGCCCTGGAGTCGTGATGGGTCCCGGTGCCGGGAAAGTAAGTGCCGGGAAAACGGCCGTCGGGGCCAAGGCCAAATAGTGGGCCGGGCGCTGACTCCGATCATGTGTTAAGCCTTCTTACGTAAGGACTTAGAAGGATTTGCTCGCTGCTCCGCAGCCGCTCGGGTGGCTGGCGGCGCAGGACGGGAAAACCGGGAGCAAAGCAAGGCAAGTTGGTGTCTAAGTTTCCGTAGGGGTCTGAAGTAGGGGAGAAGCCTATGTTTGAAGATAGCTTGATCGAGTCCGGTGGCAGGCTGAAAACCAAGCGAGGACGCACATCAGCGATTGCGTTCGTGCTTGAGATCATGATCATCATTGTGATGATCCTGATCCCGCTAATTTTCACTGAAGCGCTGCCCCGCACGCAGCTGATGACCTTCCTGGTGGCCCCCCCGCCGCCTCCGCCGCCTCCGCCGCCGGCCGCCGCTCCGGTCAAGGTCGTGAAGGTGATCCAGACCGATATTGTCAATGGCCAGTTGCGCACGCCCACCAAGATTCCACAAAAAGTCCAGATGATCAAAGAGGACGAGGCTCCTCCGCCCGTAATGGCGTCGACAGGCGTCCTTGGCGGTGTTCCGGGAGGTGTTGCCGGCGGTTCCATGGGTGGTGTCATTGGCAGCGTGTTGAGCTCGACG
>Ga0187770_10000055_pt1 | contig 49581 bp, 48 predicted proteins | sample 0116_SJ02_MP02_2_FD_133154 | JGI IMG/M metagenome (GOLD analysis project Ga0187770, IMG submission 133154) | Tropical peat soil microbial communities from peatlands in Department of Meta, Colombia - 0116_SJ02_MP02_20_MG | ecosystem: Environmental > Terrestrial > Soil > Wetlands > Peat | place...
CTCGAACTCGCCCTCCGATGACTTCGACAGGGACCCGAACCGGTCCAGAAAGAGAGACGGCCGGCTCCCGGCGAGCATCGCCTCAAAGATCTTCCAGGCTTCGTCCTTCAGGGCCTGGACCTCATCCCAGTCAAGCTCCAGGGCCCGCTCGAGGTTCCCGTCCACAAGGAGCGACAGGATCCTGGCCTGGTCCGGCGGGTAGTCCCGTTCGACAAGGATCTTCTCAATCTCCTCATTGCGGACGGCAGAAAACGCGAGCGTCTGGCAGCGCGAAACGATCGTCGGGAGTAGGAGGTACGGACGGTCGGTCAGGAGGATGAAGTGAGAGAAGGACGGCGGCTCCTCGAGGACTTTCAGAAGCGAATTGGCCGCGTCCGCGTTCATGCTGTCCGCCCGATTCAGGATGAAGACCCTTTTGCGGCCGGCCATCGGCTTCAGGAAAGCCACCTGCTTCAGGAAGCGGATCTCGTCGATCAGGATGTCCCGGTCCGCGTCCGGGATCGTCATGACGTCGGGAAAACGGCCCGCCTCGATAGCCCGGCACGACGGGCACGAGTCGCAGGAATCCGCCGCGGCCTCCCGGCAGTTCAGGGCCTTGGCCAGGGCCAGAGCCATCTGCCTCTTGCCGATGCCCTCCGGCCCCGTGAAGAGAAGGGAATTAGGGATGCGATCCCGTTCGAGGGCCATCTTCAGGATTTTTTTGACCCGGATGTTTCCGGCGATATTTTTGAACGCCATGGTCCTCAGCCGTCCTCCCGGTCCGACCGGCCGTCCCCGAGGGCCTTCTTCAGGTACTGTCCGGTGTACGAGCGGACAGCCGCGGCGACCTTTTCCGGCGGCCCCTGGGCGACGATGCGGCCCCCCTCATCTCCTCCCTCCGGCCCCAGATCAATAATATAGTCGCAATATTTGATGACTTCAAGGTTGTGTTCGATGATGATGACCGTGTTTCCGAGGCTCACGAGCTCCGACAACACCTCCAAAAGCCGGCGCACGTCGTCGAAATGGAGGCCGGTCGTCGGTTCGTCCAGAAGGTAAAGCGTCCGGCCCGTGGCGCGCCGGCCGAGTTCCTTGGTCAGCTTGATGCGTTGGGCTTCCCCCCCGGAGAGGGTCGGCGCCGGCTGGCCCAGGCGGATGTAGCCGAGACCCACCCTCTTCAGGGTCGCCAGCTTCCGCTTGAGCTGCGGATGGGCCTTGAGAAGCTCGTAGGCATCATCGACCGCCATGGCCAGGAAATCGGCGATCGTCCGGCCCTTGTAGGCGACGGCGAGGGTCTCCTTGTTGTACCGCCTCCCGCCGCAACGGTCGCAGGTCACGAAGACGTCGGGCAGGAAGTGCATCTCGATCTTTTTGACGCCCGCGCCCTCGCACTCCTCGCACCGGCCGCCCGAGACGTTGAAGCTGAAACGGCTGGCGGAATAGCCCCGCATGCGCGCCTCGGGGGTCCGGGAGAACAGCTCGCGCAGCGCGGTGAAGAGGCCCGTGTATGTCGCGGGGTTCGAGCGCGGCGTCCGACCGATCGGCTTCTGGTCCACGGCGACGACCTTGTCGATGGCCTCGACGCCATCCATGCCGTCATGGAGGCCCACCCGATAGCGGGCGTTGTGGATCCTGTTGGTCAAGCCTTTGTACAGGATGTCGTAAATGAGCGTGCTCTTGCCCGATCCCGAAACTCCGGTCACCGCCGTCATGACCGAGAGCGGCACCCCGACGTTGATAGCCTTCAGGTTGTGCTCGCGCGCCCCGCGGATCGTCAGCCAGCCCGAGGGCCGGCGGCGCACGGCCGGGACGGGCACCTTCCGCTCCTTTCGGAGGTACTGTGCGGTCAGGGAATCGGGAGACCCGAGGATCGAGGCCAGGGGGCCCTCGGCGACCTTGAAGCCGCCCGCCTCGCCCGCGCCCGGGCCGAGGTCGAGAATGTAGTCGGCGGCCCGGATGGTCTGCTCGTCGTGCTCGACGACGATGATGGAGTTCCCCTCGTCGCGCAGGTCCCGCAGAAGGGCGATCAGGCGGCCGTTATCGCGTTGGTGGAGGCCTATCGTGGGCTCGTCAAGGACGTAGAGGACGCCCCGCAGGCGGGCTCCGACCTGGACCGCGAGCCGGACCCGCTGGGCCTCGCCACCGGAGAGAGAGGCGGCCGTCCGGTTGAGCTGGAGGTACGACATCCCCAGGCTCTCCATGATGCGCAGCCGGTCCCCGATCTCCTTCAGGATCTTCGAGGCGACGAGCTGCTCGGCGGCCGAAAACTCGAAGCGGGCAAGCTCTCCGAGCAGGGCGTCGGCCGGAAGCTCGCCGATCTCATGGATGTTCCTGTCGCCGATCTTGATGGAGAGGCTCTCCGCCTTGAGACGGGCGCCGCCGCATTCGGGGCAGACCTCGTCGGTGAGCTCGAGCTCGCCCCACTCGTCGAGCCGAGTCTCGTAGCCAAGGCCGTGGCACTTTGGGCAGGCGCCGTAGGGGCTGTTGAAGGAAAAATTCCGGGGTTCGAGCTCGGGCAGGCTGATCTCGCAATAAGGACAGAGGAGGCTGAGCGAGAAGAACCGCTCGCGGCCGGAGTCATCGACGGCGAGGGCCTCTCCTTCCGAGACCTCGAGGGCCTTGCCCACGGCCTCCCGGAGCCGCCTTTCCGAATCGGGCCCAACCCGAATAGTGTCGATGAGGACCTCGATCGTGTGCTTCCGGTTCTTTTCGAGCGGGATCTCGTCTTCGAGCTCGCGCAGGCCGCCGTTGACGCGCACCCTGAGAAAGCCCTTCTTCCGCAGGCGTTCGAAAAGGCGCTGGTATTCGCCCTTCCGCCCCTTGACAAGCGGCGCCAGGATCCTCAGTTTCTCTCCCCCGAACGCCTCGGAGATCCTTCTCTGGATCTCTTCCGGCGTCTGAGAGGTGACGGCCCGGCCGCACTTCGGGCAGTGGGGCGTTCCGACCCTGGCGTAGAGGAGCCGGAACAGGTCGTAGACCTCTGTGATCGTGCCGACCGTCGAACGAGGGTTGCCGGAGATCGTCTTTTGATCTATGGAGATCGCCGGCGAAATGCCCTCGACGGATTCCACTTCGGGCTTCTCCATCTGGTCGATGAACTGGCGCGCGTAGGCCGAGAGGCATTCAATGTAACGGCGCTGGCCCTCGGCGAAGATCGTATCGAAGGCTAGGGACGATTTGCCGGAGCCGGACGGGCCAGTGACCACGATGAGCCGGTTTCGGGGCAGGGCGACGTCGATGTGCTTAAGATTGTGCTGCGCCGCCTTCTTGATGCGGATTTCGTCGAGCATAATCAATATATTTTAGCACGTTTCCGCACGAATTGGGGACCCGAATTTGGGGACACCGAATTTGGGGACGCAATACTCATTTCCGAATTTCTCAGGATAACCCGTTGAAATAATCTCCTTATTATGGCCATCCAGGGCATGGGTGAAATTCGGAAATGAGTACTGTGTCCCCTATTTAGCAGTGTCCCCGTTTTGTTCGGGGGCGGCCGCATTGACCGGCGCCCGCGATTTAGCTAGGATGAGGATGGTTCCATGCCCAGCGACGACAGGATCCTCAGCTCGATCGAGCTCCTCAAGGAGATCGGCTACCGGACCGATTCAATCTGCGCCATGAAGCACCTTCCGGCCCAGGAAGGGAAGTACCGCGACTACCCTGACGGGGTCCACCCCGCTCTCCTCGAGGCTCTCGGCCAGAAGGGTTTCCACCGCCTCTATTCCCACCAGCGCTCGTCCTGGGACGCGCTCCAAGAGCGGAAAAACGTCGTCGTCGTGACACCGACGGCCTCGGGCAAGACCCTCTGTTACAACCTCCCGGTGCTCGACGCCATCCTCAAAGAGCCCTCGAGCCGGGCTCTCTATCTCTTCCCGACCAAGGCCCTCTCCCAAGACCAGCAGGCTGAGCTCGACGACATCAACCGCCGCCTGCCAGAGGAGATCCGCGTCTTCACCTACGACGGCGACACCCCCCAGGACGCCCGCAAGGCCATCCGGGCCCGCGGCCACATCGTCCTCACTAACCCCGACATGCTCCACGCCGGCATCCTCCCCCATCACACGAAGTGGATCAAGCTCTTCGAGAACCTCAAGTACGTCGTCATCGACGAGCTCCACAGTTACCGCGGCATCTTCGGCAGCCACCTGGCCAACGTTTTGCGCCGCCTGCGGCGGATCGCCCGTTTTTACGGCTCCGACCCGCAGTTCATCCTCTCCACGGCCACGATCGCCAACCCGGCCGAGATGGCCGAGAAGATGATCGAGGCCCCGGTCGTCCTCGTCGACGACAACGGCGCCCCCCGCGGCGAGAAATATTTCATCTTCTACACCCCGCCCGTCGTCAACGCCGCCCTCGGAATCCGCCGGTCCTACGTCAACGAGTCACGGCGCGTCGCTTCGATCTTCCTCAAGAACGGCCTCCAGACGATCGTCTTCGCCCAGAGCCGCCTGATCACGGAGGTCCTCCTGACCTACCTCAAGCAGGACATCGAAACGAGCCTCCAGAAGGAGGGCCTCGTCCGCGGCTACAGGGGCGGCTATCTGCCCCTGGCCCGCCGCGAGATCGAAAAGGGCATCCGGAGCGGCGAGATCCGGGGCGTCGTCTCGACCAACGCCCTCGAGCTCGGCATCGACATCGGGACGCTGGACGTGGCCGTCCTGGCGGGCTACCCGGGGACGATCGCCAGCATGTGGCAGAGGGCCGGCCGCGCGGGGCGGAAGACCGGGATGTCGGCCGCGGTCCTCGTCGCCACGAGCTCACCCCTCGACCAGTTTATCGTCCACAACCCCGACTACTTCTTCGGCAAGTCGCCCGAGATGGCCCTCATCAATGCGGACAACCTCTCGATCCTCGTCAGCCACGTCGAATGCGCCGCCTTCGAGCTGCCCTTCGAGGACGGTGAGAGGTTCGGCCGCGCCGACGTCTCGACCATCCTGAACTTCCTCGAGGAGGACAAGCTTCTCCACCACTCGCAGGACAAGTGGTTCTACACCTCCGACGCCTACCCCGCCGACTCTGTGAGCCTAAGGAGCATCAGTTCGGACAACTTCGTCGTCGTTGACCAGACGGGCCCGGCCAGAGCCATCGCCGAGGTCGATTTCACCTCGGCGCTGACGGCGCTCCATGAGAAGGCCATCTACCTCTGCGAGGGCGAGCAGTATTTCGTCGAGAAGCTGGATTTCCAGGAGCGGAAGGCCTACGTCAAGAAGACCGACGTCGACTACTACACGGACGCCATAGACTACACGAAGATCAAAGTCCTCGACGTCTTCGGCAGGAAGGCCCTCCCCGCGTGCCGGGTCTCCCACGGCGAGGTCCACGTCACGACGCAGGTCGTCGGCTTCAAGAAGATCAAGTTCCACACGATGGAGAACGTCGGCGCCGGCGACCTCAGCCTGCCCGAGAACGAGATGCACACCGCGGCCTGGTGGCTGACCGTCCCCGCGACGCTCCTCCAGTCGATCCCCTACCCGTCAGAGCAGCGCCTCAACGGGCTTTTCGGCCTGGCCTATCTCCTGCATCACGTCTCGCCGCTTTTCATGATGTGTGACCTCCACGACGTCGACGTCTCGATCGGCGACAACTCCACGGGCGAGTCCCTGCCGCCCCATAATATGCCTGTCCGCACGCAGGGGCAGGAGGAGATGCCGCCCATTGCGCAGGCGGACTTCGAGCCCAATATCTTCATCTACGACAATTTCCCGGGCGGCATCGGGCTCAGCCCCTCGCTCTTCTCCCTCGAAACCGAGCTCCTCGACCACGCCCTCCGGACGCTCGATGCCTGCCCCTGCCGCGACGGCTGCCCCTCCTGCGTGGGCGCGACCAACGAGAGCGGACGGGACGCGAAGAAAGTCGCCCGCCAGATCCTTCATCGCCTCCTCGGCGTCGTTCCCGAGCGCGTCCATTAAGCCGCGGCGCTAGGATCCTGCCTTTATGACGCGGATCGGCAGGATGATGCTGGGGATGCCCCTGAACTGCAGGATCCGCTGGATGCTGAAGGCCGTCTGGTTGTGGAGGAAGCGGGTGAAGACGTTCTCCTCCTCGAAGACATGCTTCCCGACGAAGAACACGGCCCGGCGGTATCTCTTCTGGATCCCCTCGGCGTAAAAGCCGAAATTCTCGGCCGGCCGGACGTCCTCCCCCTTGCCCTAAACGGTTCTCTTGAACGTATCCAGCGTCTTCATGGAACCGGACAGGAGGCGGATCGCCGCTTCATCATGCAGAAGGCATGACTATAACGCGAAACGTCCTCCCCATCAACCTCCGCCCGAAAAAAGCGCTCGTCCTTCCTCGGGAGAGCAGAGACCGAAGCCGGCCCGGAGGGACGGAGGCCTCGGGGTCTGCCGCGGTTTATTGACAGGAAACGACCCGTATGCTACTTTTGGGAACGGATTGTTATGAATATCAATATCTTCAAAATCATCGACGACGCCGACATCATCGTCAAGCTGATCCTGCTTATGCTCCTCTTTTTCTCCGTCTTCTCCTGGGCCATCATCATCTTCAAACGCCGCACCCTTCGCTCGGCCTTCCGGCAGTCGGAAAAGTTCCTGGACGCGTTCCGGAAGAGCAAGAGCCTGACCGACGTCAACGATGCATCACGGAAGTACAAGGCGAGCCCGCTCGCGACGATTTTTCAGGCCGGCTACAAGGAACTGGCCTATCAGAGCAAGTCCTCGGCGGGGAACGGCTGGAGCGGAGAAAAGGCCGACAGCCTCAACCGAGCTCTCCTCAAGGCGTCCAACATCGAGGTGTCCCGGCTCGAACGGATGATGTTTTTCCTGGCCACGACCGGAAGCGTCTCCCCGTTCATCGGACTGTTCGGCACCGTCTGGGGGATCATGATTTCCTTCGAGCGCATCGGCGCCATGCGCTCGGCCAGCCTCCAGGTCGTCGCGCCGGGGATCGCCGAAGCGCTCATCGCCACGGCCGTGGGCCTCTTCGCCGCCGTTCCGGCCGTCATCGCCTACAATTACTTCCTCGGCCGCATCAAGGACGTCATCTCGGACATGGAGGACTTCTCTCTCGAATTTATGAGCATCGCCGAGAGGCTCCATGGCTCTTAGCACCCAGTCCGTGCCGTCGTCTCCGCGAGGCCGGAGGCAACTCGGCACGTCGCTCTCCGAGATCAATATCACGCCTTTCGTCGACGTCATGCTCGTTCTCCTCGTCATCTTCATGGTCACGGCGCCCATGATGCAGTCCGGGATCGCCATCAACCTGCCCCGGGCGGAAACGGATACCAAGCCGGCCGAGGAGGGACTGACCCTGACCGTGACCAAGGACCAGTACATCCACATCGGCGAGAACATCTACAACATCAACCTGCTCCAGCGGCGGCTCGAGGAATACTTCCTCAACAAGCCGAAGAAGGTCGTCTACCTCCAGGCCGACGAGAGCCTGCCTTACGGCTTCATCGTGCGCATCATGGACATCACGAAGAAAGCCGGCGTCGAGGTCGTCGGGATCATCACCGAGCCTATCGACATCAAAGATAAGACCAAATGACCGCGGCCAACCCGGGAATTCCCATCGCCTTCAAGAGGGCACTCGTCTTCTCCGCCTGCCTTCACGCGGCGCTGCTCATTGTCATCGCCGCCTCGCCCTCGTTTTCGAGAACCGCGCCCAAAGGGCTTGTCCAGTATGTGAATTTCATCGGCTCCCCCGGATCCGGGGGGCCCGGCGGCGGAGGCGGAGGGGCCGCTTCGGTTGCCGCCAAGCCGCAGCCACCCCCCCCCGCCAAGAAGCCCGAATCGCTGCGCGACCTGACCGTCGCCCAGAAGGTCCCGCCGCCGGATAAGGGTGGGATGCGCTACCCCGTCGAAAAGCCCAAGACGACGAAAAAGGCGCCCGAAAAGAAGACCGTCATCAGCAAGCCCCAGCCCAAGGCTGCGGCGGAAGCCGCCGCCGAAGCCCCGCCGGCGGCCTCAGGCCAGGGGCAGGGCCAGGAGGGGGGCCAGGGCACGGGTTACGGGCTGCGCTTCGGCATCGGCTCGGGTGCCGGGACGGGCGGCGCCGGCGGCGGGTCGGGGTCCGGAGAGTCCTTCGGCGTCTCGGGCTTTCCGTACACGTATTATCTGCAGTTCCTCTCGGAGAAGATCTCCTCGAGCTGGTTCACCTCGCTCGTCGACCCGGGGATCAGCGGCCAGTTCCAGACCCAGGTTTACTTCAAGATCTACAGGAACGGTCAGATTGCGGACCTCAAAGTCGAGACATCGAGCGGCATCCCGTCGTTTGATCTCTCGGCTCTGAGGGCCATCCAGAGCGCCGCGCCGTTCCCGCCGCTGCCGAGCGACTACGACGGACAGTACCTCGGCATCCATCTCATCTTCGAGCATTCGCGATGATCACCAAGAAAATATCGGTCGGATTCCTCGTCCTCATCCTCGCCGTCGCGGGCCGCCTGCCGGCTCAGCAGGAGATCCTTCTCAAGATTACCGAGGGCATGCCCATGGTTTCCGTGGCCCTCCCCGCCTTCATCGTCCGCGTCCCCTCGGCCCCGGCCCGGGCCGCGGCCCAGGAGATCTACCAGGTGCTGAGCGACGACATCAAATACAGCCGGATCTTCCAGCTCCTGCCGAAGAGCTATTACGACTACATCGCCCGCCTGACCGACACGGACAAGATCAACTTCAAGGACTGGGACTCGATCCAGGCCAAGCTCCTGCTCACCGGGGAGATCTGGGACGACAGCGCGGGCCGGACGATCTTCGAAGGCAAGCTCTTCGACGTCAAGAGCGCGCGCTTCATCGTCGGCAAGCGCTACCAGGCCGACAAGGACGCCTGGCGGCTCATCGCCCACAGGATGGCCGACGAGCTCATGAAGCTCTACGGCGAGAAGCCCGTCTTCTCGACGAAGATCACGTTCGTTTCCAACCGGGACGGCAACGACGAGATCTACATCATGGACTACGACGGCGCCAACCAGACGCGTATCACCTACAACAGGATCAGGGACTACATGCCGGCCTGGTCTCCGGACCAGCGCTCCATCGCCTTCAGCTCCTACCGCGGCACGGACCTCCGTCTGTATATCCGCAACATCTACGAGGGCCGGGAAACCCTCGTCGCGGCCAAAGGGATGAACTACGCCCCCGCCTTCTCTCCCGACGGAAAGGAGCTGGCCTTCTGTTCAATAACGAGCGAGGACGCAAACGCTGAGATCTACGTCTATGACCTCGAAACGAAAAGGACCAAGCGCCTGACTTACAACAGCGCCATCAACACGGCGCCGTCCTGGTCGCCGACGGGCCGCGAGATCGCCTTCACCAGCGACCGCCTTGGCCCCGGCGCCCCCCAGATATTCATCATGGACGCCGAGGGCTCGAACGTCCGGCGGGTGAGCTTCGGCAGCAGCTATTGCGATGCCCCGGCCTGGTCCCCGACCGGCGACCGGATCGCCTACGTCTCGCGTGTCGACAACCTCTTCGACATCTATGTCCTGAACCTTCGCACCAACGAGATCAGCAAGCTGACGGAAACCAACGCCCGCAACGAATCGCCGAGCTGGTCGCCCGACGGCCGCCACCTCATCATCACCTCCAACATGTCGGGCTCCCTCCAGGTCTACACGATCGACTACGACGGGGCCAACCTCAGGCGCCTCACGGACCGGGGAGAGAACAAGCTTCCCAATTGGACCAACTGACCCCGCGGCGCCACCGCGCATATTGACAGCCCTCCCCCTGCGTTGTATAAAATATAAAGCAGTTTTTAGGTTACTGTGGCTGCGTGCCGTGAATTCGCCGAAAGGAGGTGTTATGAAAAAATCCTTAGTTTTGTCCCTCGCCATTCTCCTCGTTCTCTCGTTTTCCATATCCTGCAAAAAGAAACCCCAGGAAGTTCCCCCTCCGACGCCCCAGGCCCAGGAACAGCCCAAGGCCGAAAAGGTCGAACAGCCCCCCGTCGTGAAACAGCCGGTGCTTTCCGAAGAGGAGATTTTCGCCGAGAAGTCGCTCGAGGAGATCAACAAAGAAAAGCCGCTGGCCAACATCTATTTCGACTTCGACAAATTCTTCATCCGCGACGACGCCAAGCCGATCCTCGAGGCCAACGCCGCCTGGCTGAACAAGTACAAGACGGTCAAGATCCTCATCGCCGGCAATTGCGACGAGCGCGGGACGGAGGAATACAACCTCGCCCTGGGCGAGAAGCGCGCCAAGAGCGCCATGGATTACCTCGGCACGCTGGGGATCCCCGCCGACCGGATGAAGATCCTTTCCTACGGCAAGAGCCAGCCGACCGACCCGGGCCATGACGAAGCGGCCTGGGCGAAGAACCGCAACGACCAGTTTACACTCATCGAAAAATAGGCCGTGTTGCGCAGGGTTCTCGGGGTCATTCTCATTGTCGGCTTGGCGGCCGGCACAGCCGGGCAGGACAAGAGCAAGAAGGCCTACGAGCTGATCTACGAGGACGTCCAGGCCCTCAAAGAGCAGGTCCAGGACCTGCGGGTCCGGCTTGACCAGAACGCGGAAGCGATCCGCGCCATCAAGGACCAGCTCAAGGCCCTGGCGGACCTCGTCAGGCAGGCGGTCACCGACCAGGCGGTCCTCAAGGAGGGCCTGGGCGGCGTGCCGGCGCAGTATCAGGACATGCTGCGCAAGATCGACCAGCTCAGCCTCGACCTGCAGAGAGTTGCCGCGGGCCTCGCGGCGGCCCGGGAGGCCGGGGCGGCCCCGGCCGGAAGCGGCCCGGGCGCTCCCGCCAAGCCGCCGGCGGAAGGCGCGCCGCCGGGCACGGCTCAGAACCCGCCGCAAGCCGCGGCCCCCGCCGTTCCGCCGGCCGTGAACATCTCGCCGGAGGAAGCCTACCGGATGGCTTACAACGACTATCTCAAGGGCAACTATGACCTTGCCGTCGAAAGCTTCAGGCTCTACCGCCAGCAGTTTCCGGACAGCCCCCTTGCCGACAACGCGCTCTACTGGATCGGCGAATGCTATTTCAGCATGAAAAGATTCGGCGAAGCCATCGATACGTTCAACACCCTCATCCTAACGTATCCCAAGGGCGACAAGGTCGCGGCCGCCTACCTCAAGAAAGGCATCAGCTTCATGGAGATCGGCAAAAAGGACGAGGCCCTGGCGGTTTTCAAGCTCCTGGTGACGAAATATCCGCTCCAGGACGAGACCAAGATCGCCCAGGATAAAATCAAGGAATTGACGGAAAAATGAGAGACACCAACAGCCTGAACAAAGTCATCCTCATCGGCCGGTTGGGCAAGAAGCCGGAGCTACGCTATCTCCCCCAGAAGGAGCGCCAAGTCGCTCGCTTCACCATGGCCACCAACGAGCGGTTCACCAATACGGCCACGCGCGAAACCAAAGACCGGACCGAATGGCACAACATCGTCGTCTGGGGGAAGCAGGCCGAATTCTGCGAAAAATTCCTCGACAAAGGCCGGCAGGTCGTGGTCGAGGGAAAGCTGCGGACCCGGAGCTGGCAGGACAAGGAGGGGAACAAGCGGACGACGACCGAGATCGAGGCCGAAAACATCGTCCTCCTCGGGCGGCGCGAGGAATACGGAACCGGAGCCGAGGCCCCCGAGTACGAACCGCGCGGCCCGAGCCAGCCCGAGCCCGAGACGGAGGGCCCGCCCTTCGACGAAAGTCCCGGCGGTACGTCGGGGGGCGGCAGCGACGACGACGTTCCGTTCTGAGCCCCGGCGTCCGAGCGGCGAAGGACAAGCGGCATCCCGCATTGTGTCCGCGAAGAGAATTCCGGTGAAGAACGCGAAGGAGCCGACGGAAGACGCCTTCCGGGCCCGGATCCTCGAAGACCGCCGGCCCTGGGGGAGGTACCGCCGCTACCCCCACGAGGACGCCGGCAGCCTCAAGATCATTACCGTCGACCCCGGCGGCGTCCTCTCCCTTCAATACCACGACCGACGGGACGAGTTTTGGGTCATCCTCGACGCCGGTCTGGAGATGACCCTCGGCGGGCGCGTCTGGCCGCCCCGGGCCGGCGAAGAGATCTTCATCCCGCGGAAAACCCCCCACCGCGTCCGCAACCGGTCGCTCCACCCAGCCCGGGTCATGGAAATCTGGATCGGCCGGTCGGACGAATCCGACATCGTCCGGATCGAAGACGACTACGGCCGGGAAGAAAAATAAAGAGGGACAGTCCCCCTCGGGGGGACTGTCCCTCTTTATTTCAAGGCGCCGTGTGTGCCGGTCCGCCCATCAGAAACACCTGGGGGTGCCGGACGAGAATCTCCTCGATGACGTATTCCTCGATCTCCTGGGCGCTCCGAAGCTTCATCGCCTCCGAGACGATCAGCTCCGCCGTCTTGGACTCGACCGAGCGCATGGCTTTCTTGATCCGGGGGATGAAGATGGGGTTCATGCTGAACGTCCTCAGCCCGAAGCCCATCAGAACGATCGCGGACAGGGGATCGGCGGCCATCTCACCGCAGACCGTGACCTCCTTCCCGGCCTTCTGGGCGGACTGGATGACCGAGCGGATGAGCCGGAGGACGGCCGGGTGCAGGGGTTTGTACAGGTAGGAAACGAACTCGTTCGATCGGTCGACGGCCAGGAAATACTGGATGAGGTCATTGGTCCCCACACTGACGTAGTCCACTTCCCGGAGGATCAGGTCGGTCAGAGCGGCGGCCGCCGGGACCTCGATCATGACGCCGAGCGGAATGTTCTCGTCGAACTTCGCGTTCTCCCGGCGGAGCTCGGCCTTGACCCCCTCAAAGATATCCTTGACCTCGATGATCTCTTCGACCTCGGTGACCATGGGAATGAGAATCCGGACGTTCTTCCGGGCACTGGCCCGGAGGATAGCCCGCAGCTGCGTCCGGAAAAGGCCCTTGTTCATCAGGGAAAACCGGACCGCCCGCAACCCGAGGGCCGGGTTGGGCTCTTGCTCGATGTTCAGCTGGGGCAGGGATTTCTCCCCGCCGATATCGAGCGTCCGGATGTAGACGGGGTGAGGAGCCGCTTCGGCCGCCAGCCGGGAGTAGATGGCCAGATGGTCCTCTTCCGAGGGCAGCGACGCCGTCCGAAGGTAGATGAACTCGGAGCGGAAGAGCCCGACGCCCTCCGCGCCGAGTGACATCGCCATGCGCACTTCTTCGGGGAGCTCGATGTTGGCCAGGAGCCTGACCCGCACGCGGTCGAGCGTCACGGGCTTGAGGTGGGCAGTCTTCTGCAGCTCGCGGCGGTAGTTGTCGTATTTCTCCTTCTTGGCCTGGAACTCCCGCCGGACGGCCGCCGGGGGGTTGATGATGACTTCCCCGTCCGTGCCGTCAACGATCACGAAATCCCCCTCCCGGACGTGGCCGGTGATGTTCCTCAGGCCGAGGACAGCGGGGATGTTCAGGGACCGGGCCAGGATGGCCGTGTGCGAGGTCACGCCTCCCATGTCGAGGGCGACGCCCAGGGTGGTCTCGCGGCCGAGCCGCACGGCGGCCTCTGAAGGGAGCAGCTCGTGGGAGACGAGGATGTGAGGTGTTCCGGGGGGCTGTTCTTTCTCCCTCTGGGCGTCGAGGTTTCTGTAGATGCGCGTGAGGACGTCCGATACGTCCGATTTCCTCTGCCGGAAATAATCGTCGTTCAGGCTCTCGAACAGCTGCTCATAGCGGCCGTTCGTCTTCGAGAGGGCCCACTCGGCCCGCGACTTCTCCTCGCGGATGATCGTCTCAAGCCCGGTGAGGAGCGTCGGGTCCTCGAGGATGAGGAGATGAGCGTCGAAGATGAACGAGTTCTCCTTGCCCATCTTCTCCCGGATCTTCTCCCGGACCTGGACGAGGTCCGCCTTGGTCCGCCTAATGGCGAGCCTCAGCCGTTCGAGCTCGCCCTCGACCTCGGAGGCGGAGATGGCCTCCTTCCTTGAAGTGAAAATGACGAGCTTGGGGAGCAGGACGTCCCCCATGGCGATTCCCGGCGAAACCCCGATTCCCCTGAGGCGCACGATGTCCATGCGGGCTATTCTTTCTCGTCGAATCGGTTGTTGATCAGCTCCAACAGGGACCGGACCGCGGCCTCCTCGTCCTTGCCGGAAACGAGCAGGCGGATCTCGGAACCCTGCGTCGCGGCCAGGGTGAGGATGCCCAGGATGCTCTTGCCGTCGATCTCGGTTCCGTTCTTCTCGATCTTCACCGACGAGCTGAACCGGTTGGCCAGGTTGACGAACTTGACGGCCGCCCGGGCATGGAGGCCCAGTTTGTTCCGGATCATGATTTTTTTGTCGATCATCGGCCCTATTTCGTGCGCGATTTCAGCAGGGCGCTCACGAGGTGGATGTTTTTCTTGCCCTGATCGACGACCTTGCGGGCGACTTCCTTGATGTTGTTGCTTCTCTGAAGGGAGACGAACTTGATGAGCATCGGGAGGTTGACCCCGGTGATGATCTCCACCTGATTTTCTTTGAGGAAGCCAAAGCTCAGATTCGACGGCGTCCCGCCGAACATGTCGGTGAAGATGATGACGCCGTTCTTTTGGTCCACGCGCTTGACGCTCTGGTTGATCTTCCTCTTCGAGTCCTCGACGTCATCGTACCAGCCGATCGAAATGGCTTCTATGTTGGGGGCCTCGCCCAGGATGATGGTCAGGGCATTATGGAGCTCCTCGCCCATTTTGCCGTGGCAAACGATGATCCCGCCGATCATGACCGCTGAATCCTTCCTCTGTCGGCGCCCCGGCGCCCGCTCTCCGGGCCGGCCCGCGTTCAGCCCCTTATTGTATCCAAAGGGCGCTCATTTATAAAGGTCCCGGTGATAAATCTTGACGTCCCGGCCCCCCTTCCTCAGCGAGGCCCGCAGCTCCTCCGCGATCACGACCGACCGGTGCTTTCCGCCGGTGCAGCCGACCGAGACGGTTAGCGTGCTCTTCCCTTCCCTGACGAAGTGGGGCAGCATGAAATCCAGGAACCGGATCAGCCGCCGGAGGAAAGACTGCGTCGCCGGGGTGCCCAGCACGAACTCGCGGACGCTCCGGGCCTTTCCGTTCCGGGCCCTCAGTCGGTCCACATAAAAGGGGTTGGGCAAGAAGCGCGTGTCGAAGACGAGGTCCGAGTCCAGGGGGATCCCGTACTTGTAGCCGAAGCTGATGATGACGACTTGCAGTCTGAGGGACCGCGCCCTCAGGACCTTATGCGTGACGGCCTCCTTGAGCTGGGAGATGTTCAGCCCGGACGTGTCGACGACCTCGTCGGCCATCTTCTTGATGGCGGCCAGCCGCTTCCGCTCGAGCCGCACTCCGGCCAGGATGGGCCTTCCCCGGCTCAGGGGATGCGGCCGGCGAGTCTCGCTGAACCTCTTGACCAGAGACTCGTCCGAAGCGTCAAGGAAGATGAGGCGGGCCGGGACCTTCCTTTTGATCTCCGCGAGGACCTTGGGGAATTCCGTCACGAATCTCGGCTCGCGAATGTCCATGACGAGCGCGGCCCGGTCGATCTCGACCTTCTTCTTCAGCCACAGCTCGACGAAATTCGGGATGAGCTTGGCCGGAAGGTTGTCGACGCAGTAATAGCCGAGGTCCTCCAGGAACCGGCTGACGACCGTCTTGCCCGACCCGGAAAGGCCGGTGATGATCAGGAACCTGTTGTCCTTCAAGGAGGTTTTCATGGCCTTCCTCAGGTGAGGACCCTGTTCAGGCGGTTGACGATTTCCGCCGGGGCGTGATACCCCTTCTTCCTCAGCAGGTGGACCCGGCAGGCGACCTCGATCAGGGAGGCGATGTTCCGGCCGGGCGCAACGGGGATCGCGACCTGCGGAACGCTCGTCCCGAGGATCGATTCGTCGCGGGCGACCTTGAGCCCCAGGCGGTCGACCTCGAAGCCCCGCCGCCACGTTTTCAGCTTGATGATCAGGTCCACCCGCGCCCCTGCGGCGACGGACCGGGAGCCGAAGATCTCCCTGATGTTGATGATCCCGAGCCCCCGGATCTCCATGAAATTCCGGCTCAGGGACGGCGGCGTCCCGTAGAGGGTCCCATCCCCCGTCTTCCTGATGCGGACGACGTCGTCGGCGATGAACTTATGCCCCCGGGAAACGAGCTCCAGGGCGCTTTCGCTCTTGCCGATGCCGCTGTCGCCCAGGATGAGCGTCCCCACACCGAAGATCTTCAGGAGGCCCGCGGAGATCGTCGTCGTTGCCGACTTGCCCGGACGCCGGGCAGCCCTTTTCCTAGTCACCGGCCTGTTCCTCCGCCCGGCGCAGCGTCTCGAGATGCTCCTTCGCCGTCCGGCATTTCATGAGCCTCGGCGCAAGTTTGCCCGAGTTCCGGACGAGCTTGGCGACGGCCGCCAGAATCCCCAGATTGACGGCTGGGTTCTCCAGGGGGGAAACGACGAGAAAGATAAGGTGGACGGGCATTCCGTCGGCCGCGGCAAAGGAGACTCCGGACCTCGAGAGGCCGAGCGCGACGATGGGGGCTTTGAGCCCGCTGACCTTGCAGTGGGGGATGGCGACCCCGCCGCCGATGGCCGTCGTGCCGAGCTTCTCCCGCTCCAGCAGCCGGAGAAGAAAATCCTCCCCGGGGCGGGCCGACGGCCTCGCGTCCAGGCGCTCGACCATCTCGCGGAGGACATCGTCCCGGGTCTCGCCCTGGAGGCGGTCCAGGATCAGGTCTTCGGTCAGGAGGGAGTGGACCTTCATGTGCCCCCCGCGCCGGATCATTCCGGCTCGATGAGCCCGTAATTCCCGTCCTTGCGCTTGTAAAGGACGGCCCACCGTTCCGACCCCTCACGCCGGAAAGCGAACACCTCCCTGTTCTTGAGCTCAAACTGGGCAAGCGCCTCCTCGAATGACAGGGGTTTGGAGGAGAAGTTGGCGCTGCGGACGATCTTCTTCTCGGGCACGGCCTCCTCGGCTTGAGTGGCCAGTTCCTTGCGCTCCCGGCCGCCGCGCCGTTTTCGCTCCCGCCATTTTTCCCGTTCTTTCTTGATCTTCCTTTCCAGGCTGTCGAAGACTCTGTTCAGCGAATCCATCATGTCCGGCGTCTCCTCGGTGACGCCGAGGCTCGCGCCCTTGGCCTTGACATGGATTTCTGCTTTGTTCCTGTTCTTCTCGACGGCCAGGATGATATTAAGATCGAGGACGTCGCGGCTCAGGTCCTTCATGCGCCCGAGACGCTTCTCGCAATAGTCCTTGATCTCGGACGTCAGGACGGCCTGACGCGCGGTGTACTGGATGTTCATGCCCGCTCCTCCATGATGGACTTCCGCTTCCGGATGTGGGACGGCTCGATCTTAAGCTGCATCCGGTATTTAGCCACCGTGCGCCGGGCGATCCTGAGATTCTCCCGGGCCAGGAGCTCGCCGATCTCGATGTCGCTCAGCGGGTTGGCCGGATCTTCACCTTCCACAAGCTTCTTGATCCGTTCCTTGATCCTGAGGGACGAGACCTCCTCGCCGTAGCTCCCCTGAAGGGACTTGTGGAAGAAGTACTTCAGGGGATAGACTCCCTGCGGCGTCAGGATGTACTTGTTGGCTACGACCCGGCCGACGGTGGATTCGTGGACGCCGATGTCCTGGGCGATCTCCATCAGAGTTAGGGGCTTGATGAAATCGATCCCCTTGTCGAAGAACCCCTTCTGCTTGTTGACGATGAACTGGGCGACCCTGTAGATCGTCTTGCTCCTCTGGTCCAGGCTCCTGAGAAACCAGACGGCCTTCCGCATCTTGTCGACAAGGAACTCGTAGGCCTCGGGCTGGCTTCGGGAGGCCTCGGCCAGGAGCCGCCGGTAGTACTGGCTGATGCGAAGGCGGGGAAGCCCTTCGTCGTTGAGGGCGATCTTCCACTCGTCCCCTTCTTTGGTCACCAGGATGTCGGGAACAACGTAGGCCGTCTTTTCCTCGCTGTACTTCCTCCCCGGCGCGAAGTCGAGCCCCTTGATCAGATCGATGTGGTCCTTGAGCTCGGCGATAGGGATGTTGAGGACCTTGGACAGCTGGGCGAAGTCCGATTTCTCAAGGAGGGGAAGATGGTGCATGACCATGAGCCGGGCGGTCTCGTCGTGGATCCCGAGGTTGTCCATCTGAGCCAGCAGGGCCTCGCGGACGTCCAGGCTTCCCGCGCCGACGGGATCGAACGTCTTGATGGTCTCCCGGATCTCGTTGACCTTCTCGGGGGTCGACCGGCATAGCTCCGCGATCTCCTCGACCGAGGAGCCCAGGTAGCCGTCCTCCGTGATGTTGCCGATGACGAACTGGGCGATTTCCCGGTCCTCCTGGCCGAAGAACGTCAGCGACGCCTGCCAGTTCAGGTGATCCCAGAGCGACGGCGTCCGGGACAACGTGTTCTCGAGCGACACCGCCTCCCGGTTCTCGTAGAAATGGGGCCGGAAGCCGTCGTCAAGGTACTCCTGGAAGCGCGCGTCGAACTCGGCGTCGGGCTTGGGGTCGAAGTCCGGGTCGGAGGCCGGGATCTTCAACTCGGCCAGGGCCTCATCCGGTGGTTTTTCGGTGACCCGCTCCTCGGCTGCCGGCGCCCCGTCTTCGGTGCTTCGATCCAAGGACTCGCCTTCGATCTCGATCACGGGGTTCTGCGAGAGCTCGGTGTTGATGGCCTCGATCAGCTCCAGGTTGGTCAGGGGCAGGAGCTTGATCGCCTGCTGAAGCGCTGGAGCCAGCACCAGTTTCTGCACCTGGCGCTGGTCCAGCCTCTGTCGGAGCGTCATCGTTTCACCTTGAGCGTCTCCCGGTCATCCGTCATCATTTAAAGACGAAATTGATCGCCCAAATAGCTCTTCCGCACATCCTCGGAGGCGACAATTTCCTCGGGCGTCCCGGTGTGAAGGATCCGGCCCCCGTCGAGGATATAGGCCCTGTCTGTGATCTTCAGGGCTTCACGGACGGCATGGTCGGTCAGAAGAACCCCGACGCCACGCCGCGCCAGGTCTCGGATGATCCCCTGGAGGTCGAGCACCGCCAGCGGGTCGATGCCGGTGAAGGGCTCGTCAAGGAGGACGAAAGCCGGGTCAAGCAGCATCGCCCGGGCGATTTCCAGGCGGCGACGCTCGCCGCCGGAAAGCGTCAGGGCCCGCGCCCCGGCCACCCTCTCGAGGCCGAACTCTGCCAGCGTCTCGGCCAGGACGGCGTTTTTCGACGCCCCCCTGCCGGGACGGGTCTCCAGAACGGCCAGGAGGTTGTCGTCTACGGCGAGCTTCCTGAAGGACGAGGGTTCCTGGAGGAGAAGGCAGAGCCCCTTCCGGGCCCGCATGTACATCGGGAGCTTTGAGATGTCTTCCCCGTTGAGATCAATCCGGCCTCCGTCCTGAGGGACGAGGCCCACGATCATGGAGAATGTGGTGGTCTTCCCGGCGCCGTTGGGGCCCAACAACCCGACGATCTCGCCTTCACGGACTTCGACCGTGACTCGATCAACGACTTTTTTGCTCCCGAAGCTTTTCTCCAGGTCAACCGCTTTCAGGAAGCCCTTCATGAGTCACGATTTGACGATGCTAATCGACCTTCCCTGTCCCTTATTTTCGATCAGGATTCTACCATCGCCCAGATGAAATGTCAATTTGTCCCCCCGGGACGTCCCCTTGCCCTTCTCGACGAGCGATGGGCGGCCCGTCAGGACGACGGTATCGGCGTCCGGGTCATAAACGGCCTTGTCGCTCCGGCCTTCCCAATCGCCCTCGGAGACCGTCACCTCCCCTTCGGCGCGCAGGCCCTGGATGGCCCTCTTGTCCTCGCGCAGGGCGACGAAAATCGTTTTCGCCGCCAGGCGCGCTTCCGGCATGACGACGGACCCTTGGCCGTGGAAAACGATGGTCCGGTCCTGGGGAGAGTAATCCATGGCCTCGGCCGCGACCTCGACGCGCTCGTCGGCCGCCGCGCGGGGACGTGAATGAAGGAGCCCGGCCGTGACGCCTCCCCGGCCCATGATCTCCTCCGTTTTCTCGAAGACCTCAATCGACCCCGCCTGGAGCGACCGTTCGCCCTGCCAGATCCGGGCGTTCCCTTCAAAAAGGACCCGGCGGCCCTCCTCCGAGGAGGTCATCTCCTTGCAGGCGATGAAAAGCGACGAATCCCTCGGGAAGAAACCCAAGGCCGCGCCTCCGGACCGGGGTTTCATGAGGCCCCTGACGCCGCCCGCGGCCCGGACATTCCCCTCTTCGCCATCGAGGCGGATCGACGGCGCCTCGATCCGGGAATCCGCCGAATCCAGCCGGGCATCGCCGCCCGGCGCTCCCCGGACGCCGAGCATCCGTGGCTCGTCCGTCCAGGAGATCTCCTCTCCTTCGAACTGCCGCGGGCCGCCCCCTTTTTCTTCCGCGTCCATGGCCGCCCCGCCGGAAGCGAGCCAGCCCGCGAGCCGGCCCGCGCGGTCGAACGTCAGGCGCGCCGCCCCGGAGCGGATGTCGGCGCCCGGCCCGGACGCATCGGACAGGGATATGCGGCAGTCCTTCAGCGCTTCGAGGCTCGATATCCCGGATGATCGGGGGAAGGTGAGGATCCGGATCGACCCCGCTTCAAGATTATAGCCCCGCCCCTCCCCCCGGGAACCGCATCGGGCCTCCCCCTCGAGCGTCGCCGACAGGAGATAGCGCTCGTCGGGAGAAAGCTCGAAGCCCAGGAGGTTCGCGGAGCCGTCCCCGCTGCCGGACTGGACGCGGCCGCGCCCTTCGATACGGCCGCGCTTCTCCTTCCGCAGGTAGATGAGCCGGTCCCCCGAGAACTGCACGGCGCCGGAGGGACGCGATTCGTCCCTGACCTCGAACCGGACGCCGCCGGAGATCCGGAGCTCGTGCGCGTCCTCCGCGTAGGAGAACTCCCGGCCCGAGCCCGACAGACGGTCGGACGTCACCACGCCCCCCCGGGTGGTCCGGAACATCCTGAGGCTCTTGTCGTAATCGAAAGAATCGGACTCGAACCGCAGGTCGCCCGAGGTGATGCGGACGTGTCCTGCGATCGTGAAATGGATCATGGCCGGGTCATAGACGACCGAGTCCGCCAGGATCCGGATCCGGCGGCCTTCCGGCCCTTCGTAATCCCAGATCTCGGCGCGGCCTTCCAGATGGTTCATCGCATCCCCGCCGAGGAAGAAGCGGTCCGCCCGGACGTCGGCCCAGACCCTCCCGTCCTTATACTCTAGATGCTGGATCCCTTCTTTCCTGTCGATCCTCGCAGCCGCTGGGGCGGCGGTCTCGGGCGCGGCGGGGCGGGGCCGGGCGCGCCGGACGCAGAGGACCCAGGCCACGGCGCCTAGAATGACAACAAGAGACGCCGCGACGGCCCAACGGGCGAACCTCACCGGAGAGGAGGCGTGGCGCACACTCATGGTCGTCCTCAAGCTCTCAGGTCCTCGACGGACAGACTGACTCTCTGCTCGCCGAGATACTCCGAAAAAAGCAGGGAAAAGGCCATGTCCAGCCGTCTGCCCCGGGAGAGAACGCGGGCCCAATCCGCCTTGTCCCAGCCCACGGCCTCGAAGACGCGGCCTTCCTGGCGGGCCAGGAATTTCAGGTGCTTTCTCTGCAGGACCCGGGGCTCGCTCATCACCTCGACGTTCTCGGCCACGAAGAGCGGCTTGGGATTCCCGACTCCGAACGGGAACAGGAGCGGGAAACTCTCGAGGAAGCCCCCGTCGATTTCGGCGAATGGGAGGACGGCGTCGATCCGGAGCTTTCTCCGGAGGTCCTCCTCGCTGATCCGCGCTTCCGCCAGGGCGTTGAGTGTTTCCTTGAACACGCCCATCCGGTCCACCGGGAGCGTGCAGCCGACGGCCAGCTTGTGCCCGCCGTAGCTCTGGAACAGATCCTTACAGTCATCCAGGAGATCGATCAGGGGGACGTCCGAAATGCTCCGCCCCGACCCGCTGGCCTTCCCATCCTCGTACGCGAACAGGATGACCGGCCGGTGGAAATAGTCCTTGAGCTTCGAGGCCACGATGCCAATGACGCCGCGATGCCACTTCTCGCTCCCGAGGACGAGGCACTTGTATTTCCTGTCGAGCGCCATCTCCTCGATCTGGCCCTTGGCCTCCTCGAAGATCTTCTCCTCGGTCCGCTGGCGCTGGGAATTCAATTCCTCAAGCTGCTGGACAAGTGTCAGGGATTCCTCGATCGAATCGCAGAAGAAGAGGCGGACCGCCAAGTCCGTCATGCCCATCCGCCCCGCGGCGTTGATCCGGGGCCCGATCCGAAAACCGAGGTCGCCCTCGGAGATCTTCCGGTTGGCCAGCCCGCAGGACTCGATCAAGCTTCTCAATCCCGTGTTGGACACGTGGCCCAGGCCCTTCAGCCCGTGCCTCACAAACAGGCGGTTCTCGCCCTTGAGCCCGGCGACGTCGGCGACTGTCCCGATGCAGACAAGCTTCATATAGTGGGGCAGCCCAGACAGCTTCCCGGCTTTCTCAAAAAGGGCCTGGATGAGCTTAAAAGTTACCCCGACCCCGGCCAGGTCCTTGTCGGGATAGCCCGAATCCTCCAGGACGGGATTGAGAATGGCCGCGGCCTCGGGCAGAGTTTCGCCCGGCCGGTGATGGTCGGTGATAATGACGTCGATGCCTTTTCCCTTCGCCTGGGCCGTGAAGCCGACGGCCTTGATGCCGCAGTCGACGCTGATGACGAGACCCGTGCCCCGCTGGACGGGGATCTCCACGTGGTGCTCCTTGATACCGTATCCGTCTTTCAGCCGCTCGGGGATAAAATACTCCGCCTCGGCCCCGAGCGACGCCAGGGCCTTGAAGAGCATGACGACCGAGAGCACGCCATCGACGTCGTAGTCGCCGAAGATCAGGATCTTCTCGCGGTCCGCGATGGCCTTCTCGATCCGGGCCACGGCCTCGGCCATGCCCTTCATCAGGTACGGATCGTGCAGGCCGTCGAGGTTGCCGTACAAAAATGTCCGGGCTTCTTCGACGGTCAGGATCTTTCGGTTGGCGAGGATCCGCGCGATCGGCCGGGGAATCCCGAGTCCGGCCGCGATGCCCTCGGCCTCCGGCCTGGGCTCGGCCATGATCCAGAGCGAAGAGTTCATTCCGCCCTCAATGTAACACATTCCTCGCCAATCCACAATTTGACCCGCCCGTTCCCCGCATTGACAATCAAACAATTGAAAAATAAAATAGTTAAGCTGTGTTCGGCACCCTGCGCGAAAAACTCGCGGCCACCCGCCGCTCCTTCGAGAGAGTCGGGCTCCTTTTCCGGAGCGGGAAGCCGAGGGAGGAGATCCTGGACGAGCTCGCCGAAGCCCTGATCCTGGCCGACATCGGCGTTCCCACAGCCGAAAGCATCCTCCAGCGCCTCCGCGAGACGACGCGGAAGGACGCCTCCGCCGGGGACCTCGAAGCGGCCCTCGAAGCCGAGCTCGAACGGCTTCTCGCCGCCCGCCAAGCCGCCCCGGCCGACGACTCCCGGCCGGCCGTCGTAATGATCGTGGGCGTCAACGGCGGCGGCAAGACCACCTCGGCGGCGAAGCTCGCCGCGTTCCACAAGCGTCGCGGCCGGCGGGTCATGATGGCCGCCGCCGACACCTTCCGGGCCGCCGCGCAGGAACAGCTGATCCAATGGGGCCGGCGCCTCGACATTCCCGTGGTCAGGGGCCAGTACGGCGCCGACCCGGCGTCCGTCGTCTTCGACGCCCTTCAATCGTTCAAGGCCCAGAAGGCCGACCTTCTCGTCATCGATACGGCCGGCCGCATTCACACTAACACGAACCTCATGAACGAGCTCGAGAAGATCCGGCGGGTCCTCGGCCGCGAGATCGAGGGCGCCCCGCAGGAGACGCTCCTCGTCCTCGACGCGACGACGGGCCAGAACGCCCTGTCCCAGGCCCGGGAATTCCTCAAGTTCTCCGGCCTCACGGGGATCTTCCTGACAAAGCTCGACGGCACGGCCAAGGGAGGGGCCGCCGTCGGAATCGCCAAGGAGTTTGCCCTCCCGATCCGGTTCATCGGCGTGGGCGAATCAGAGGAGGACATCCTCGAGTTCTCACCCCGAGAATTTGTCAAGGCCCTGCTCACATGATGACAACCCAGGACCTCGCCTACATGCGGATGGCCTACGGGCTCGCCGAAAAGGCCCGCGGACGCTCGAGCCCCAACCCGCTGGTCGGATCGGTCATCGTCCGGCAGGGGGCGATCATCGGGTACGGATACCACGAAGAGGCCGGCAAGCCGCACGCCGAGATCATGGCCTTGGGGAAGGCCGGACGCAGGGCCAAAGGGGCAACGATCTACGTCACTCTCGAGCCGTGCGTCCACTGGGGCCGCACACCCCCCTGCGTCGACAGCCTGATCGCGTCCGGCCTCAGGCGGGCCGTCATTTCGGCCTATGACCCGAACCCCGTCGTCTATAAGAAAGGCGTAAGCCGACTGAGGAAGGCGGGGATCGAAGTGTCCGTCGGGCTTTTCGAAGAGAAGAACGCCCGCCTGAACGAGGCCTACGCCAAATACATCACCCGCAAGATCCCCTTCGTGACCTTGAAGGCGGCGCTGACGCTCGACGGCAAGACGGCGACCCGCACGGGCGATTCCCGCTGGATCTCAGCGGCCGGGACGAGGAATTATGTGCATCTCCTCCGCGGGGAGCACGACGCCCTGATGATCGGAATCTATACCCTCATCAAGGATGACCCCCTGCTCACGGTCCGGCATCCGAACTGGGGCGGAAAGACGATCACCCGCGTCATCCTCGACCCCGAGCTGCGGATGCCCCTCGCGTCGCGGATCCTGGCGACGCTCCCGGCCGGCCCGATCCTCGTCTTCGCCCGGGAGGAGGCGCCGCCCGGCAAAGCAGACGTCCTCCGCAAGAAGGGCGCCGAGATCATCCCCCTGAGGAAATCGTGGCGGGCGGGTGGGCTCGAATCCGTCCTCGTCGAGCTCGGCCGGCGCGAGATCTCGAGCCTCCTCGTCGAGGGCGGCAGCCGTCTCCAGACCGGTTTCATCGACTCTCGGCTGGCCGACAAGATCGTCCTGACGGTCTCGCCGAAGCTCGTTGGGGGACGGGACGCGCCCGGGTTTCTCGCCGGCGAAGGCGTCCGGAGGATCGCGGAGGCGCTCCCGGTGAAGAGCCTGCGGGCGTTCCGCCTCGGGGACGACCTTGTCCTGGAAGGATATCTCTGATGTTCACGGGGATCATCATGCATCAGGGCCTGTTCGACGGCTATCGCCGCGGGCGCCGGGAGATTCTCGTCGAGGCTCCCGGGCTCGCCGAAAAGCTCCGGCCGGGAGACAGCCTGGCCGTCAACGGCGTCTGCCTGACGCTTGTCGCCGCCGAGAGGAGCGCCCTGCGTTTCGATCTGTCGCCGGAAACGCTCCGTTGCTCGAACCTCGGGGCCCTCAGGCCCCGGGAGAGCCTGAATCTGGAACTGCCGCTTACGCTCGGGGCGCCCCTCAGCGGCCACATGGTTTCGGGCCACGTCGACGGTGTCGGGAAGGTCCTCCGCGTGGCGGAAAGGAGGCCGGGGCGCAGGATTACCGTCGCCTTCCCCCGGGACCTGCGTTCGCTCTTGGTGCCCAAAGGGTCCGTGACCATTAACGGAGTCAGCCTGACGGTCGCCGCGCTCGGCCCGTCCTCCCTGGAGGTCGAGCTCATCCCCGCAACCCTGAAGGAAACCAACCTGGCCGCCCTCCGCGCCGGCGCTGCCGTGAACATCGAGTGTGACTTGATCGGTAAATACGTGTATAATTGGTTGGTTGGGGAACGAAAGCCGGGCCGATAGGGCGCCCGGCTGAACGGGCTCCATCCCTGAATCGAAAACACCATGGAACGGACAAACGAGACAATTCCCGTCGAGAAGGCCGTCGCGGCCGTCAAGGCCGGCCGATTGATCATCATCGTCGACGACGAAGACCGGGAAAACGAAGGGGACCTCATGGTCGCCGCCGAAAAGGTCAGCCCCGAGATCGTCAATTTCATGACCAAGCACGGCCGGGGGCTGATCTGCCTGCCCCTGACGCGCGAGCGGCTCGAGGAGCTCCAGCTCCCCCTCATGGTCGCCGACAACACGGCCCGCCATCAGACCGCGTTCACGGTCTCGATCGACGCCAAAAAGGGCGTCACGACCGGCATCTCCGCCTATGACCGCGCCAGGACGATCCTCGCAGCCATCAACCCCCGGACAAAGGCCGAGGACCTGGCCCGGCCGGGCCACATCTTCCCCCTCCAGGCCAAGGAGGGCGGCGTGCTCGCCCGGGCCGGCCAGACCGAGGCCGCGATCGACCTCGCGCGCCTGGCGGGCCTCGTCCCGGCCGGGGTCATCTGCGAGATCATGAACGAGGACGGCTCCATGGCCCGCATGCCGCAGCTCGAACAGTTCAGCCGCAAGCACGGGATCCCAGTCCTAACAATCGCCGATCTCATCAGCTACAGGATGAAACACGAGACCCTGGTCCGGAAGGTCGAAGAGGCCGACCTGCCGACGAAGCACGGGCACTTCCGCCTGATGATCTTCGAGGACGTAATCCATCACGAACACCATGCGGCCCTCGTCAAGGGAGAGATCCGGGCCGACGAGCCGACGCTTGTCCGCGCCCATTCGCAGTGCCTGACCGGCGACACGTTCGGCTCGGTCCGCTGCGACTGCGGCGACCAGCTCCGGCTGTCCATGGAGATGATCGAGAAGGAAGGAAAGGGAGTCGTGCTCTACATCCTGAACCAGGAAGGGCGCGGCATCGGCCTGGTGAACAAGATCAAGGCTTACGCCCTCCAGGACCAGGGGGCCGACACGGTCGAGGCCAACCACCGCCTGGGCTTCAAGCCCGACCAGCGCGATTACGGGATCGGCGCCCAGGTCCTCGTCGCCCTGGGCGTCCACAAGCTCCGTCTCATCACCAACAATCCGCGGAAGTTCATCGGGCTCGCCGGCTACGGTCTGGAGATCGTCGAGAGAGTGGCCCTCGAGATCCCGCCCAACGCATGCAATCTCCGTTACCTGAAGACGAAGAAAGAGAAGATGGGCCACATCCTGGATCTGGTCTGACGGCTACGGACCCCGGATGCTTCCCGCCCGTAGAGATCAAACCTCTCGGTCTCGGCCGGAGCGGACTGATCGTGGACGTCCGCGTTCTTCGGTTCGACAGAATCTTAAAAATGCTGGGACCGCGCTCAGGAAGGGACGCACCTAGGAGGCGGCGTCCGTCTTCTGGCAGGCGGAACAGCATGCGGCGGTCATGTTGCAGCTGGCGTTGTAATTGTGCGGAGAGACCGCCGGCATGTTGGAGTGTTTGCAAACACACAGGACGGCCTCTTCGGGTCTCCCCCTGAAAAGGATCACCAATTCGGGAGTTCGCCAGGGCTTTTTCATAAGAGGCCTCCTTTCCCGCTTTCTTCCTTTTCCTGGATAGATTTTAGGATTCTCCGTCGGCCTTGTCAAATCCTTTCTTCAGGGTCTTCTCGCGGGCGCGGGCGGCTTGACAAAATTTGTCTACGGGTGCATCGATCTGCCCGGTTTCAAGATAGGCATGGGCCGGACACCAGAGACAAAGATTCACAATTGGGCAACTTCCGCATTTGTCGAGGTAATCGCGCCGATCCGATTTCCACTCCAGGACCTCGGGGACGAAGCGCCCCCAGGCATCGGCCAGACTTCCTTCCCGCAGGTCGTACAGGCAATCGGGGTGGACGAGAGAGGCGCAGAGCCTGAAGTTCCCGTCATAGCCCACGGCGAAGGTCTGCCTGCCCGCGCCGCAGCGGAAAAGATGACGGCAGTCGGACCGGGCCAGTTCGGGGACGATCAGCCGGTCGCAGTTTTTTTTCAAGGCCCCGAACCTCTCGTGGTCTCCCTCTTCGAGCGCCGCGATCTCTTCGGGGGAAAGCCGCTCCGATTCGATCTCCAGGTTCCGGGCCGCATCCCGGTCGAAGCGGCAGTGGAGAAACGGGTCAAAGCGAAAGTAATCCTTGGTCCTGGAGCGGCAGAATTCCGCGATCCCGGCCATCTCACGGATGTTCGAGCGGAGGGCCATAGCCTTCAGCCGCACTCTCAGGCCGCCCTCGAGAAGGAAGCCGAGCCCTTTCCTGAAGGCCGCGTAGGACCCGGGGACCCGGGTCACACCCTCGTATGTCTCCCGCGACACTCCGTAGACCGTAACCTCGATGTCCCGCGGCGGATATTTTTTGAAAAAACGGACGTGCTCGGGCCCGACGAGCGTCGCGTTCGTGTAAACGGAGAGAAGTAGGCCCTTCTTCCGGAGTCCCAGGTAAACGTCGAAAAAATCCTTCCGGAGAAGCGGCTCCCCGCCCGTGATGAGACACCAGAGGGCGCCCAGGGCCGCGGCCTCTCCGCCGATCCGTCCGATCTCCGCGGCGCTCAGCTCCCGGGCCTGAGCCTCCCAGTCTCCGGCTGGCAGGTTGATGTAGCAGTGACGGCAGTTGAGGTTGCAGCGGGCGGTCGCCTCGAGGTCAAAGCCGATGGCGGTCCGCTTGCCGGCAAGGCCCTGCCAGAGCGGCGAGTCCGGAAGAGCGCGGCGGGTGACGAAAGTCGGAACCACGGTCAGGGCCTCCCGCTTCCTCTCCGGCCGGCGACGCGACGCGCCGTTCCCAAGGCTTTCGTCAAGAGTCCGGAGCCGGAGAGCGAGGCGATCACCGCTCCCGCACATCGGTTCGCGGCCCGGGGTCGCCCTCCGGCCCTCTCGACACTGGCCACTACCCCCAGGAGCCGCTCGAAGGGCACCCGTCCGTCGGCGTCGGCGACGTTGTCGCCCTTGATGAAAAAGAGGCCTGGCCCGGCCCGCAAGACCCTGTGAACGGCCACCTTCCCCGTGTCCGGATGAACGAAGGCGACGACATCGCCCCGCTTCGGCCCGGAGCCGGCGAGGGGCACGACCGTCAGCACGTCCCCATCCTTGATGAAGGGCGACATGCTGAGACCCCTGGCCCGGAAGCGGAAGGATTTCCTCCTTCTCATCACCTCCCGCATGAGCTCCGTCAGGGACTCCCCCGAAAGCGGGATCTCCCCCATCTTGACGACACGGGGCGCGGGTTTCATCTTCGGGTTCCTCAGCCCTTCTCGACGATCATCTTCCTCTTTGCGAGCTCCTCGAGCAGGCCGGTAACGTCGTCCGTGATGACCGAGAGGGGGGCATCGAATTCCGCGGCGAGCTCGCTCACCACGGCCCGGAGGGGTCTCGTGCCGTCGAGTTTCTTCCAGATGGCCTGGCCGGTCTCGTTGAGCGTATACAGCTCGTCCTCGATATCTCCCACTCCCGAGACCAGAGGAACGATAATGATCTCTCCTTCGATTTCCCTGGCGACGACGTCCTCCGAGGGCCCGTAGACCGCGTCCAGGTTGATCGGTTTTTCCATTTTCATTCTCCCATGCACTTGGTCGTCAGGTCGGCTCGTCCGCTTGCCGGCGCCATTCCCGGGGCGCCCGGGCGATCGACGCGGGCCCGCCAGTCAGCGACGCCCCAGGCCTTTTCTGCTTCCCTGAGGAGGCCGGCCGCCTCCGCCTCCGCATGAGCGATATCGCAGAGATATTCAACCGGGGTGTCGAGGGTCCCGTGCTCGGCCCACGACCGGGCCGGGCACTGCAGGCAGAGCGACTTGAGAAAACAGCGGCCGCAGCGCTCAAGATACGCGGCGTTCGTCGTTCGCCTCTCCTTCACCATGGGCAGGAACTCGGCGACCGCGCGGCCGAGCGAGCCTCCCGACAGGTCGGAGACAGTCGCCGGATGCCGGAGAAGCAGGCAGACCTGGAAGCGTCCGTAGGCATCGATGGCCGCGGTATCGGACAGGCAGGTGAAGAGGCGGTCGCCCTGCGCGCCTCCGAAACGGGCGACGAAGGCCCGGATTCCCGCACGGTGCGGCTCTCCCCAACGGGAAGTCAGCCTGACGTATTCGCCGGGTGAGATTCGCAGGGCCCGGATCCGCTCGTTCTTCGACTCGTCGTCCCGGCGTGTCCGGAGGTCGAAGATCATGGCGTAGGACGGACGTCCGCCTCCGCGCGTGAGTTCTTTGGCCCACGCTTCGAATGCGTCCATCTCGTTCCGCGTCGGAGGCAGAACGGCCCCTTTGAGGATGAACGGAACCCCGTTGTCTATGAGGCGGCGGATCCCCCGCCGCGAGGCGTCGTGAGAGCCCGGATTACCGGTCACGGCCTCCTCCCTCTCCTTTGTCATGCCGTAGATTGAAACCTCCATTCTTTCAAGCGGCGGGATCCTTTTAAAAAGCCCCGCCAGCCGCGGCGTGACCAGCGTGGCGTTGGTGAAGAGCCTGACTCGTAGGCCCAGCTTCCTGGCGGCGACATAGATCTCCTCGAAGTCCTCTCTCAGGAGCGGCTCTCCGCCCGTGAACCTGACCGCCAGACAGCCGAGGGAGGCTGCCTCTGTGAGGACCCTCACGATCTCTTCGGTCGTGGATTCGCGGCGCCGGGCCTCGCCGTCGCCGGCCGGCAGGCCGACGGAACAATGGATACACTCGTTGTTGCACCGCTCCGTGAGCTCAATGTCGAGCCGCGCGAGGGGCGGACGGCCGGCCGCCCAGATCTCGGCACCGGCGGAAGGAACCCGCCTCGAGAACGATCGGCCCCGGAGAGTCATGCGGCGAGGCCCTCCAGAATCCGGACGATCTCGCCGCTCTTGTCGAAATGGAGATCGTAGCAGGGGACCTCCGCGGCCATCTCCTCGGCCAGAACGAGGACCCTGTCCCACCAGTCCGCCGATACGAGCGGCCGGACGAACCGGGGCAGAAGGTCTTTGAGGACGGCCTTCGGGTCGGAGATCCTTTCGGCGCGGTTCTCACGGGACTGGCGGAGGAACAGGAGCGCCGTGAGCGGCGCCGACTCCGGGGAAACCTCGGGGAGCTCTCCGTGGCTCCATGTCCCGTGGATGCGAAAACCCCCGGGCCCCCTGCGGACGATCATCCGGTCGTCGCAGAGGATCTTGGCCCGGTCCCGGACCATCTTGACGACGGTCGATTTCCCCGCTTCCGACGGGCCGGCGAAGAGCAGCCCCCGTCCCCCGAGGTCGACCCCGGCGGCGTGGACGAAGGCCCCGCCCAAAAACGGCAGGGCCCGGGCGAGAAGGATCTGGTCGGAGGAGAGGATCATCAGAGAATCGAGCCGCCCGCCCAAATAGAGATCGGGCGAAGGGTTGAAGATGCGCGCCCGCGTGTGCTCGTGGTCGAAGACGATGACGCGGTGGACCCTCTTGTCCTCCGGGTCGGGATATATCCCGAGGTAGATCCATGAGCCGTTTTTTCTGAAGATCGCCCAGGGCGGGCGGCGGTAGACCTCTTCGCCCATATCGGCGCCTTCGATGTCGGGCAGCGAAAAATGGTGCCGGATGGAGAGGACTTTTCCGTCCGGCTTCGGGATCCGGAAGGCTTCGAACTTCGGTTGGAATGTGGAATCGGTGATCGGCAGATCGGAATCCACGCGGACGGTGAGCCCGGCGATCCCGTAATAACGGCGGTGGTTGCTTGCCCACCGGTCCCTGCGGGCCTTTTCCTCGCGAGCGACGTCGCAGAGGTATTCGACCCGGGCCGAGTGGTCGCGGTGCTCGAGATAGGCGAACACCGGACACCAGAAACAATACTCCCTGAGGTCGCAGGAGCCGCAGCTCTCTCCGGACTCCCCCGCGGCCTCGATCTTGTTCGCCATGGCCCGGATCCGCTCATCCCAGATTTCTTTGAAGGTCGCCCGGCGGAGGTCCGAACGGAGGGCGGGATCCTTGACGAAGGCGCAGAAGCTCATCCCCCCGTATGGATCGATGTGAAAATCGCGCCGCGCCTCGATGCAGGACGCGTAGAGCGCCGCGCCGGAGCGGGCGAGGCAGGACGGGCGTTCATCCTCGTCGAGGCCCTCCGCCCAGCCCGCGAACGGGTCGAGCCGGGAGACCTCCGCGGGGGCGAGCCGCTCCTCGCGGATCTCCCTGTTCCTAAAGGGGTCTCCGCCGGCCGAAAGGTGGAGCCAGCTCGCGCCGATCCTCCAGGACGGGCTCCAGGACTCGGCCAGGCGGATCATGGCCTCAAACTGATGGAAGTTGCTCTTCATCGGGACGATCTGGACGGTGAAGCCGGCCCCCGCCTCCTTGAGATAGGCGATCCCCGCCGTCAGGGACTCGAAGGACCCCGGGTTCCGCGTGACCTTGTCGTGGACATCCGCCGTCGCCCCGTAGAGCGCCACGAGTTTGGAACCGGGCTTTTTCATCAGTCGGGCGATCGGCGGCGAGATCAGCGTCCCGTTCGTATTGAGGACGTATGAAGGCGCGCGCTCGGTGATGTAGGCAAAGATCTCGCCGAAGTCCGGCCGGATCATCGGCTCCCCGCCCGAGATGGACCAGCGGCGGCAGCCCATGGCGCGGGCGGCGTCGACGATCGCACGGACCTCCTCGAACGAGAGTTCACGCCCGCCCTCGAGCGCGTCGGGAGCCAGCCGCAGCCAGCAGTGGCGGCAGCGGTTGTTGCACCTGTAGGTCAGGTCCAGGCTGCCGGCCAAGGGCAGGCGCGGCAACCGTGCCGGCTGCTTGCGGCTGACGAATCGGCTCATCGAAACACGCTTTCGGCGCGGACCGGAGGCCGGGGGCGGCGCCACAGACGTGTCCGCTTCCCGGGACGGGGCCCGTCCGCCGAAAATTTTGCCGGTTTCCGGGGCCGGAGTCCACTGTCGGGGCCGGCGATTCCGGGGGTGATTTTGGCCCTTTCCTTCTCACCTCTCCGGGCGATACGCGGCGGCGGGGATCACCCCTCGCCGCCGTCCGCCCGCCCGTCCCGGGAATCGAGGACGAACGTAACCGGCCCGTCGTTCAGGATGTCGACCTCCATCGCCGCCCGGAAGACGCCGGTCTCAACCGTAATCCCCAGGGCCTCGACGGCGCCGACGAAGTCGTCGAAGAGCTCCGACGCCCGCCTCGGCTCCTCGGCGCCGTCGAAGCTCGGCCTGCGTCCCTTGCGGACCGAGCCCGCCAGCGTGAACTGCGAAACGACCAGGACTTCGCCGCCGATCTCGGCGAGGGAGCGGTTCATCCGGCCCTCAGCGTCCGGGAAGATGCGGAGCCCGATGGCCTTCCGGGCCAGAGCGCGGGCGTCTTCCTCCCGGTCGCCCTTTTCGACGCCGACGAGGAGGCAGAGGCCTCGACCGATCCTGGCCACGGTCTCCCCGCCCACGCGGACGCCGGCCTCCTTGACCCTCTGCAGCACGATCTTCATAACGCTCTCCGCCCGACCGGGACCGCCCGGGCCGCCCGGAGCCCGTTTGACTTTGATACCGCGATATTCTATCATAGACGGCTTCGAGGAGAAAAAAAATGGCCCATCACAAATCCGCGGTCCGACAGCACCGACGCAGCCTTCGCCGAAAGGCCGTCAACACCCGGAACACGACCGCGCTCCGCACCCGCATGAAAAAGCTCCGGACGGCGGTCCAGAACAAGGATCAGGAAACGGCCCGCAAACTCCTCCCCGAGGTTTTTTCGTCCATCGACCGCGCCGTCAAGAAGGGCACGATCCACAAGAACACGGGAAGCCGCTACAAATCACGCCTCAGCCGTCAGGTCGGGTTGCCGGGCGTCAGCCCCTCGAAGTAGGCGCCTTCCGCTTCCGCATCAGGCAGTACTCCATCAGGAAGATCTCGAAGACCGTCTTCTCGTCCGCCTCGGTGGTCTTGATCTTGAGGTCCGACTGCCGGAGCGCCCGGAGGACGGTGTTGAGTTCCGCCGGCGTCAGTGCCTCGACGGCCTCGAAAAAAACCTTGGATTTCGTCCGATACAGATCGATGTGGGTTTTCTGAATGTAGGGGAAGAAGGTCTGGAAGATCTCCTCCCGTCCCCGGCTCTTCTCCCTCAGCCAGACCTGGGCCGTGAGGATGTTCCGGAAAAAGACCGACATCCGGGCCAGGATCATCTCCGGCTTCTCGCCTTCCGCGAAGAGGTTGTTCAGGACGGCGATCCCCTTCTCGAAATCGGCCCCCGTCAGGGCGTCGTCAAGCTCGTAGGATTTGTAGCTGCGGACCCAGGCCGTGGCCTCGTCGACATCGCCCTCCTCGATTCTCTTTTTTTCGCCGACATAAACGGCCAGCTTCTCGAGCTCGTTCGCGAGGAGCCTCAGGTCGGAGCCGACGACGTCGTAGAGCCGGGCGTTCGCCGCATCGCTCAGCGACTTTCCCAGCTCCTGGGCCTTCCCGTCGGCCCACCGCTTGACGGCCTCGCGGGAGAAGGGCTTGACCTCCTTGACCGCGACCGCCGACCTCGGCAGGCCCGAAAAGAAGCGGACGATGGCGTCGTTCTTCCGGACTTTGCCGGACAGGATGACGACGATCACTGTCCGGGGAGTCGGCTCGGCGAGGAAATCGGCGACGGCCTTCCGGTCGGATTGACTCAGGAACTTGACCCCTTTCCCCTCGTCTTCGGCGGCACTTCCCTTTTTCCAGCCCCTGTCGTTGGCCCCCGGGCGGCGCTCCGGAACCCTCACGACGAGGATCCGCCAGGGATGGAAGAGGAAGGGCACGGTCCGGGCGGTGTCGATGATCTCCGGCCACCCCGAATCCTCGAGGCCATAACGGTCGAGGTGGAGATCCTCGCCCGAGGCCGCGGAGAGCAGGCCCCGAATCTGGTCCACGAACTGATCGGCCAGGAACGTCTCCTCGCCGAAAAAGACATAACAGGGCAGAAGGTCGTCTTCGCGGAGATCGGCGTTGAAGAGAGGGACGTACAACTCAGAACCCTTCCAGGATGGCGACGACGAGGCTCCTGGCGAACATCCCGGCCACGGCGTCGATGGCGTCCGTCTGCACAGACTCGAAGTCCCGCCCCTGCGGGACGTCGTATTCCTGGACGTAGACGAACGCCGGGTTGGAGAAGATGACCTTTTCGCTGACTCTCTCCGTAAGGACGATCTTTGCCTTCACCGTGATCGTGTACCGGTCGGCCAAGGTCTGGCCGGTGAAGGCCACGGGAGTCGCGGTGAAAGAGGTCACTTCGCCGTCCAAAACGGCATCCGCCTTGTTCGGATCGGCCGGGACGGCGACCTTTCCTCTGGCGACCAGCTCGTCGATGACGGCGCGTGTCAGCCTGAGGTTCAGCTCGTAGCGGGTCGTCAGGTTCCGGAAGACGGGCACGGCGATGCTCTTGACGTTCTGGGGCAGAGAGCTTCCCGTGCCTCTCAGGTGGTAGCCGCAGCCGCCGGCCGCGACAATAAGGACCGCGGCCAGGAGCGTGGCCGGCCTCCGGGACGCCGCGCCGCCGACGCCATCAGCTCTGTCGTTCATGAACATGATCATCCTCCCCCGCCGGTCGGCCCGCCGAAGCGGGCGCGCCGTCGGCCACGGCCTGCCATCAGCCGACGACGTTGACCAGCTTGTCCTTGACGCAGACGACATTGCGGGGCGCCCGGCCGCCGAGCGCGGCCTGGACCTTGGCCAGGGCAAGGGCCCGCTCCTTCATCTGCGCCTCTTCGAGGCCGGCCTCGGCTTCGAACTTGTCCCGCAACTTCCCGTTGACCTGGACGACGATCGTCACGAGGTCCTCACGAGCCAGCGCCTCGTCGAAGGCCGGCCATGGCGAGAGCATCAAGAGTCCGCGATGCCCCGTCTCCTCCCAGAGCTCCTCGGCGACGTGCGGCGCGAACGGCGACAGGACCGCGATGAGGGTTTCCAACGCCCCTCGGAGGGCCGCCCGCCCGGACCGGGTCCCGCGCAGGACGTCCTTGTCCTTCTTGATGGCGTTCAGGAGCTCCATGATCGAGCTCACGGCCGTGTTCAAGTGAAACCGGACCTCGATATCCTCGCCCACCTTCCGGATCGTCTGATGCGTTTTCTTGACCAGTCGGGACGCGGCCTCGTCGGTCCCGCTGGGCGCCGCGGCCGGAGCCGCATCCGCCCCGAACAGGTCGAGGTTCTCATGGACAAGCCCCCAGACCCGGGTCAGGAAGCGGAAGCAGCCTTCGAGCCCTTCTTCCGCCCAGGCGAACTCTCTATCCGGAGGGGAGGCGAAGAGGATGAAGACCCGCAGCGCGTCCGCTCCGTACGCGTTCAGGATATCGTCGGGGTCGACGATATTCCCCTTGGACTTCGACATGGCCGAGCCGTCCTTGGTGACCATGCCCTGGGCAAGGTAATGGGGGAAGGGCTCGCCGATCGCCGTCAGTCCGAAATCCCTCAAGACCTTGGTGAAGAACCGGGAATAGATAAGATGGAGGATGGCGTGTTCGACCCCCCCGATGTAGAGGTCGACGGGCAGCCAGAACTTCGCGGCGTCGGGCGAGAACGGAAGGGACCGTTCGCCCGGGGAACAGTAGCGGAAGAAATACCAGCTCGAGTCGACGAACGTGTCCATGGTGTCGGTCTCGCGGCGGGCCGGGCCGCCGCATTTTGGGCAGGTCGTCCGGACGAAGCTTTCGAGCCGCTCCAGGGGCGAGCCCTCGGCGCCCGTGATTTGGATGTCCGCGGGGATCTCGACGGGAAGATCTCCCTCCGGGACACCCACCGGGCCGCACTTTTCGCAGTACACGATCGGGATGGGGGTGCCCCAGTACCGCTGGCGGGAGATGCCCCAGTCCCTCAGCCGATAGATGACGCTCCGGCGGCCGAAGCCCAACTCCTCGGCATAAGCCCCCATCTTCTCCATCGCCTCTTCGGAGCGGAGCCCGGAGAACGGACCCGACCGTACCAGGATGCCGGGCTCTTCATAGACTTCGGCGGGTTCCGCGTCGTGAGGTCCCGCCTCCGCCCCGGGCGGCACGATGACCGTCCGGATCGGCAGCCCGTAATCTCTGGCGAACTGGAAATCGCGGGCGTCATGCGCGGGTACGGCCATGATGGCGCCCGTGCCGTAGTCCATGAGGACGTAGTTGGCCAACCAGACCGGCACGAGCTCCCCGGTGAAGGGATTCAGGGCCTTTTTCCCGGTGTCGACGCCCTCCTTGCCCGTCTCCCCGATCTCTCTCCTCATCCTCATTTCGACGACGGTCGCCGCGACCCATTCCTTGAGCTTCGCCTCGTCCGGGCCGCCGACGAGCTCCGGGACGAGCGGGTGCTCGGGCGAGACGACGAGGAACGTGGCGCCGTAGATCGTGTCCACGCGCGTCGTGAAGACTTCGACCGCCGCCGCGGAGCCGTCGAGGCCGAAGCGGATGTTTGCTCCCGTGCTCCGGCCGATCCAGTTTTTCTGCATCTGAAGGACGTGCTCCGGCCATTTCTGAAGAAGAGCGTGCCCCAACAGCAGCTCGTCGGCATAGTCCGTGATCTTCAGGAACCACTGCTCCATCTTTTTCTGCGTGACCTTCGTGTCGCACCGCCAGCAGCCGCCGGCCACAACCTGCTCGTTGGCCAGCACCGTCCGGCACTGGGGGCACCAGTTGACCCAGCCCTCCTTGCGGAATGCCAGGCCCCGTTCGAACATCCTGAGGAAGATCCACTGGTTCCAGGCGTAATATTCCGGCAGACAGGTGTTGACCTCGCGGTCCCAATCGTAACTGAAGCCCATCCGCCGGAGCTGCGTCCGCATGTGGCTGATGTTGCCGAGCGTCCAGTCCCGGGGATGGATGCCCTGCTTAATGGCTGCGTTCTCGGCCGGCATGCCCAGGGCGTCCCAGCCGATCGGATGGAGAACGTTGAGCCCTTTCATCCTCTTGTGGCGGGCAATGACGTCGCCGATCGAGTAGTTCCGGACATGACCCATGTGGATGCGGCCGGAAGGATAGGGGTACATCTCGAGACAATAGAATTTGGCCCGGGAAGGGTCCTCGGTGACATGGAAGGCCTTCCGGTCATCCCAGACGCGCTGCCACTTCTCCTCGATGCGTCGGAAGTCGTACGTGTCCTTCATGTTTCGAACGGTCCTCGGAGAATCAGGCTTCCGGCCCTCGGCCGGGTCGAAAAAGCAGAATTCATCTTAGGTTCCCTCCCTTGAAAAGTCAAGGAATGCGGATATACTAGGTCCGCCCATGGCCATTCTCGAGATCGAAGACCTGTCCGCGGGCTACGGCGACGGCTTCGTCATCCGCAACATCACCCTGAGTCTCTCGGCCGGGGAGTTCGCGGCCGTGCTCGGCCGCAACGGCGCGGGAAAGAGCACGCTCATCCGAGCCGCCCAGGGCCTTCTCAGCCACGTCCGGGGCCGGGTCCGGCTCGGAGGCGCGGACCTCCTCTCCCTCAGCCGCCGGGAGATCGCCGGCAAGATCGCCTACGTCCCGCAACTCTCCGAGGCCGTTTTCGAGTTCACGGCCGAGGATATCGTCCACATGGGTCTCTACGCGCGCCAGAGCCGGCTCCAGGGGCTCACGGCCCGCGACTCCGCCGTCGTCGAAGAGGCCATGTCCCTGACCGAGACGGCGGCCCTGAGGGGGCGGAAGATGGCCCATCTGAGCGGCGGCGAGCGCCAGAGGGTCTTCATCGCCCGGGCCCTGGCCCAGGACACGCCGATCCTCTTTCTCGACGAGCCCAGTCTCCACCTTGATATCAACTATCAGGCCGAGATTTACGAGCTCCTCGAGGCCCTCCGGAATGAGAAGGGGAAGGCCATCCTGGCGGCGGAGCACAATATCAACTTGGCCGCCGCGCACGCCGGGCGCCTGATCTGCCTCAAGGACGGAACCGTTGCCGTCCAGGGCGCGCCGCAGGACACGGTCAGGCCCGACGTCATCCGCGACATTTTCGGAGCAAAGGTCGACGTCCGGGCCAACCTTCACTCGGGACTGCCGGAAATCTCGCTGGTCCCGGGGAGCCGGGACCGATGAAAGACTCCTTGGACAAACGCCGTGCCGGAAGGAAAGCAGGCGGGTTCCCGGCCCGGCTCATGGGCATTATTGCGGCGGCGGCGCTCGCGGCGGTACCTCTCTCTGCTGCCTCGGAGCCGCCCGGCCGGGATGTCATCCGGGACGATCTTGGACGTCCCTTCGCTCTTCCGCGAACGAGACCCTCCCGCATTATCTCCATGGCCCCGAACATCACCGAGATTCTCTTCGCCCTCGGCCTCGGGCCGAATGTTGTCGGCGTCACCCGGTTCTGCGATTACCCCCCGGAAGCCCTCGCCATTCCCAAGATCGGCGGCCTGGTCGATCCCAACGTCGAGATCGTCCAGTCGCTCTCTCCCGATCTCGTGATCGCCTTCCGGGGGAACCCGCTCCGTGTCCTCGACCGCCTCTCCGGACTCGGCCTGCCGATCTTCATCCTGGACATCGGGACCAGGCTGGACGACCTTTACGCCCTGATCGCCAAGATCGGCCGCATTACCCGGACGGAGAAGAAAGCCGAAGAACTCGCAACCGCACTCCGGGCCCGCCAGGCCGCGGTTACCGACAGACTCTTCGACCTCAGGCAGCGGCCGCGCGTCTTCGTCGTCCTCTACGGGCAGGGCCTTTGGACGTGCGGCGGCGAGAGCTACCTCAATGACCTCATCACCCGCGCCGGTGCGGTCAACATCGCCGCGGCCATGCCCAAGAAATGGGCCCTCTATAGCCCCGAACGCATCATCCGAGACGACCCCGACGCCGTCTTCATCATGGCGCGCTCCCCGTCGGATTTCGACAGGGCCCGGGATTGGCTGCGCCGGGAGGCCCATCTGGAAGGCACGGCGGCTTTCCGGTCCGGCCGGGTCTTCGCCCTCGACGAGAACGCGTCCAGCCGCTTCGGTCCCAGGCTGCTCGACGTCCTGGACCGGATGGCCCGCGATCTCCATCCCGAGCGGTTCGAAGGGATCCCGTGAGCACGAAGGCCTCCCGCCGGGCTCTCCTGGGGAGTCTCGTCGTCCTGACCACGGCCGGCTTTCTCGTTTCGCTGCTCATGGGTCCCGTCCACACGTCGCCCGCGGACCTGTGGAGGCTTGTCCGGGGAGAGGCCTCGGGCATCCAGGCGACGATCTTCCTGGACCTCCGCCTCTCCCGCGCTCTTCTGGCCTTCCTCGTCGGCGCCAGCCTGTCTCTCTCCGGGGCCATCCTTCAGGGCTACTTCCAAAACCCCATGGCCGATCCGTTTATCGTCGGCGTCTCCTCGGGGGCGTCCCTCGGTGCCGTTGCAGCGCTCGCCTTGGGATTCAACGTCACGGTCCTCGGCTTCACCGGCCAGAGCCTTCTGGCCTTCGCCTCGGGTCTCGGCATCGTCTCCTTCGTTTACCTCCTCTCACTGAAAAAGGGCGGGTTCAAGATCGAAACGCTCCTTTTGACGGGGATCGCTGCCGGCGCCCTGGCCTCGTCGCTGACCTCGTTTGTCCTGTTCATGCGCTCCGACTCCTTCGACCAGGCGATTTTCTGGCTTCTCGGCAGCTTCCAGCTGGCCGACTGGCGGCAGGTCGGGGCCGTCGGGCCGTATTTCGTCCTCTGCCTGCTCGGTTCGGTCTGGCTGGCCAAAGACATGAACCTTCTGGTCCTGGGCGACGAATCAGCCCGGGCGCTCGGCTGCCCGGTCCGCCGCGTCCGCAAGGCCTTTCTCGCCCTCGCCTCGCTGCTTGCCGCTCTGTCCGTGTCCGTCAGCGGCATCATCGGCTTCGTCGGCCTCGTCGTCCCTCACTGGATCCGGCTCCTCATCGGGCCCGACCACCGCCGGCTGTTCCCCTACGCCTCCCTGGCGGGAGGGACCCTCCTGCTCTACTGCGACCTCCTCGCCCGGACGCTTCTCCCCTCAGAGCTCCCCATAGGTGTCATTACGGCGGCCGTGGGCGCCCCCTTCTTTCTCTACCTTCTGCATCAAAAGCGCTAGCCGGCGGCCGGGAACCCGCGCCCCGGGTCCGGGGAGGCCCTTCAGGGAGCGGAATTTGACAAATGCCCGTTTTTGGCTTAAGGTGTGAGCACCATGTTGCTGACCTTGAACCAGGTCCTTCTCATCATCCTGACCGTGGCGGCCGTGGTCGCCGTCACCTTCCTGGTCATGTTTCTCAGCCAGCTGCGGCGGACCGCAAAGCAGGGCGAGGAAACCCTGGCCAAGGCCCAGGAGCTGATGGACGGGCTGAAGGCGATCGAGGCCAAGATCAACACGAGCCTGGACGATGTCGGCCAGGTCCTCCAAACCTCGAAGAAGGCGGCCTCCGGTCTCTCGGAGATCACGGCGTTTGTGACGACGAAGATCATCCGGCCTGGCTTCAGGTACTGGCCGTTCGTGTTCCCGCTCCTCCGCCTCGGTTGGCAGCAAATGAAAAAACGAAAGGAGAGGAAGCATGGGGGATAGCAAAGACAACCACTTTTGGGATTCCCTCCTGACCTTCATGGCGGGGGCGGCCGCGGGGCTTATCGTCGGCATCCTGTTCGCGCCCGCGAGCGGCGAGGAAACGCGGAAGAAGATCAAGGACCAGGCCGTCAAGACCGGCGAAGCCGCCAAGGAAAGCTACGAGAAAATCGCCCGCGAGGCGGAAAAGAGCATGAAGGTCGTCAAGGAAAAGACCAACGACGGCCTCGAGGCCATCAAGGACTTCATCGAAAAGAAAAAAGGCGAATACCTGAACAAGCCCGAGGCCGCCGGCGGGGAGGAAGAAGAAGCCAAATAGCCGGAGCCGGCCTCCCGTCCCGGCGACCCCCGCCGCTCCCGGCCGGGTGGCCGCTTGAACCCTCTGTATATTCGGACCGATTCGCGCTAAAATAGTCTCCCAAATGAGCCGCTGGAACCGCCCCCGAATGAAGACCGCCCCGCGCCGGAAACCACGGCCGTGCCCCTGGGCCATCGTGGTCCTCGGCCTTCTCCTGGCCGGCCCCTCCGTCCTGGGCGCCGTCGACGCCAAGACCGCCCAGCGGATCGACGAGCAGATCGAGAGAAACCAGGCCGAGATCGTCAGGATCCGCCGCTTCATCCACATGAATCCCGAGCTCGGCAACCGCGAGTTCGAGACGTCCCGGCTCGTCGGCTCGAAGCTCGAGACGCTCGGGCTCGAGGTCCGGACCGGCGTCGCGAAAACGGGCGTCGTGGCCCTCCTCCGGGGCGCCCAGCCCGGCGCCGCCGTTGCCGCCCGGGCCGACATGGACGCCCTGCCCATCCAAGAGATGACGAACGTCCCCTTCAAGTCGCTGAACCCGGGGGTCATGCACGCCTGCGGCCACGACGTTCACACCTCGATCGTCCTCGGCACGGCTATGGTCCTCAACTCCCTGAAAGACAGGATCAAGGGCAGCGTGACGTTCATTTTTCAGCCGGCCGAAGAAGGCCCGCCCGAGGGCGAGGAGGGAGGAGCGGACCTCATGATCCGTGAGAGCGCCTTGGACAATCCCTCGCCGAGTGCCGTCTTCGGCCTCCACGTCTGGCCGGGAGCGGACGTCGGGCAGGTCCTCTTCGCTCCCGGCTTCATCACCGCGAGCTCCGACGGCTTCCAGATCACGATCAAGGGGAAGAGCGCGCACGCCGCCCGCCCCCAGGAAGGCATCGATGCGATCGTCATCGCCGCGGAGGTCGTCCAAGCCCTCCAGACGGTCATCAGCCGGGGCATCGACCCGACGGACCCCGCAGTCTTGACCATCGGAACGATCGAGGGCGGGACGCGGGCCAACATCATCCCGGAGCAGGTCGCGCTGGCGGGCACGGTCCGGGCCCTAAGCGACGCCAACCGGAAAAAGATCCCCGCGCTCATGGAGTCCGTCGTCAAGAACATCACTGAAATTTACGGTGCGACCTACCAGTTTGATTACAAACCCCTGCTCCCGGCCGTCTATAATAATCCGGAGCTGGCCGCGACCATGGTCCCGCCCCTGGTGAAGCTCCTGGGCAAGGACGAAGTCCTCGAATGGAAGCCTCAGATGATCGCCGAAGACTTCTCCTTCTTCGCCCAGAAGCTCCCGGGGTTCTATTTCTTCCTGGGCGTCAAGAGCCCGGGACAAGCGGAGGCAGCCCCCCTGCACAGCGCGAATTTCAACCCGGACGAGCGCAGCATCCCCCTGGGCATCAGGATCCTTTGCCACCTCCTGCTCGACGCCCTGGAGGAGCAGAACTCCCTGGCGGGCATCCCCAAGAGCTGAGGCCGACGCCTCATCCTTTCCTCTTCCTCGCCGCGTCGCTTCTCCTCGGAATCCTGGCCGAGGCGGTATTCGCCGCTTCGCCCGTTCTGCCGTTGGCCGGAGTCTTCGTCTTCGCGGCGTCCGCGTGGGCGCTCTACGCCGCCCGGAAAAACGCGATCTGCCTTTTGCTGATCCTCCTGTCCGCGGCGTCCTCCGGAGCAGCCGTCTTTTCGCTCCGCGACCGAACCTACGAGGCCAACAAGCTCCATCGCGACCGGACCGAAGGCTACCTGGATGTCGTCGGAACGCTTGTCGGCTCGCCGGGACGGGAGCCCGGCCGGGACATCCTGACCCTCCGCGTGGATTCGATCCGTGCCGGAGGCCCGGTACGCACCGTGCGGGGAAACCTGCGCCTGACCGTTCCGTTCGATCCTTCCGTCCGCGGCAGGCTCCGGCTCCACTCCGGTGATAGAGTCCGGGCAGCGGCCGAGTTCTCCTCGGGCGGATCGTTCAACAATTTCGGAGGCTTCTCCTACGACCGCTTCCTGAAGAGCCGGGACATTCACCGCCGGGCGTTCACCAAGTCGAGCTTGCTCGTGGAAAAGGCGGCCGACGGCCCGGCGATGTCCCCGCGGAACTTGATCTCGCGGCTCCGTTGTGCCCTCCAGGACAACCTCGAGTCGTTCTTTCCCGCGCCGGGAACGGCCGGCCTGTCTCCCGAGGGAGCGGCCCTCGAAGCGCTCCTCCTTGGGGAGGACGGCCGTCTCGATCCCCGCACCGTCCTGTCGCTCCAGGAGACGGGCCTCTACCATCTGTTCGCCATCTCGGGCTCCCACATCGCCATCGTCACTTTTCTTTTGTTCGGATTGTTGAGGCTATTCCGGCTGCGCCGCGCCCCCGCCAATCTCGTGCTCATCGCCCTTCTCATCTTCTACACGCTCCTCGTCGAAGGCAGCCCATCGGTCCTGCGGGCGTCGTTCATGACCCTGGCCTATCTGGTCGGGCGGCTCTTGTGGAAGGACGTCCGCATCCTGAACACCATCTCTTTCAGCGCCTTTGTTCTGCTCCTCGCAAACCCCTTTGACGTATTCGACGCCGGTTTCCAGCTGACGTTCGCCGCGACCCTCGCCATCATCCTCTTCGCCCCCCGCATCATCCAGAGACTCCCGCGGCTGCCCCTCAAGGCCGGCGAACTGACGGCGCTCTCGCTCTCCGCCATCCTGGGCGTGCTGCCAATCATCGCCTGCCATTTCAACAGGATCACATTCTCGTCGCTCGTCCTTAATTATGCGGCCGCCCCTCTCGTGGGGCTGATCCTGGGGCTCGGCTACGCGTTTCTGCCTATTTCGGCCGCCTCATCGGTTCTCGGAACCCTGTTGGCCTCGGGGCTCAAGTTCCTCGTGATGGTCTTCTTCCGGCTGTCTCACGTGTTGGACGGACTCCCTGCTCTCTCCTACAGGACCCCGACGCCCCCCGGCTGGGTTATCGCCGGATACTATCTTTTTTTGGGCCTCCTCCTTCTTGGCCGCCGGTTCAAAGGTCAGCGGCTCATTGTCACGGCCGGATTCGCCGCCTTCCTGGTCACGATCGCGACCTACCCTTTCTCGCCGGCGTCCAGGGGACTGACGGTCACGATGCTCGATGTCGGGCAGGGAGACTCCATCCTCGTCGAATTTCCGGGCCGCAAGAGGATGCTGATCGACGGCGGGGGCTTCACGGACAGCGCGTTCGATGTCGGCGAAAGAGTAGTCTCGCCGGCCCTCTGGCGGAGGGGGATCCGGCAGATCGACATCATGGTCCTAACACACCCCCATCCGGACCATCTCAACGGTCTCGTGGCCGTTGCCCGAAATTTCCGCATCGGGGAATTCTGGGAGGCTTATCCTCCTCCCCCGTCCGAAACAGGCGCTTATTGTGACCTCGGGGACGCGCTTCGCCCGGAGGTCCTCCGAAGGCGGGTTTTCCGCGGCTACGCCCGCCGCATCGGTTCGGCCGCGGTCTCAGTCCTTCACCCGGGAGCCGAAGACGGGCCGAGCACGCCGGCCTCAGAGAATGATCTTTCGCTGGTTCTGAGGATCTCCTTCGGCGGAACGGCTGTTCTCTTCACCGGCGACATCGAGGCCCGGGCCGAGCGCGAGATCCTGGAACGCGGGGCCGAGGTCTCTTGCGCGGTCCTGAAATCCCCCCACCACGGCAGCAGCACCTCGAGCTCCGCACCGTTCCTCGCGCGCGCCCGGCCCGGAATCGTCCTCATCTCGGTCGGCCAGGGGAACCGCTTCGGCTTCCCCGGCGGACACGTCCTCGACCGGTACCGGAGGGCGGGATCCCGGGTTTACCGGACGGACGTCGACGGCGCGGTCGAGGTCTCGACCGACGGAGTGGAGATCCGCGTCCGGACGGCCTCCGGAATTTCCACTTCGCATTGACAGGGCCGACTAAACTAAGAATAATGAGCGCGCGAGAGAGAGGACCATGTTCAAGTGGAAAAACTGGACATTTGCGTTGCTCCCGCTCTTTCTCGTCGGCATGCTGTATTCCCAGAGCGTGACCGATCTCGCCAAGAAGGAAAAGGAGCGACGGGCCAATCTCAAGGGCAGATCAACCCCCGTCATCACCAACGCCGACCTCAACAAGCTCAAAAAGAGGCCGGCGGTGGAAATCGCGGCGGCGGGGAAGGAAGCGGCGGAGACCCCGGCCGAGGGCGAGGCCTCCCCGCCGGCCGCGCCGGTCGCCGCGGCCCAGAAAGCCGAGAGCGCGAACCCCGCCGAACAGACGCCCAGCCTGGCGGCCATGTCCGAAAAGGCCTACCGGGCCAAGCTCGAGGAACTCGTTAAAAAAGCCAAAGACGCTCAGGAGATGATCGATCTCCTGACCCTCAGGATGAATTCTCTTTGGCAAGATTTTTACAACCTGACCGACGTCAAATCGCGGGAATACATCCAGTTCGAGATCAGCGAAACCTACAACAAGCTGAACGCGGCCCAGGCCGACGCAGTCCACGCCAAAAAGGACCTAGACGATTTCATGGCCACGGCCAAGCGAGAGGGCATGCCACAGATCTGGATCAGGCCGCCGCTCATCTGAAGTAGAGGAGCGAGATCCGGACGCCGAGCTCGCGCTTGTCCCCGGAGCCCGGGATCACCCGGGCCGGGACGAAGGTCTTGTCGACGCCGATCACCAGAAGAAAATCCTTCCCCTCGCCGAGCCAGTCTTTTTTGATCTCATAGAACCTCTCGAACTCCGGCTTTTCGGGGGTGAACTCGTCAATGACCCGGCCGGCGAGGCGGATCGTGATCCTTTGTCCCGGGACGGCCTTCGCGTCGAGGCTGCCGCGAATGACGAGCTGGGCGTCGCGGCCCGGGTTGTCGATTGCGCAACGGGCCTCCTTCGCCGTCCACCTCCGGGTTTGCCTCGGCTCTCCCGGCTCGGTCTCCGGCTCATACCAGCCGCTCAGGTAAACGATCACCGGGAATTCCGGCGCGGGGAGAGTCCTGATCTTCGCTTCGTAGATCTTGCCCCGGACCGGAACGCTGCCGGCCGGCCCGGCCGCCAGCCCGACCGTGAGGTCGATCGTCTTCGACCCCTTGAAGCCCGGGTCATACACGTCGATGAACGAAGGAATATAGATCTTCCGGGTGAACGAATACGCCTTTCTTGCTTCCCACTTGGACGTCGAGACGGACGGCTTATACATGTCCTCGGCGAGGAGGCGGCCCTCCGAAAAAAGGCGGCAGACGATCGTCAGGTCCTCGGTGAACGGGACGAAATTCCGGGACGTGCCGAAGCGGAAGATGATGTCTGTAAAGAGGTTGTCCGTCAGGACCCGGTTCGAAAAGGCCACGGTGAGCCCGAGTCCCTCGATCCCCGGGCGCGTCGGGAAGGGCAGGGAGAGCACGGCGACCAGCACCAGCAGGACGGCCAGAGCCCTGAGTTTGGTCATGGAAATCCGATAGGCCCCTAACGCTCGCGATCCTTGAAAAGGCATTATTTTAAACAAATTCCGCGGGAGAGTAAAGGAGCGCCGGACCGGGGATCCGTCCTCCGGCATGGGGACGTTGAAAATCGGCCGGACATGCTCTAAGATAAGCGGGAGATCGGTCCATGAAGACGAAGATCAAGAGTCGCGACGAAACGTCTCCTTCCGAGGCGGCCCGTGCCGGAAGACGGGAGCCCGGCGAACTCCGGCCCGTCAACATTCTTATCGACTGCCTCGATTTCACGGACGGTTCGGCGTTCATCGAAATGGGCCGGACGCGCGTCCTGGCGGCAGCCACGATCGAGGACCGGGTCCCGCCGTTCCTGAAGGGCTCGGGCACTGGCTGGGTCACTGCCGAGTACGCGATGATCCCTCGCGCCACCGAGGAGAGAACCCCCCGGGAGCGCCCCGGAGGGAGGATCTCGGGACGCACGCAGGAGATCCAGAGGCTCATTGGCCGCTCCCTCCGGGCCGTGACGGACCTCCGCTCCCTCGGGGAAAGGCAAATCATCATCGACTGCGATGTCATCCAGGCCGACGGCGGCACGCGGGCCGCCTCCGTCACGGCCGGATGCATCTCCCTGGGCCTAGCCCTGAAAAAAATGCTCGACGAGGGCCTCATCGACCACATGCCGCTCCGTCATCTCGTGGCCGCCGTGAGCGTGGGCGTCGTCGGCGGACGTCCGCTCCTCGACCTCGACTACGCCGAGGACTCTTCGGCCGAGCTCGATATGAACGTCGTCGAGACGGACAGGGGCGAAATCGTCGAAGTCCAGGCGGGGGCCGAAAAGAGCCCCTTCTCCAAGAAAGACCTCCTCGGGCTTCTCAAATTGGCGGACTCGGGAATCGAGAAGCTCGTCCAGGTCCAGAAAGAGGCCCTCAAGAAGAAAAGCATCCTTTTCATGGCCTACGGCTACAAAGAGAAATCCTAGGCTGCCTTCCGGCCCCGGGCCCGGCTTGACAGGCTGTTTCTAAATTGAATATTATCAACCTTTAGAAACACAATCAGGAAAGGCTTTCGGCCGTCGCGGAAGAATGCTTTTCCCCTGATTCAGCCCCACGCGATACGGGGCGGGATCCAAGGAGGTCGTCATGAACCCAACGTCCTGGCTGATCATCGCCGGCGCCGTCATCGTGTTTGTCGTCCTCGTCGTCATTCTCATGACCGTCCAGTACCGGAAAGTCGGCCCCAACGAGGCCCTGATCATCGCCGGCGGCCGGAAGCGGACCCTGGTCATGCCCGACGGCACGAAGAGGAAGATCGGGTATCGCTACCGCCTGGGCGGCGGGACGTTCGTCTGGCCCGGGCTGGAAAAAGTGTACATCCTGCCGATGGACGTCATCCCTCTCGCCGTCCGCACACCGGAAGTCCTGACCGCCGGCGGCGTCCCGATCATGGCTGAGGCGACGGCCCAGGTGAAGGTCAACTCCTCCGAGGAGACCATCCACCTCGCCGCCGAGCAGTTCCTGGGGATCGGGAGGGACGGCGTACGCGAGGTGGCCGTCAACGTCCTCGAGGGGAAGGTCCGCGAGGTCATCGGCACCATGACAGTTGAGGAGATCTACCGGGGCCGGCAGGAGTTCGCCAATAGGGCAATCGCCGCGGTCCGGGCGGATTTCGACCGGATGGGCCTCGTCATGCTGTCCTTCTCCCTCAAGGATATCAGCGATACGCAGGGATACATCGACGCCCTCAGCAAGCCCCAGATCGCGGCCGCCAAGCGCGATGCGGCCATCGCCCAGGCCGAAGCCGAGAAAGAGGCCGTCATCAAGTCCTCTCAGGCGCGCAAGGAGGCCGAGGTCGCCCGGCTCCAATCCGACGCCCAGATCGCCAAGGCCCAGTGGGACAACGAGGCCAAAAAAGCCGAATCACAGGTCGCCGTCAATTCCAAGAAGGCCCAGGCGGATTTTTCCTATGAGCTCGAGCGCCAGCGCCTGAGCCAGGAGATCCGCAAGGAGGAAGCCAAGGTCAAGCAGGTCGAAAAGGAAGAGGCCATCAAGATCGAGCAGCTCGAGATCGCCCGCAAGGAGAAGGAGCTCGAATCTACCGTCCGCAAGCCGGCCGACGCCCGCAAATATCAGATCCAAGCAGAAGCGGAGGCCGAGGAGTTCCGGATCGCCGCCGAGGCCAAGGGCAAGGCCGAGGCCCTGAGGCTCGAGGGCCTGGCCGAGGCCGACCAGCTCAAGGCCAAAGGGACGGCCGAGGCCGAGGCCATGCTCAAGCGCGCCCAGGCCTGGGAGAAATATAACCAGGCGGCCGTCCTCGAGATGTACATGAAGACCCTCCCCGACCTGGCCAGGGCTGTGTCCGAGCCCCTGGCGAAAGTGGACAAGATCGTCATCGTCGGGGGAGATAAGGAGCTCGGCACCACCAAGGTGACCGCCCAGGTCGCCCAGGTCCTCGCCCAGCTTCCCGAGGTCGTGAAGTCCCTGACGGGGGCGGATCTGACTCAATTCCTGAAGGCCAAGCTCTCCGGGGACGCCAAAAAAGACGACAAGAAGTGACCGTCCCGTCCGCCATGGAGGCAGGTGAAGCATGATCTCGGAAAAAATCCAGCAAATCGGCGCCTCCCCCACCCTCAAGATCTCGGCCAAAGCCAAGGCGATGAAAGCCGAGGGGATCGACGTCATCGACCTCAGCGTGGGCGAGCCCGATTTCCCCTCGCCCGAAAATGTCAAGGCCGCCGGCATCCAGGCGATCCGCGACAATTTCACGAAATACACGGAAAACGACGGGATCCCGGCCCTGAGAAAAGCCATCGCCCAGCGCCTCGAGGAAGATCACGGCCTCATTTATGATTCGAAGGAGATCATCGTTTCCGCCGGCGCCAAAGCCTCCCTATTTCACCTCGTCCAGACCCTCGTGAACGAGGGAGA
>Ga0187770_10000057_pt1 | contig 47433 bp, 36 predicted proteins | sample 0116_SJ02_MP02_2_FD_133154 | JGI IMG/M metagenome (GOLD analysis project Ga0187770, IMG submission 133154) | Tropical peat soil microbial communities from peatlands in Department of Meta, Colombia - 0116_SJ02_MP02_20_MG | ecosystem: Environmental > Terrestrial > Soil > Wetlands > Peat | place...
ACCGGTCACACCCGTAATCTGGCCTGCGCGGATTTCCTGCAGCACGGTCGTGCCCGCACCGGCTTTCAGTTGCGAAAATATATCGCCGACAAATGGCATGATTTTTTCAGACAACCGAGGGAATCAGCTGTACGCCGCCGCCAACTGGCGCAACGAGTCGTTCATCGGCGGCAAGTAATCTTCCCAGCCCCACTCGCCGCGGCGTGTCGGGAACTCGGGATAGCGCCGCTGCACTTCCTCTTCGAAATAAACGCCCATTCGCGCCATGACCTTCAGATTTTTCACCACCGTGCGCGCAATTCCGTCGGCGATGCGCTCGCCTTGCATGGCCAGGGTTTCGAGCGCGGCCAGCAATCTGGGCTCGAGATCGGGATCGTCAACGTTCATCAGCAAGTCCTGATGTCCACGTTCGCGCATCAGGTTGCGAATGCGTTCGTCCATGGTGATTCCGGCCGAAGGCACCAGGGCGGGCATCGACGTCACGATGCCGTGATAGCGCGACGACGCCATCATGTGACATGCGCGCAGAATACTGACCAGTTCGTACATGTTGTATTGATCCGAGGTCAAAACCGGCAGGCCACCAAGCTTTTCCGCGATGCGACTGGCCGGGCGCGCATCAAGGCGCTCGGTCGCGACCAGGATGACGAACACGTTGCGCTGCTTGCGGAAGGCATCCACTGCATTGGTGATGGACGTCAAGTAGTGCTGATAGGCGCGATCGGCAACCGGTCCGGAGTTGTGAAAGTACACCGTGCGGTAGTGGCTGTCTTTGTACGCGCCAGTCAGACTGTGCAGTGCGTATTTCGCTACTGACGCCTTCACCGGCCACGCAAACGGATTGATGGGGCAGACCACCAGCACGGGCGTGCGGCCGTCCCAGCCAACCTGCCGCAAGACACTCTGGCCGTACTCCGCGGGCCGCGGCTCGAATGTCCACGCGGTGTCGGTGCCGAGCTCCGTAGGAACTCCCAGATCACGCAAAATTGTTCGCGACTCTTCGTTGCGCGTGATGATCAGCGAATTCTTGCAATAGCGGCCGCACATCTTGGCCACGAGCGGATCCATGTGGCTAGCTTCGGCGCCGTATCCCACGGAAAGCTTGTTCTCGACGGCGGCGATACCGAGCGACCCGATCATCATGGTGGTCAGGGCGTTGGCGAATTTGCTCTTGAACATTGAGCCTTCGCATGCCACGACGCCGTGATGCTGCGGAACTTCCTCCGCCAGAAATGGCGGGAAGATGTCAGGCAGATGCACTTGCCGCGTGCCGTCGAAGTATCCTTTGGAGAATTCGAAAACCTGGCTCATCACGCTGAAGTTGACTTGGTCGGTGCCCAGGATATGACGGATTTGCCGCAGCATCTCTTCGACGCGCACGTCGGATCCCATGTTGCGTGTGCCGTTGTAGCCCGCGAATAGAAGCTTCAATTTCTCGCCCGGACGCCAGCGTTTGCCCGCGCCCAACATCCAGCGGGCTTTGGCGCGTTCGATGTTGCCGCTAACCCACGCCTCCAAGATGAAATCCATCATGCGGCTGTACCTCCGGCCTTCGCGGGCCAGGGTGCGTATTTGTATTGGAAATGATTTTCGCGGCTGAATTTCAGCAGTCCATAACTGTATTGAGAAAACGGCACGGGCTGCCGTCCGATCTCCGACGTAACGCGCCGGTTGTCGAACACCGTGTTCCACACCAGATACGGCATGAACACTTTCAGGAGCGAGGCGCCGTAGCCCAGCGCTCCCTTGCGATTGGAAAGGAAATTAACCGAACCCGTGAACGGTTTCTCAGTAAAGGGCAAAAAGACCGGAGCACGTTTTTGCTGCGCTGCAGCTAAAGCCGTGGTCAATTGGCGAAACGTCTGCGACGAAGCGCCTGAGGAAAGATGGTAGGTGTCGAACTTCGGCTGATCTTTCTGATGCAGTGCAGCAATCGCGTCCGCCACGAAGTCCACGTTCACGATGTCGACCTTGTCGGCCGGACGGAACGGCAGCGCGGGCAGGCCCGCAAGAAAGACGAATGCTTTGACCATGTCGAACTGGGTGGTGGCGGCGTAACGGCTGTCGCCGAGCACAATGCTGGGGCGAAAAATCGTTTTCGGCGTATCCGGCAGCAATACATGCGTCATATGCTCGCAGAATTTTTTCGTCCGCGCGTAGGGATCGTAGTCCGAACGGTTCCAGTCGATAGAGGAGTCTTCGGTCACGACTTCGTTGCTGCGCTTGCCGGCGACGGCCACCGTGCTGACTTCGCTGAAGCGGCGCAGTCCGTGGTAGTGCTCCGCGTGGCGCGCCAGCGTCAGCACTTCCAGCGTGCCGCGCAGATTCACGTTCAGGCAGCTCTTTTCCGACTTGCGGTTCAACGAGGCGGCGCAATGAATCACCGAGTCGGTGGTGTGCACCAGGCGGTCGTATTCATCGCGGCTCAGACCAAATCCGGGAGAAGTCAGATCGCCCACGAAAATGCGTACCTTCGTCTGCAGATGCTCGTAGAAACGCGGAAACTCCAGATGCAGCTGCAAAGCCTGCCACAAGCGCAGCTGCGCCTCCTCGGAATCGCGCGCCCGTACCAATAGGTTGAGCGACGCGCCGTACCTCTCCAGCAAATTGGCAGCGACATGCGCGCCGATGTATCCGGTCGAACCGGTCAGGAATATCGCCACGTTGCTCCGTTGGTCCCGGTCTTGACGGCGTCGCCGTTGGCGGGCGCAAGTTGAAAGCTGCGCGGTGGGCGGGCTTCGAGCGGCCTGCCCTCGATAAGCGGATACGTCCAGCGCCGCAGCGCCGGGATGTGAACGTTAATCCAGTAATCCCACCAATCGAGCGATCGCGTGTCGTAGCCGAACTCCGCGCGCTCTTCCGGCACGAGTGCATACGACAGTTTTTCAATATTCTCCGCTGCGAAGTCATGCTCGTTCAGCAGAATGAAGGGCTCAAACAACTCAATCAGCTTCTCGACGCGCTCCAGGTTGCGCTCGGCTTTCGCCAGGGGCGCCTTCTTCAGCGGCAGCGGCGACATGATGCGCTGAATCGACTTCACAATCGCTCTCTGCGCCGGCGCCGACATGCGGTTGTAGCGCTGCTTCGAAACCGGAATCGCGTCAAAGCGCAGGCGCAGCCACGATTCCAGGCCCTCTTGCGCGCGGTAATGGCGGCGATGTGCGAGTGAGGTCAATTCGATCGACCTCCCCATGTCGCATGGGTTCGTCACCGAAGTCGCCAGTTGATACAACGGATCGTGCCGCCGTTCCATCACCGCAGCGGCAATCAGCGTCATGCCCGCGCAAACCGCATCCACCGGAATGATGTCGAGCCGTTTGCTTTCGTTCGAGGGCAACTGCCGGAAATAGGTGCCCAGAAGATACGACAGAGACGCCGAGGTGTTGATGCCCTCGTTCCATCCGCGAAATGGCTTGGCCACCGCGGTCTCGACAATCGCCGGGCGGACTACCGCCACAGGCAATCCCGCACCGTATTTGGCGATCAGCGATTCGGCCAGGCTCTTGGTCAGCGTGTACGTGTTGGGCCAGCCGAGTTCCTTGGCGCGCCGCGTCCCCGCTTCAGTCAGGTAAGTTTTCCGCCAGCGCACGCGGTTCTTGCGAATCTGATTCTCCAAAGCCGCACCCTGCAGGCCTTTGGCCGCGTGCTCCTTGGCGAGCGACTGCATGCGCAATCCCTGAGTCACTTCGGCGCTCTCCGATTGCACTTCGGCCTGCTTGATCAGCTCATGCAGCGCATTCCACTCACGCTCAGCGTCGAAGTCGGCCAGTCCGCGAGGATTGTAGTTGGGAATCAGTTTCTCGCTGACGCGTCCGTCCTGCTCACCCGCGACGTAACAGGTGGAAAGATGCAACAGGCCGGAGTGGTCGGTGGTGCGAACGAATTCGACAACGTTGAGTGCCGCGTCTGTGTTCGTGGCGAGCGCATCGCGCAGATCTGGATTGAACTCGGTCAGTCCCGAACTGTTGACAATCAGATCGAGATTCTTCTGCAGGCGGGCCGCCACGTCAGGACTCAGCCCCAGCCCCGGCTGCGTGACATCGCCCTCCACAACTTCGATTCTCTCGTGAAGAAAATCACCAAGCCGGCTTCCATAGCGCTCGAACAACCGATCGAAAACCGGTGAATCTTCCACCATCTTCTCGAAACGTCGTTCCGCAGGATTCGACTTTTGCCGCCGGATGAGCAAATAGATCCGCTCCACGCCGGGCAGATCGAGAAGCGTATTGACCAGCCAGACCTTGCCGATGAATCCGGTGACGCCGATCAGCATGACGTGCCGGCCGGCGAAGGCGCGGCGGACGGAGAATCCCTGGCCCTGTCGCGTGCTGTCAAAATGAACGATCGGCCGGACCGAACCTGGAACTTGCCGCTCGGCGGGGACTGTTGCCATGTGCAGATCGTCGAGGGGAATATCCAGGTGACGCGCCAGCGTCTTCGGCGCGCGGCGGCCATCGGGCATGTTTTCGCGGAATGGGGCGAAAGCGCCGCGCGGGCGGATCACTGGCTCGAGCAGCCGGCCCGTGGCCGTGCCCTCGCGAAACTCCAGCCGATTGGCGACGATGTGCTTGACGCCCAGATGCTCCGCCAGTGGGCGCATGATGTGATCCAGCGCCTGACTGACGAGCACGACATCGGCTCCGCTCTGCACCAACTCCTGCACCTTCCTCACACCTTCGGGCTTCAATCGCGGCTTCAGCTTGTACTGGAAGTACTCGTCGCCCAGAAGGTCGAGCCGGTCCGCCGACACTCCGCGCAAAGCGGTGTGCACCACGCGAGTGGCAAACTTGCGGTTCGTGGAATAAAGGAACGGGCGCAGCAACGCCATCAGGAAGATGAGGCCGCGCCGCCGGAAGCGCTCGGTGAAGGTCTGGGCGTTCCAGGTGAAGAACGCCACCGGGCGCACGACGGTCAGGTCGAGAAGGCTGCCCTCCACCCGCCAGTAGACGGTAGGGGCCGCACTGGAATTGTGGTTTGGCGGTTCCAAATCGCTTAGTGTCCCAGGTTAAGGGTTGACCTCAGCTCCCGGGCGAAACCTATATTGTAAACAATTGAGGGGATTGAGCGAAGCGGAAGTCGGGCAATTTCGGCGCAAGCGAGCCCATTTGCTAAAGACGACTCCGCCCTGCAAATACCGCGCAGGTCGGGCTGCCTAGAGCGGCGGAGGCGCCATTCCCGATGTCGCGCCCGCCGGAGCCGGAACAGCAGGTGCCGCCGGATAAAGCACAGCGCTCAACCGAGGGTATCGCCCCGCGAAGAAGTAAATGGAATATGCGGGGAAGAACACGATGGCGGGTACGGACACCAGCGACACGAGATAGAGGAAGATTCCCAGCAAAATGCAGCCCACCACGATCGCCAGCGTGATGGTGTAAACATTCCACGTCAGGCCGGCGGATTTGCCCGTCAGAATAGCAAGAAGGCTGAGCCCGACCGTCGGGATGGCAAAGAACAGCCCCACAATGAGCGCCGCGATTCCAATGATGATGCCCACCACGATCGCGAGCACGATCTTCATGGCAATGTAGCCGACGTACGCACCCATCTCGGCTTGCATCATGCCCCATAGGCGCCGCCAGCCCTCGAATGCGTCTACGTTTTCCAAAGCCATCTGGGGAACCACAAAATCCTTGGTCAAGACAAAAATGACTGCTGTGGCCACCAGCCAGGCAAAAAATAAGAGGAAGAGAACGACACCCCCAACCACCAGCGGAGCCACATGCTCCTTCGGTTGCTTCAGCCATCCGTTGGCGAAGGCAAAGGCCAATGGAACGCCAATCAGCACCGCGAGTCCCGCCAACGAAACCACAGCGTACAGCACCTTCCACACGAAGTATTGCCAGCCGGGCCCCACGCGGCGGCTCCAGCTCCAGCGGATGTGGCACTCTCTTGCAATGATGCTGTCGAACAGAACAAAGCGCATCACGCTGCCCACATACATCAGAATGATCCCGATGGCGAGTGCGGCAAGAACCGCGGCCACGGCCGCGGACATAAGAGCTGCCATCAGGGCGGGATCAAGCCCTAGGGAGCCGAGACCGGGAAAACTTGATCCTGGGATTTGTGTGTGAGGCACCATCCCGGGGTGCGTGGGAAGATGGAAGTTGGAGCGATTGCATCCGTTGGAGCCCAATTCTCCCGCCAGCAGCCCCACAAACGCCAGCTTCGTCCACTGCCCGAGCCGGAAGGGCTGGAACAGTTGTTGCCTGGTGTGTTCAACGGCGGGCGTGATCGCGTCGACGGCGGAGATCGGCAACGGGCACCTCGGCTACAAACGGATTCAGCAGCAAGGTACTAAGAATTCACCTGCGGATCAAATAATTTCTGCGGCGCCATATTGCAGATTGTTCTATTTCTTCGCGTAGGTTTTCTCTTCGCCCGTCCGGCTGTTCATGACTGTAAATGTGCCATCGTCTTTGGCCAAGACCTTTATGTACTTTCCCTGGCAGTTTTCTTTCACATTGGCGATGCGCTCATCGGCAACGTTGTGATCGCGATCCGAGTCGGCGGCGTAGTGAAGCTGCCACAGGTCCTCCAGGCCGGGAGCATCGTGAACGATCTGCCAGGCTGCAGGGCTCGCGCCCTTGCGCGGACCGTTGTCAATGACTGCAACGCGCGGATGCAAGGCCCAGTCCAGAGCTCTTGGGTTGGACGAATCCGACCCGTGGTGCGTGACCAGAAAAACATCGACCGTGCCCACCAGATTATTGGGACAGGCGAGTTCGAGCTCTTTCTTCTTCGTCAGATCGGCAAGATCGAGAAAACGAAATTTCCCATAGGTGATCAAAACGCCCACGGACCGGGCATTCTCGGTGTTGTCAACATCGGCCGCAGGCTCTTTAGCACAAAGTGGATTCGCGTCTCCGGCTCCGGGCAGCGGGCTGGTGATGTGGTCCCCACCGGCGGCAAGAAATCGCACTTCGATGCCTTTGATGGGCAACTTCCATCCCGGCTTGACGATAACGTGCGCGTGGCCTTCGACAGTCCTCTCATAGGCCGCGTAGTCGGTACGGGTGACCTCGGAATCCTCCATATTCGGGCCATGGTCGAGGAATGTTGCGATCTTGATGCCGTCGGCCAGCTGCGGAACGCCGCCCACATGGTCGCGGTGGTAGTGCGTGATCAAAACGTAGTCGAGTTGCTGAATGCCGGCCTGGTGGGCAGCGGCGATGATGCGGTCGGCGTCGCGTCCCTCGTAACCGGGCCAGCCCGTGTCGATAAGCAGCGATTGGCCGGAAGGGCTTACGATCAGCGTGGATTGCCCGCCTTCCACATCGATGAAATAAATCTGCAGTGGTTTGGCGGTCGCAGCTGCGGCATGAGGCGATGCGAACGTCAGAACAACAAGGCTGAGAGCGAAGCTCAGGACTCGAGGCATGACGTGAACACCTGATCAGGACTTTGCCGAAGATTATGCCACGCTGCGGGAGGCGGTGGCTGTGGATGTCTCGCGCAGGGGTTGCTCAGGAAGAGTCCGCAACACCCGGGACGCCCTACCAGTCGTTATTGGACTTTTCGGACTCTCGCAGGGCGTTGGTGCGGTTGCGCTTCTTATAGGCCAGGTAAGTGATTCCCAGCGACATGAACATGGGAGGAACAATCAGCACAAGGATTCCGGTGCGCAGACCCTGAATGAGACGATGGCCGGCGCCCGCAGCCTGGGTGTAGCACAGAGCGCAGCTTTGGGCCTGGGCGAAGCCATTCGCCAACAAGACGAGACCGGTGAACAGGGCCGCTCTAAACGGATGAGAAAAAGCCATACATCACCTCTACTTACTTCGCAAAGCGCCGGGTAAATCTATTTCGCAAACGGACGCATCACCATCAGCCGGAAACTGTCCGCCCAGATCATGTTCAGCATGACCAGCACAAACAAGGTGCCGGGAATCAGCGCGAGCCGCAGCGTTGGTTTCTCGTCGCGCAGGTGCATAAAGAACATGACGGCGAGATAGCCCTGAATCACGGCCAGAATCAGCATGCGCCCCAGCGAAGGGCCCATCGCCATGGCCACGACCACCTGGATGACGGCAATGATAAGAATCACTGCGTAAACAATGTAAGTGGTTCCCATGCTGTTCGAGTTTTGCGCGCTCATTGTGTGCTCCCTTTGGTTGCCCGAGCTTGGTTATCTGAGGTTTCTTATCTGAACTAGCGCTTCATATTCAACAGGTAGATCAACGGCACGACGAACATCCAAACCAGGTCAACAAAGTGCCAATACAGCGACCAGATCTCAACGTGGCGGAAGGCATAGCGCCCGGCCTTGTAGCCGGAGCCGACCACAAGCAGTGCGATCACGCCGCCCATGACGTGCGCCATGTGCAGACCGGTAACGGAGAAGAACGCGGCGCCAAACATGGGCGCGCCCCAGGGATTCTGGAACATGCGAGCCCCTTCGCCGATAAGAGACAGCCATTCCCGGATGTGCAGAACGGTAAACAGAACGCCGAGGCCGGCCGTGATGAGAGTCCAGCGGAACGCCGCGGCGCGATCGTCGCTCCGCGCGGCCTTGACGGCAAACAGTACCGTCAGGCTGCTGCTAACCAGGATGAAGGTCATGACCAGCGAGTTCCATATGCTGCCCGCTTCGAAAACCAGAGGCCAGTCCGCGGCCGAGTTGCGGATATACCCATATGCGAACAGGACCGCGCCGAACGTGCAAGCGTCGGAAATGATAAACAGCCACATCACGAGTTTGCTGGAAGGAATGGCAAACGGGCGTTCTTCCATCACTCCCGCGCCATGTCCGGCATGTTCCATCGTCGCTTCGCTCACGGTCCCTCCCCGGAGACTCAGGTTGAATGGCCTACAGCTTCAGCCACAAAACGAATAACAGATAAACCCACAATGCACCCATGAAATGCCAGTAATACGAGGTCGCGTCCACGGTGCTGCGGCGCAGAGGCAGCACGAGGGTACTCGATGCGGCGCTGCGGAACTTCACGATGACACGCGTCAAGCCCCCCAGGCCGCCCAGTACGTGAACTGCATGGACGCCGGTCAGCAGATAGAAAAAGGAACTGTTGGGATTGGTCGGCAGATAAAGGCCCTGTGCCCTTAACTGCAGCCATGCCACATACTGCCCCGCCACGAACACGAGGCCTAGCAGCAAGGTCGCGTTCAGCCAGAGCATGGCCGGAGCGCGGTCCCGTTGCTGCCCGCGCATCGAATCTGCGACGCGATGGCGGGCCAACTCCAGCGTGACGCTGCTCGCGATCAAGGCCAGCGTGTTGAACAGGAGAACCGGAGGTAGCGTGATATGGGTCCAGTCGCTGTAGCCGCTGCCTTCGCGCACGTAGAGCGCGCTGGTAAGTGCGGCGAACGTCATGGTGATAGCGGCCAGCCCGACCCAGATTCCGGTCCGAACGGGCTCACCTTTGGGGTCGGCTACGGCGCGCAGATCGCCCGTCTCCGGAACGAGTCCGCGGAAACCTCCGCCGCCGTTTCCGTCGTGCAAACGTTCTCGCTCTTCCTCTTCGTGTTGAACTGGCGGTGGTAACGTCGTTGCCATTGATGGTCCGATTCCCTCCCCTTACCTGATTCTTTGGCGCTCGTTATTTAGTGCCGAGTAATGCCGAGCTGTCGCATGTGAGCTACGGCGTTTCGCCGGCGCGTTCGGGCGAAGTCTGCATCAGGTAGTCGCCGGTGGAACTCTTCACACCGTACTGATACGGGTCGTGGTAAACCACCAAATGCTGGCCGTCGAAATTGTCGAACGGCGGCGGAGACGACGGCGTCGACCACTCCAGAGATGTGCACTGCCACGGATTCTCCGGCGCCTTCGGCCCTTTGAACCGGCTGTAGGCCAGGTTGGCGAGGAAGATCAGCTGCGCCGCACCGGTAAACAGAGCTGCGTAGGTAATGAACTTGTGCACTGGCACCAGCGGTACCAGGAAGTCGTCGGTGAATGCAGAGTAGCGGCGCACATTGCCCGCCAGCCCAAGGTAGTGGAAGGGCATGAAGATGGCATATGTGCCAATCAGGGTGAGGAAAAAGTGCCACTTCCCCAGCGTCTCATTCATCATGCGCCCGGTCATCTTCGGGAACCAGAAGTAAGTCGCGGCAAAGACGCCCATGATGGCGGCGACGCCCATCACCATGTGGAAATGGCCGACAACGAAGTATGTCGCGTGCAGGTAGATGTCAATCGTCGGTTGCGCCAGGAAAAATCCGCTGACGCCGCCCGAGACGAACATCGAGATGAACCCCAGGCAGAACAGCGACGCGGAGTTGATCCGCAGGTTTGAGCCATACAGGCTGCCCAGCCAGATCAGCGTCATGATCGTGGCGGGAATCGTGATCATCAACGTGGGGAACGAAAACACCAGCGCCGAGAACGGATTCATACCGCTCAGGAACATGTGGTGTCCCCACACCATGTAGCTGAGGAAGCCGATCGCCATCATGCAATAGATGATGACTTTGTGGCTCAACATGTTCTTGCGCATGTTACAGATCAAAATGTGGCTGACGATGCCGATGGACGGCAGAATGGCGATGTAGACCTCAGGATGGCCAAAGAACCAGAACAGGTGCTGCCATAGCAGCGGCGAGCCGCCCTGGTGGTTCTGCAGATGATCACTGATGTTCAGCCCCGAAGGAATAAAGAAGCTGGTGCCGGCGATGCGGTCCAAAACCAGCAGCAGGCATGCCGGCAACAGCACGGCGAAGGCCAGCAGTGCTATGCAGGAGGTGATGAACCACGCCCAGCTCACAATCGGCATACGCGCCAGAGTCATACCCTTGGTGCGCAGATCGAGTGTAGTGGAGATGAAGTTCAGCGCACCCAGCAGGGAGCCGATGCAGAAGATGAAGATGGAAAGGCCCCACAAGGTCTGCCCCACGGCTTGTCCCGGGCCGGAGTCTCCACCAACGGCGCTCAGCGGAGCATAAGCGGTCCAACCGGAAAGCGGCGGCCCGTCGCCCACGAAGAACGCCGCGATCAGCACAAGGAATCCAACGAGGGTAGTCCAGAACGACATCATGTTAAAGCGGGGGAAGGCCATATCTTCGGCGCCGATCTGGATGGGCAGGAAGTAATTGCCGAAGGCGGCGAAAGGCGCGTTGGTCAGCACGAAAAAGACCATCAGCGTGCCGTGCATAGTCATGAGCGAGAGATAGTACTCGGGCGTCATCACCCCGCCCGGCGCGCCCACCTTCGAGAGCAGCTGCAGCCCCGGGATCGGCCAATTCGGCGCGATCAGGTGAATTCGCATGAGCCAGGACAAGACCATCCCCACGATCACTGCAACCAGGGCTAGGGCGAAATACTGCAGGCCGATGATCTTGTGGTCGAGGCTGAAAATGTACTTGCGGATGAAACTAGTCGGTGCGGCATGTACTGCGTGTGCGGACGCCTCAGACATTGCCTTTTCCCCTCTTTTCGCCGTTAGTCGTTCGTCGTTCGTCGTTGGTCGTTAGCCCTTCGAAGTTGCTCCGAAACCGATAGAGCACCCTACGCTCTCGCAAACGGCCGATGACGGTTCTCTAGCTCGACTGCGCCTTCAGCCACTTATCGAAGTCTTCCTGCGACATCACGTTCAAATAGGCTTTCATGTTGTAATGACCAAGGCCGCAAAGCTGCGTGCAAACGATTTCGTACTTGCCGACCTTGGTAGCCGTGAAATGGAGCGAAAGATCGAGGCCAGGAACGAAATCCTGCTGAATGCGCATCTCGCGGATGTAAAAGGAATGGCCCACATCCTTGGCGTGCATCATCAGGTGGATTTCTTTGTTGACGGGGATGACAAACTCTCCAGACTGGATGTCGTCGCGAGCAGCAACGTCGTTTTCCGGATCGAGACCAAAATAGTTGGCGTTTCCTTCATCAATTTTTTCCGGATGAAGGCCGCCGAATTTTCCATCGGGACCGGCGTAGTGGAAGTAGAAGGCGAACTGCCCGGCCTGGACCTGGATGGGCAGTGCGTCGGGTGATGCCGGCTGGAAGTAAACCGTGGCCCACGCCTTGGTTCCGATGGCGCCAAGAGCGATGGCCTCGGCTCCGACAAGCAGGAGGGCCGCCAGCACGAGGTACTTGGCACCACCGGGAAAATTCTTGAGCGGTCCGTCCTTACGTCCGCCAAACTGCCACACGAAGAAGCCCAGCACCAGTTGAGCCGCGAGGAAAGACAAGCCGGCCTCGACCATGGTCTCGTCCATCTGCTTGTCGATCTCCGCACCGTGCGTGGAGATGTCTTCCGGCGGAGCCACCGTGGCACCCAGGAAGGTATGGGTAATGATGGGAACTGCTGAGGCCAACGCAATCACGATGATCAACACCGCAAATAACTTGCCCATGTTCCCTCGCAAGCGCTCCGGCTTGCCCGGAGCGTTGATCTGCAATTCGACCCTTCACACGGACGAAGACACAGACGTGCGATGGTTAGTACGGCTTCAGCGCAAAACTGAAGTCCAGGGTCTTGGTTTCGTTGCCGGTAATGGTCACGTCCTGGGTTTTGGTTTCTCCGCTACCGCTGCTTCCCTCGTGCCAGGCTGTGATCGTGTATTTGCCCGGCGGCAGGTTGGGCAGCGTGTACGCTCCATCACCGGAGGTGATTGCGAAGTGATTGGTCTTGAGTACCGCGAACCAGCCGTGCATCCAGGGATGGATATTGCACTTTACCTCGACGAACTCCGCCTGATCCCATTTGTCCTTGATCGGCGGACTGCCCGGCGGCTGAGATTTATTCCACTCGCGGTTGACCTTGGCGAGGGGATGAATGTTGTGAGAGGTTTGGTCTTCGTTGAGCACGTCGAGTTCCTGGCCGGTGTGCATGGCCAGAACGTGCGGCATGTATTGACACCCTTTCTGGGTGAAGGTGACGGCTTGAGCCGGGGCGTTGGCTTCATCGGCGCCAGCGGAGACGTAAACCACGACGTTGTCCAAGCTATTGTTGGCGCCGGTTACTACGCCCTCGGTCATGACGGGAGTCGCGTGCTGCTTGGCGCAGGTTGGTTCCTTCGACATGTCGATGGGGCGCTGTTTCGCCGGAGTTCCGGTATAGGTCACTTTGCCGCTGATCGTTCCGCTGAACATCAGGGCCGGACTTACTACCAGTGCTAGTAGTGTCACGAAACACTGCCGCGTGCGCATGGAATGCCTCCTAAAGAAATGTGTTCTACTTTCCGCCGCCGGTCGTCTTGGCATCAGACGGGACCGCCGGTGCTTCGGCTTGTTTCTCGACGTAAGCGGGAATTTTTCCTCCCGCCGCATTCAGCACGTCGTTCTCTTTGCTGTGACGGTGCACCTGCAGGACTCTCAGAAAATGCACCAGGTCCCATGCGTCGTTCGGCTGAATCACATCGGCGAACGACGGCATCGGAGTTCCATCCACGCCGGTCATGAAGATTTTGTAGATGTCCGCGTTGGTCGAGCCGCACTTGAAACGGGAATCGTCCTTGCCGGCGGCGAAATTGTAGGGACGGATGGGATTGTCCTGGCTATCGGTCAACGTTGACGCGGAGGGCCCATCGCCCTTGCCCTGCGGGCCGTGACACTTCCAGCATTCGAGTTTGGTGAACAGAGCCTTTCCGTGTGAAATGCTCTCAATCGTCACCGCAGGCTCAGGCGGGATCTTGATCGGATCGCCCGGCTTTTCCTTCTGCCAGCGCGGCGAGAAGGTCTTGATGTATGCCACCAGATCAACCTTCTGCTGCTTGGTGAAGGTATTCCAGATCGGCATGTTGGAGTTGGTCAGACCGCGGCCGATGGTGTCGAACAAATCTCCATCGGTGGGAAGGGTGCCGGTCGGCGTGGAACGGCACTTGAACGTGGCCAGCGTGAAGTTGCGTGGTTTCGGATCGAGCCAGGGCGTGTTCTCGCCCTGCCCGTCGCCCAGTTCGCCGTGGCAGCCGGCGCAATAGCGTCGATAGTCTGACTCGGCGTCGGCGGAGTGGCCGGTGATATTGCCAATATGGCTCTCCATCATTTTCACCGGCTCGGGTGGATGTGGTCCCACGTCCGGCACCTCTTGCGCTCGCGCCACGCTGAATCCTGCCGCGAGAATGAAACTGAGAATCGCGCTGACCGAGTGCGTTGCTTTCATATTGTTCATTGGCAGCATCCTCAAAGTAATTTTCCCGCCGGACGAACCGGCGTCTCATTCTCGTTAGAAATCGAGGTCAAAACCGATCAACAATTCGCTGACGTTCAGTGCAGTTCCGTCGGGCGCGATGCCGTCGGTATGCAGCCAGTTGTATTCGTTATGCCACGCAAAACCGGCGCGGCTGGTCATGAAGGGGTTGTAGCGGTATCCGATGGTGTAGGTTGAGACGTTGCCCAGGTTGGACGGCATCGGGCCCGCGAATCCGTTCGTTGGGCCGGTTGCCGGGGCCACGTACCCGGCACCATTGGCCTGACGTGACATGCGCAACACCTCATAGCGGCCGATGAAGATCAGCTGCGGGCTGTAGACGTAATGCGGCTCGAAGAGCACGCCGTTCCAGGTGGGTGCCTGCGAACCGGTGGGCAGCACTGTTCCCGGGACATTGTTGGCAGGACAACCCGTCGAAGTGATGCAGCCGGCGGCGCCATTCCCGTTAACCGCGATGGCATTACCGTAACCTTGACCGAACCAGGCATTATCCCAGCCATGCTGGGTGACAACCTGCAGATCGAAATGCTGGCCAAAGTAGAACTGCCCGACGAAACCGGCGCGGTAAAACGACTTGTTGCCGATTCCTGCGCCCGCGATGGGGACTCCGCCGGCTGTGGGATAGTACGTCGATGCCTGCCCGACCATGGCGTAGGCACCGATGCGCTGAACTCCCATTCTGCCCGCATCAAACGCCTGGCTGGCGGTGAAGAATCCCGTGTAGGCATTGGCGGTGGTCACCAGGTTCACGTTGCCATCGCTCGAACTCAGCAGCGAAGCCGAATACCGCGTGCGGTCGTCATTGGAGTGACCGAGCAGCTCGAGACCCAGCTGGTTGTCCCCGATCGCACCCATGATGTTGCCGTCCCCCACCGGCAAGAAGTGATAGAGCTGATAGATTCCGCCGTTTCCGGTCAGGGTCAAGATGCGCTTTTCGGAAAGCAGGTTGTCGAGTTCGAAGCGGCCCAGCTTGAGGTTGAGCCAGGGACTGCCGAAAAGGTTATCCAGACGCCCCATCACGGTCTCGAAGTGGAAGGTTGCCGTCGGATCCGAAGAAGGCAGCACGTAAAACGAAATGTTCTTTTCCAGCGTGCCCCCGGTGTGGAAGTCGAGCCCGCTCAGATCGAATCCAGAACTGGTGATCCTCGTCTGGGTGGAGGCGCCCGTTGCGACGCCGCCCGAATACACATCCTCCGTGTTCTTGCCCGTGCTGAGGCGGTGCCAGATCGGCGTGATGCGGAACGTGACCGGCCAATAACCTGGGTTCTGCCAGATCGGAGCGTCGCGGTCGTTCATCAGCTGATAGCCGTTGTCTTTGAACTTCTGGCCGAAGTAGTTCAGCATCGGCCAGGACTCGTGACAGGCTGAGCAGCGCAGGCCGTACTTGCGGGCAAAGGCAGGCAGGGCATTGGCGCGCTGATTGCCGGTGAGCGTTACAAACACGACAATCAGCGCTGCGGTTATAAGGTATCGAACGGACGGATTCCGGGAAAGGCAAGACTGCGTGCCGATACGCATGCCGAGCTCCTCATGGCAACTCTATGTTGAACACAACCTGGTGTTGAACAAAGCCCGCATCCCACGAATGCAGGGACAAGTGTTTGACAGCGGCGACGAAGTTGGCTGTCTGCGGAACCCCTTCCGCAGACTGTTTCGCGCTGTTTCGCGCGAAGTAGGAGCGCGTGAAGTTTTCACCTTCTGTGACGATCCTACGACCGTACCGGAGTAGCCCGCCACAGGTCCTACCACCGTACCGGGGCGGAATCCTACTACGGGTCCGCAGCGAGTTGCAAGAGGGTCTTGACATTTTTTTGACATTGTCTCCGGGCAAGGCCGTGCCGGGGCAATCGGCCGAGGCGGATGCCACATTGTGGCGAGCCGCAGGTTGACAGATCGGGAAGGAGTTGAGAATCTTTGCTTCGAAAGGAGCTTCATGCAGAAGCCGAAGCCCCAACCTGAGAGGCGGCTCGCCATCGGCGGCCAGCAGTCAGGCCCATTGTGCCTGTGGAAAGCCGCGCTGGCACTGGTCTGCGTGCTAGCGGCGTCGCCTCTTGCCGGTCGCCAAAAGGACGCCATTCAATGGGGAATGGGGCTGATTGTCAACCTGCCGTTTCCCGAAAGCGAGGTCGCGCAGGTCGTACAGGACGTAGCTCAGAATGGAATCGTCCGCGGAACCAAAGAATACAACAAAGACGAATATGTTACGGGCGCAGCGGCGGTCGGCTCGACGCGGGTGTTTCCCGAAAAGGCCGAAGGCAAGGTCTTCTACAAGGTTCGCCTGAAGGCGCTCGATCCGCGCAACTTTAAAGACAGCGGCGACGTTGGCACGCTGGCCGTGCGTTACGTGCTGCAACCGCAGGGTGAGAAGAACACTGTACTGCGCATTGACGCGCGCTTCGTTGAGGATTTCCGCCGTGTCTCACACCTCAGCAACGGCAGTGTGGAAAGCGCCGAGTACAAGGACATCCATGATCGCCTCGACGCGATCGAGTCAATGAGAGCAACGACCGCCGAAGCGGAAAAGGAAAAGCAGGAGTACCGGGCGAGAAAGCAACAGCTCGCGCCCATGAATGAGTCTGGATCGTCGAGTTCCGCGTCGAGCGGCGAATCGAGCAGCGCGGCGCCGGTCCCGGAGAATGTGAGCGTAACCGCAGCGCGCCCCAACGCAGGCACTCCAGTCGTTCCGCAGACACTCGAAGAACATGTCAAGGATCTTCGCCGGCAAGTCGAGCGGACCGTAAAATCACCCGGCGCGCCACTGAAATCGGCGCCGTTCAACACGGCGAGCACATTACAGACTCTGCCCGCGGGCACCGAAGTCCTGATCGTGATTTCGACGCCCTATTGGCTGGGAATTGAAACCCACGATGGCCAGCACGGATGGATGTTGCGCGACCAGTTGGAGTCACTGCCATGACGCCGGTGGCTCGCCTGCAGCGCCGAGTGGCGCCTTGCGCCATCGCTGCGATCCTCATCGCGGCAGCAGCTTGGGCGCAAGACGGCCCCCACGAGCGCGTATTTCCGCAAACCAGAAGCACCGTAGAGAAAGTTCTTCTGACTTTGCAAACGAGTCTGGCCGGCCACCTGCCAACTCTTGAGGGATTCGCGAAGGCGGGAGATCGCCCGCTCGAACGCTATCAGCGCGGCTATTACCAGACTACGGTGCAGGTCACCGCGATGCCCGACGGAAGTTCGTTGGTACGGGCCACTTCGAAAGTGACCGCCTGGTATTCCGATCCAGCGGGATTCCATTCTGGATATCAGTTGCTCACGTCCAACGGGCGCATCGAGGAGGATCTGCTCGACCAATTGGCCGAGCAACTTGCCCGTCTGCCGGGGGAGCAAGCCAACCCAACTGCACCTGTCCCAGGATCAAAGTTCCCCGCCGAGACGCCTGGGACGTCAGGTGCTGTCTTCCGCCCGCCTGATAAGGGTAACCGCGCCAATCCCTCCGCTTTAACATCGAAGCCGGTTGCCCCCGCGCCACCGCCGACCGGATCAGACATTTCGGCTCCGTCAGCGGTTTCGCGCACTGAAGAATTCGCCGCATCGTCCAACCCGAGTTTGAATTCAGCCGCGCGCGCAAATGCGCACGACTCGACGAATCCGCCGCAACCCGGCCTGAATCAACCAAACAGCGACAAGGCAACTAATGCCCTGCGGGCCGAGGCCGAGAATCTGGAGGAGACCCTCAGGAATCAGGCTCACCCCAACAATCTCGTGGCAGTTAGAAAATCGGGGACTCCGGTGGTAAGCTCACCCAGCATCACGGCAAAGCCACTATTTCTGGCCAGTATGCACGATGAGTTTGAGTTGCTCGACTTCAATCGCGACTGGGTGCACGTGCGCATTTCCGGTCTTTCGCGCGGCTGGATCTGGCGCGACAGCATCGAGATGCCGAATGGCATCCCAGACACCGTTGTGCAGAAGGGTCCGGCACCGGCAGCGGCGGCCGATCTGTTCCGCGTTGTGCGGGAAGAAACGGCGCCGTTCCCTGGCGACTGGGAGCCGCTTCGCGGCAAGACCGTGAAAATTCTTTCCGTGCAGAAGGCTGACGAAAATGCCAAAGACACGGGCCCGACCGAACGCCTTGCCTACGCAAAGTTTCTCTTCGACAAAAGCTATACGGAGATAACGCGGAAAGTGGCAGCCCAGAAGACGCAGGAGTTGACCGGCATCGTGCTGATTTTTGATTCCGCGGACGGTGGCATGATCGCGGCGACCATGGCAGCTTTGCAACAGTGGAAGGCAGGTGCGCTGTCGGATTCAGCCCTCTGGCATAAGTGCTTCTTTGATCCTCCGGAAACTTTTGATTCGGCGGGAACTTCCGGGAGCCAGTAGCAACAGCGAGCAATCGACACCCGCGTGTGATAGGTTGGATGCAGGTACGCGATTGCGTTTTCACTTGACTTTAGAATGCCTTCGGAGTACCTATGCAATCCTTGAGCACGTAACGGCGTGGGGCTTTGCGTGTCTTTTTCCGGTGATTCAACTCTAAGGGAATAATACGGCCTAATTCATGAGCACTACGACACTGCCTCTTTCTGGTTTGCGCACCCGAACGGTTTCCCTGCTTCGCGACTATGCCGACCTGACCAAACTGCGCGTCACCACGTTGATCGTGATGACCGCGTGGTGTGGATACTTCTTCGGCGCGCACAAAGCGGGCGTATCCTGGTTTAGCTTTGGGCTATTCCACGGTCTGCTGGGCATTGGACTGGTTTCCAGCGGCACTGCCGCGCTGAATGAAGTAATGGAGCACGACGTGGACGCGAACATGCGCCGCACGGCGCAGCGTCCAATTCCGTCGGGGCGTATGAGCTTGTGGCATGCCGGAATCGTGGGCGTGCTGGCGGCCGTGGGAGGCTCGATCTATCTTGCCGTGTTCACGAACCCGCTGACCGGGCTGCTCACGTTCCTGACTTCCGTGGTGTATCTGGCGGCTTACACGCCGCTGAAGCGCATTTCTCCGATTTGCACGTTCGTAGGGGCTTTTCCTGGAGCCATGCCGGGCGTGCTGGGCTGGACGGCTGCGCGCGGTCAACTGGAGTGGGGCACGCTGGTGCTTTTCGCCATCCTCTTCGTGTGGCAGTTTCCGCACTTCTTTTCGATCGCGTGGCTCTACCGCGAGGACTATGCCCGCGGCGGAGTCCGCATGCTGCCAGTCGTGGAAGAAGACGGGCGCTCGACCAAACGCCGCATCCTGCTCTATTCGGTGGCGCTGATTCCCGTCAGTGTGCTGCCCAGCCTCATGGGCATGGCCGGCAGAATCTACTTTGTGGGCGCGGTCGCGCTCGGTTTTGCGCTGCTGTATTTCGGGATTCGCCTCGCCTTTCAGAACATGCCTTTGGCCAGCGCGCCTTCGAAGATGCGGGCCCGCCACGTACTGCAGGCAACAGTGATCTACCTGCCGATCCTCTTCGCTCTGATGATGGGCAACTCGCTGCGGTAGGATAGCGGACCACTACAAGCCGTCCAATTATCGGCACTTATCGGCACCGCATCAGTATCTTAACTTTAAGCTATTAAATGCCGAGTCCCTCCATCTGGATACGATGCGGGACGGCTAAGCGGGAAATTCCCAGCCTTCTTCCTTCATTTTGCGATTGGTCCAGCGCTGGAGCTGTTCGAAAAGAGCGGGCTCGATTACCACGAAGCGCAGGCCGACGCGACCCTCCTCACCGATCCACATCAAGCGCGCCCTGGCCTGGAATGCTACGTCGCTGTCAGGCAGAACGAAACTGGCATCGAGCAAGCCGGAAAGGCGCAGCGGTTCCTTCACTTCCGCCAGCCCAAGACCTCCTGTGCTCAGGTTCACCGCCTGCACCGAAACCTGCTCGCCCTTGGCATTGGTGATCGTGACCGGAATCTGAACGCGGGCGCGGAAGAATTTCTGTTGTTGATTGCTGATGAAGCCAAGGGTTGCGTTCGTGTCTCCGGGAGCAACGCTGATGTTGTATTCCTTGAGCTTGCGGCTGAGAGTGCGCCGGGAAATCCCGAGTTGTTCGGCCGCCTGGGCACGGTGTCCGCCGGTGCGCTCCAGAGCCTTGATGATCATCTGCTCCTCCATGCTGTCAAGGTTGCCGACCGGCATGGACGCAGTCTGACGAAGTGCGGCGGGTTCGCCCGTGAGGGCGCTGCTCAGGCGCGGGAAGTCGATCTCTGTCTCGGTGGACTCCATGGCCAGTTTCGCGACCAGGTTGCGCAATTCACGAATGTTGCCCGGCCACGGATGCGACAGCAGCGCGGAAATGGCCTGCGCGGAGAAATGTTTGTCCGCAGCTTTGAGACTGAGGAAATGCTCCGCCAGAGCCACAATGTCTTCGGGCCGTTCGCGCAGCGGAGGAACGCGTAGGTGAAACTGACTAAGCCGGTGGAAGAGATCCTGACGAAAGCGGCCTTCGGCAACGGCGGCTTCGAGATTCTGATTGGTGGCCGCTACCACGCGGACATCGACTTTGATCTTGCGGTGTCCGCCGAGGCGATAGAACGGCTGGCCATCGAGCACGCGCAGCAGCTTCACTTGGGTGTGCAATTGCAATTCACCGATTTCGTCCAAGAATAAAGTGCCTTTGTCGGCCAGTTCGAAGAGTCCCGGTTTCGACGAGTCGGCTCCGCTGAACGCGCCTTTCTCATAGCCGAAGAGTTCGCTCTCGACCAGGTTCTCCGGCAGTGCGGCGCAGTTGATGTCAATCCAGGGGCGGCTGCGTCGATGCGAGGATTCGTGAATCGTGCGGGCGATGAGTTCCTTGCCGGTGCCAGTCTCGCCCGTGATCAAGACGGTTTCTGAGTGCTCCGCGACACGATCCACCAGACCCATGAACTTGTGCATGACGGGGCTGGCCAGGATGAACTGCGTGTCGTCGATTTTGCGGGATGTGACACCGGGGGTCGCGGCTCTTGTGCTTCCAGGCTGCGCTGACGGGAGTGCCCCTTTTGCCCGTTCCTTCACCGGCTGAATAACGGCGACGATGGCGGAAGGCTGGCCGGAGGAATCGCGCAGCAGTGTCGTTGTAAGGTCGATCGTAAAGCTGCCGCCGGACTTGGAGCGCGCCAGGATTGTGGCGTGATACTCGCCGCGAGTCCTGACCGCGGTCAAAATGTCCTGGTCGATGTTACGGGCTTTCCGCGCAATTCCTTCCTCCGAAATAGCAAACGAAGCAGAGAAACTCTGGCCCATCATCTCTTGCGCCGAATAGCCGAAAAGATCCGTAAAAGCCTGATTACAGGCGCTGAGGGATCCTGAGGGGTCCGCGAAGCAGACGGCCATTTCCGTTGAGGGTTGAGGTAGGAGAGCGCTCTGTCCGGCGGCGGGCGCGGTGCCAGTTCGCGCGTTGCCGAGCGGGGAGTGCTGGTCCGAGTTGCGATTGGACGACGGCATTCAGGGCGTTTGGAGTCGATGTTGACACAAGGGACGGGCTTCAACCGAGAACCGCCTTACGGGTCGCGTAACGAAGGTAATCCGTCGGCCTCAAGCAGGAGAAGAAATTTCCTGAACGGGCAAGCCAACATGGGTGGCATAGCGCGAACGGGCCATTACCTCGGTAAGCTTCTGACGGCCTGATCCTTGACCTACGATTCCTGCAAGGCCCCGGGACGGAAGTGTGTCCGCGGGCCGGCACGGACCGCAGAGTCCGGGCGCGGCGGGTGATTTTGTCTTCGCTGGCGATAGCGAGGGCGTGGCTAAGGAACGCATTTCCAGGCCCAGAGGGCCGCAGCAGTCAAGGTGTTGATGAAACTAGCGGCGGATGAGCTCTCAGTGAAGACCAAGGCCTTTGTCGCGGTCACCGTGTCGCTTGGCATCGTGGTGCTGGCGCTGGCGTTGCCCCACTGGCAGTCGCACGACCTGGCGCGATTCGTTTGCTACCTGCTGGTGGCCGTGCTTGCGTCGGGATTGAAGGTGCAACTGCCGGGCATCGACGGCACCATGTCGGTGAATTTCCTGTTCATCTTGCTGGGCGTGCTGGAGTTGAGCCTTCCCGAAACTCTGGTCATCGGTTGTACCGCGAGCCTGGTGCAAAGCGTTTGGCAACTGCGCAAACGGCTCGATCCGATAAAAGTTCTTTTCAATGTCGCCGGCATGATGGCCAATGCCAGCGCGCTGACGTATGTCACTTACCACTGGCTCTCGGCCCGTGCCGGAGGGAACAGACCGTTTCTCCTGATGGTGGCGGCGCTGGTGTTCTTCTTCGCCAACACCCTTCCCATCTCGATGGTGATCGCGCTGACCGAGGGCAAGTCTGCGCGCCGGGTATGGTCGGAGTGCTACTTCTGGTCGTTCCCGTACTACCTGGTCGGAGCGGCAGCGGTGGGGCTGGTCGGGTTTATCAATCGCTCGGCTGGTTGGGAAACCTCGCTGCTGGTGTTGCCGCTGATTTACTGGGTCTACCGCTCGTACCGCCAATATCTCGGCCGTCTGGAAGCGGAAAAACAGCGGGTCGAAGTGGAGAAGCGTCACGTCGAGGAGATCGCGTCGCTGAACATGCGCACGATTGAAGCGCTGGCGCTGGCCATTGAGGCCAAGGACCACACGACGCACACCCACCTGCAGCGGGTGCGCACCTACGCGCTGGAAGTTGCCAAGGAATTGAATCTGCCGGAAGACGAAACTGAGGCGTTGCGGGCGGCTGCCTTGCTGCACGACATCGGGAAGCTGGCCGTGCCCGAACAGATCATCAACAAGCCGGGAAAGCTGACGCCGGAAGAGTTCGAGAAGATGAAAGTGCACCCGGTAGTGGGGGCGGAGATTCTGGAGCGCGTCGCATTTCCCTATCCGGTAGCGCCGATCGTGCGTTCGCACCACGAAAGGTGGGACGGCACGGGATATCCGGAAGGATTGGCGGGGGAGCAAATTCCCATGGGAGCGCGCATTCTGGCCGCCGCCGACTGCCTGGATGCGCTTGCCTCGGACCGGCAATATCGCCCGGCGCTGCCACTTCCCGAAGCGATGTCACGGCTGAAGGAGCGCGCGGGAAGCTGGTTCGATCCACAAGTTGTCGACGTTCTCGAGCGGCGTTATCAGGAACTGGAGCATCTGGCCAAGACGAATGAGGAGACCGCCGCGCCACAGGGACTCTCGAAGTCTGTACGCGTAGAGCGAGGCATGGCGCCTGCCGCCGGCTTCGAGCGTTCCGAACCGATGAGCGGGCCGGACAACTCGGACTTCCTCTCACTGATCGCTTCGGCGCGGCAGGAAGCGCAAACCATGTTCGAACTGAGCCAGGATCTGGGCGTGTCGCTCAGCCTGAGTGAGACCCTTTCGGTGCTCTCGATGCGGCTGCGGCGCATGATTCCCTACGACTCGATCGCCGTGTTCGTCAATCGCAATGGCTGGCTGCTGCCGGAGTTGGTCAGCGGCGAGAATTTCCGCGCGCTGTCGTCGTTGAAGATTCGCGTGGGCGAGGGTTTGTGCGGATGGGTAGCGGAAAACTGCAAGCCGATCGTGAACGGGAATCCGGAAGTGGAGGCCGGATACGTCGTCGACCGCGACAAGCCCGCAGCGCTGCAATCCGCGCTGGCCGTGCCGTTGGAGGGGCTCAACGGAGTCGTCGGCGTGCTGGCCATGTATCACGCCAACCGCGACGCGTTCACTCCCGATCACCTGAGAATCCTTCTGGCAGTGGCGTCGAAAGTGGCGATGTCGGTGGAAAACGCCCTCAAGTATCAGCAGGCGGAAAGTTCTGCCACGACTGACTATCTGACCGGTCTTCCCAATGCGCGCTCGCTTTTCGTGCACCTGGCACAGGAGGTGGCACGGAGTCGGCGCATGAAGACGCCGCTCGCGGTGATGGTGTGCGACATCGACGGATTCAAGCAGATCAACGATTCCTTCGGACACGTCGAAGGCGACAAATTACTGCGCGAGTTCAGCACTCGCCTCAAAGACGCCTGCCGCGGTTACGACTACGTCGCGCGCATGGGCGGAGACGAATTCGTCGTCACCGCTCCGGGTCTGACTTTCGCAGCGGCCCGGGAAAAGGCGGAACGTCTCAATCAAGCCGCCATCGAGGCGGGACAACACGTCTGCGGGCGCGATCTCATCACGCTCAGCGTGGGAACGGTGTTCTGTCCGGAGGACGGATTCGACGTCGAGCGACTGTTGGCCGAAGCCGACCGCCGCATGTACGCCATGAAGCAGATCCACCACGCGGAAGCCGCCGCGCGCGAGCAGGAGATGAAAGCGCGCGGGGCCTCAATGAGATAACCCATGCCGAGGCACAGAGAACTCGCATCCAGCCTGTTGCTGCGGAAAGTTGCCCGCCACGGCCTAGCCTTGGTGGCGACCGTTTTGCTCGGAGGATTCCTGGCGGCGGTTCTGGTCCGGCTGGCGCCGGGTTTCGAGGTCGATGAGCAGCAGCTCGACCCGCGGCTGAATGCCGAGAGCGTTCACGCGCTGGTTCAGGCACGTGCCGCACAGCGCAACATCCTCTCTTTCTACTTTCATTCCCTCGAGCGTGCCGTTCACGGCGATCTTGGAACTTCGATTTCCCTGGGCCAACCTGTCAGCACGCTGCTGCGGAACCGCGCTCCCCTCACGCTGCGGTTGGTCGCGCTCGGGCTGCTGCTGAGTTGGGCAGCCGCAATGGCTCTAGCCCTCAGCGCAGCATGGCTGCGTGTTTCGGCCTACGACGCGATGACCACGACACTCAGCGGAACTTTTCTTTGTATTCCGGCAGCCGTGCTGGCGCTCTTGTCGGTGCTGTGGAACGTGCCCGGCGCGCTGGCCATCGCGCTGATCGTGTTTCCGCGGGTTCACCGCTATGCTCGCAACCTGCTGGCGAAGGCGTATAGCCTGCCTCACATCATTACGGCCCGCGCCAAAGGCCTGAGCGAGTCGCGGATTTTATTTTGGCACGTGGTTCCGGTCGTCGCACCGCAGTTGCTGGCTGTGGCCGGAGTCTCGGCCAGTATCGCGGTTGGTGCAGCGATTCCGGTGGAAGCGTTGTGCGGGCTTGCCGGAGTGGGGCAACTGGCGTGGCAGGCAGCTCTGGCGCGCGATCTGCCCTTGCTGATGAACGTCACCATTCTCGTGACGCTGGTAACCTTGCTGGCCAATTCCGGGGCCGATGTAATCGGACATGTGCTGCGGAGTCAGGAAGCATGAGGCTGCTCCGCGCCATGCTCGGCACCAGGCTCAGAAACAACGCGTGGCGCACGCTGGCGTGTGCGGTTTTGCTGTTCGTCGTAGGCGTGTCGCTGGCGGCAAACTGGCTGGCGCCTGCGGGATACACGAAGCAGTATCGCGAGGCCCCGGACGCGGCCCCTTCGCGGCAACACTGGCTGGGGACGGATGAGATCGGGCGCGACCGCTTTGCGCGTGTTCTGTATGGCACGAGAATTTCGCTCTTGCTGGCGCCGGCTGCGGCGCTGCTTTCGACGCTAATGGCCGCGCTGATCGGCGGGCTCGCGGGATATCTGGGCGGCGCGTCGGCGCGCGCGGCGATGGCAGTGACGGATTTGTTTCTGTCGTTGCCCTGGCTGTTTTTATTGATCACGGTCCGTGCGGTCATGCCGCTGAATGTGTCGCCGCTGGCTTCCGTGCTGGTGACCTTCCTGTTGTTGGGGCTTCTGGGGTGGACCAGCGCGGCACGGGTTCTGTGTGCGACAGCGGGGTCACTGCGAAACTCCGATTTCGTGCGTCAGGCACGTGCCTCGGGAGTCCGTGCGTCACGCCTGTTTTGGGTGCACGTCTTGCCTAACCTGAAGCCTGTGCTGTACGCGCAATTTTGGATTTCGATTCCGGTGTTTATTTTGAGTGAGGCGAACCTTGGGATCTTGGGACTGGGCGTCGCCGAGCCATTGCCGTCGTGGGGAAGTTTGCTGAAAGAACTGGAAGGACTGGTCTCGGTGGGCGATGAACCGTGGAAGTTCGTTCCTCTGGTGTTGCTGGTGGTGGTGGTGACGTCATTTCAATTCGTGCTTTCCGAGCAGGAGCAGGCGGCCGCTTAAGCCGCCGGGGAGGGCGGCAGTCATGGTAACGAAGTGGAGAAAGGCAAATCTGGTTGCGGCGCTCTGCGTATTCCTTGGGGGCGTGGCAGCGGCTCAGGGTGGGGGGGAACTACGCTTCTGTCTGCACTCCGAGCCGAAAACATTTGATCCGCTGAAAGTGGAAGATGACGCCTCGGTGTCGATCCGGTATTTAACCGGGGGCGTGCTGCTGCGCATTAACCGGCAGACGCAGGCGCTGGAGCCAGAACTGGCGCAGTCGTGGAAAGTTTCGAAGGACGGGAAGCAGATCACGTTCAAGCTGCGCAGCGGAATCGCGTTTTCCGACGGCACGCCGTTCTCGGCGGAAGACGTCGCTTACACCGTGCGGCAATTGATGGATCCGGCATTGCACTCGCCTACGGGAGATTCCTTCCGATCCGGGCCCGGCAATGTCGAAACCCGCATCATTTCTCCGACCGAAATTTCGATCACCTTCCCGGCGCCGGTGGCCGGACTCGACCGGCAATTCGATCAGGTGGCAATTCTCTCGGCGCACTCGCCGAAAAAAGAAATGGCTGTGCTCGGACCGTTCGTGGTCTCCGATTACAAACCCGGAGCCACTGTGCTGCTCGTGCGCAATCCCAATTACTGGAAGACGGATGCGCAGGGCAAGAGGCTGCCCTATCTCGATTCGATCCGGCTGGATATTCAGCCCAATCGTGACGTGGAGATGTTGCGCTTCCGGCGCGGAGAAGTCGACCTGATTAACTCGCTGGACAGCGAATATTTCGACAAGCTGTGGCAGACGGCGCCGCAGGTCGTGCACGACGCCGGACCGTCGCTCGACAGCGAGCAGATGTGGTTCAACGAGGTCGAGAAAAGTCCTCTGCCTGCATACAAGAAGACCTGGTTCCGCTCGGCAGCTTTTCGCCGCGCGATTTCCGAGGCGATCAACCGCGAGGATTTGAGCCGCGTCGTATTTCGCGGGCACGCGCAACCGGCAGTCGGCCCGATCTCGCCGGCCAACAAGTTCTGGTTCAACGCCAAGTTAAGCCCCGCAACGTATTCGCCCGACGCGGCGCTAAAAGCCCTGCAGGGTGAAGGATTCCGATTGCAGAACGGCGCCCTTAAAGACAAAGACGGCAACGACGTAGTCTTTTCGATTATCACCAACTCGGGGAATAAGTATCGCGAGCGCATGGCCACAATGATCCAGGAAGACCTCGGGAAAATCGGAATCAAGGTGAACGTCGTCACGCTGGACTTCCCTTCCCTGATCGAGCGCATGACGCAGATCTTCGACTACGAGGCGATTCTGCTCGGGCTGACGAATACCGGCCTCGATCCGAACGAGCAGATGAACGTGTGGCTGAGTTCGTCAGAGAATCATCAGTGGAATCCATCGGAAAAGGCACCGGAAACCGTGTGGGAAGCGGAGATTGACAAGCTGATGCGCGAGCAGGCGTCTTCAGCCGATGCGAAGACGCGCAAGAAAGCTTTCGATCACGTGCAGGAGATCGTGGTCGACGAGGCTCCGTTCATCTATCTGGTCAACCGCAACGCGCTGTCGGCGATTGCGGCTGACGTGCAGGGGGCGAACCCGGTGATTCTCTCACCGCAAACTTTCTGGAATGCAGAGCGGCTGGAAGTGAAGGGAGAGCGGCTGGCGTTGAAGTAAGCCGGGGTTTCAAGGGCGCCGACCTAGCAGATGAACGCCGGAGATTTGCGCCCTCGAAAGTCGATAACACCAAGCACATGAATGCTTCGTCACATTCCTCTGACGTTCTGCTGGCGGCGCGGGTTTCCGTGCATTACGGTGACAAGCCTGCGGTCCTGCGCGGCGTTGAACTTGACATTCGCCGAGGCGAAGTACTCGGACTGGTGGGCCAAAGCGGCTCGGGCAAGAGCACTTTGGCAATGACCATCCTTGGATTGCTCGATCGGAAACGGGCTCGCATAGAAGGAAAGATCGAGTTCTTCGGCCGCAATCTGGTCGGCCTCAGCGAAAGCGAGTTGCGTGAACTGCGCGGGCGAAAGATCGCGCTGGTCCTGCAGAGCCCCCTGTCATCGCTGAATCCGGCGCTGAAAATCCGCACCCAGTTGAAAGAAGCCTGGAAGGCGCATGCTTCCGGGCCGGCTCCCGAGTGCGACGCCGCGATCGAGAATGCGCTAAGGAGTGTGAGCCTGCCCGCGAGCGATGAATTCTTGAGGAAGTATCCGTCGCAGATGAGCGTAGGCCAGGCCCAGCGCGTGCTGATCGCGATGGCCGTGCTGCATCGACCGGCGTTGCTGATCGCCGACGAGGCCACCAGCGCGCTCGACGTAATCACCCAGTCGGAAATTCTCGCGCTGTTTCGAGAGTTGAATCGCACGACCGGCATGGCCATTCTGTATATCTCGCACGACCTCGCGTCGGTGGCGGGAATCTGCGACCGGATCGCGATTCTGCAGGAGGGGCAGATTGTCGAACTCGGAACTGCGCAGCAGGTTCTGATGCAACCGCAGCACGATTACACGCAGCGTCTCATGGCCGCACTGCCGCGCATGCCGCAGGCAAAGAACCCTCACCCGCAAAGCACAGCAGCCTCGGTCGGATCGAGATAAGTCTCTGCTCCACCCCATTGTTACCAGCCATTGAAACCAAGGTCATGAAGAGGCCCGGTGGGACAGACTGTCCCATGCCCACGCGGGCGGGACAGACTGGCCCGGAAGGGCTCGCGAAGGGCAACTCAATCATCAATAATTTCAATTACTTACATGGCTTGAATTGGTGTTTGCCTTGCAACAGCCATAACGGTACAAAGCTGCCATCTTTCCCCCGAAAGTTTCAGTAAGCAAGAAAGGGTGAGATTTATGGTGCGTACACAGAAGCCACAGAAACCGGGCCGCGGGGAGCGTCATAGCGCGGCGTGGGGCAAACGGCTGAGCGTGGTGTTGCTGATGGCGACCGGCATGGCCTTCGGGCAGCGCTTCGAGGCTCGCGGTAAGTCGTCGTCCGGCAAGCTCTCGCCAGAACTGGCGCAGATGGTGAGTACCAGCCCGCGAGTGGCGGGATTTGAGAGCGCAACGCCTGTGAAAGTGATCATTCAGTACAGGACGAATCCCAGAGCCGAGGACTTTTCCAAAGTCCAGAAGCTGGGTGGCACGGTCGCAAGAGAGTTGCATCTGGTTCACGGCGCCGCGATCAAGGTTTCGACGAATGCATTGCTTGAGCTGGCGAGTGATCCAAAAGTGACTTTTCTTAGCATCGATCACCCGATGCAAGTGGCGGACGATCTAACGAACGACGCCACCGGCGTAGAGTCGGCCTGGAATGCAGGCTATACCGGCGCCGGCGTGGGCGTGGCCGTGATTGACAGCGGAATTAATGACAACCATCCTGATCTTTGGAATTCTAGCGAGACAGCCTCGCGCGTTGTGTACCACCAGGACTTCACCGGAACGCCAACCACCAATTCGAACGGCGCGAAATATGACCTCTACGGCCACGGCACGCATGTGGCCGGCATCATCGGCGGCAACGGATATCTTTCCGGCGGCGAATACGCAGGCGTGGCGCCGGGAGTAACTTTGGTCGATTTGCGGGCGCTGGATGCCAACGGCATGGGCACAGACAGCACCGTAATCGCGGCGATTGAGGAAGCGATCGCGCTGCAGAACACCTACAACATCCGCGTGATCAATCTGTCGCTGGGCCGCGGAATCTTCCAAAGCTACGCGCAGGATCCTCTATGTCAGGCGGTGGAATCGGCATGGAAGAGCGGCATTGTCGTGGTGGTCGCCGCCGGTAATTTTGGCCGGTTGAGCGTGAACGGAAGCAACGGCTATGGAACCATCACGGCTCCCGGCAACGACCCCTTCGTGATCACCGTGGGTGCGACCAAGGCCAATGGCTCAGCTTCCGCTTCGGCGGAGACCTTGGCGAGCTATAGTTCGAAGGGACCCACGACGTACGACCACGTGGTGAAACCGGACCTCGTGGCCCCGGGCAACGATGTCGTTTCGCTCTCGGCTCCCGGCGCCACGCTCGAAACCTTGTTCCCTGCTGAACTCGTCAACGGGACCGACGGCAACAGCGACTACTTCACGCTGAGCGGGACCAGCATGGCGACTCCCGCCGTCGCCGGATCTGTTGCTTTGATGCTCCAGGAGCAGAGCACGCTCACTCCCGATCAGGTGAAAGCGCGCCTGATGAAAACCACATACAAGATGGCCCTGACCTCCACATCGGCGTACGTACCGCACCTCCAGCAAAACTTCACAGACTTCTACGATATGTTCGCGGTGGGATCCGGCTTGCTGGACGTGCAAACCGCCATCACGAATACGGATCTGGCTCCGGCCACGGTTGGAGCGGCCCTGTCGCCGACCGCCGTGTATAACCCCCAGACCGGCGTGGTTTCATTGGTCTATGGAAACTCTAGCGTCGCTTCGAACTCCGTGGTTTGGGGATCGTCGCTCGTCTGGGGTACAGCCATCGTGTGGGGCAGCGCCGAAGTCAATGGCACTGCCATCGTCTGGGGCAGCTCTCTGCCGTGGAACAACAACCTCCTCAGTGCCTTTGCCGTGGTTTGGGGATCGAGTACGGGCACATCCACATCGGCCACCAGCCTGGTCTGGGGCGCCTCTGTGGGAAATCAGGACGCCGCATTCTCTGACGCCGGAGACGACGAACAATAGCCGTGTGAAATTCCAGGAGAAAGGAGGGCAATCATGAACAACACACGGCGAATTCAGGCGTTCATCGGCACGATGATGCTGGCGGCGGCAGGCACGGCAGCATACGTGGGGATGCTGAGCCACGCCCTGCACGGTTACTTCGCGCTGGCGGTGCTCGCGCTAGCAGCGGCCACGTCGCGGATGAAGGTCAAGCTGCCAGGGATTAACGGAAATATGTCGGTCAATCTTCCCTTCCTGTTGACGGCGGTCGTCAACCTCAGCGCCGCGGAAGCGATTCTGATCACCTGTGTTTCCACCGGAGTGCAATGCTGGCCGCGAAAGAACGCGAAGGTCAACTCACAGCAGATGGCCTTCAACATCGGCATGATGACGTTTGCCAGCTGCCTGGCGAGCCTGATGTTCCATGGGGGAACGCTGCATAGCTGGGCGTGGATGTCTTTCGCTTGGAAGTCCACTCCCGTGAGTCTGGCCTTGGCGACCCTCACGTTATTCCTGGGACAGACCGTCCCGGTGGCGGCGATCATTGCGCTGAGCGAGGGCAAGGCTGTCGGGCCACTCTGGGGCAGCATGGCGCAGCTGTCGTTCCCCTATTACGTGTTGAGCGCGGGAATCAGTTCCATGGTCGAAACCGTCAGCGCGCACATGGGCTGGCAACTGGCGCTCGCCGTCTTCCCCGTGATGTACGCCATCCACCGGTCGTACCGGCTGTATTTCGCAAAGACGGCGGAGACGCAGCCGGCGAACGCTCTGGTCAGAGCAGCTAGCGCGGGCGCGTAGTTGCGGTAGGAAAGTTGATTCAGCAGTTGATTCAAGGAGGAGGGCGGTACGCGGTGCTTTGGGCCCGCTGCCGCCCTGCTTTTATTTCGCGAATGCAAATCTTCCGCGCGCGGAAGCCCCGTCGGCAAACCTGGCGACAATCAGTGACGCGCACGCAGCGCGTCGCGGCGCTCGCGGGCTTCCGCCAGGGTGGGAGCCAGCTGGAATGCGACTTCATACGCTTCGATCGCGGCTTCGACCTGTCCTTTGTCTTCCAAAGCGCGGCCCAGCCAGAAATCCGCTGGCGCCATGGGTGCGATCTTCGCCGCGCGCGACAGATCCGCCACAGCCGCATCCAGATTTCCCAGACGATACTCCGCCATGCCGCGGCCGAGCAGACTGTTCTGCTTGTCGGGATAGATTTGCAGTGCCGCGCTGAATTGTTCAACCGCCGGCTTCAGCTTGCCCTGATTCAGCCACAGGAATGCGAGATTGTTGTGGGCTCTTGCAGCTCCGTTCGGGTCGGACGCGTACTGCAGCGCGAGTTTGTATTCGCGCTCTGCATCATCGAAATGCCCCTGCTGTTGCGCCAGAATCCCGAGGTTGTAGTGTGCTCCGGAAAGCTGCGGCATGAACGTTACAGCGGCCTGGAAGTGCGGCAGGGCGAGGTCGGACCTGCCCATCTCCACGAGCGTGCTGCCAAGATTGTCCTCGGCAATCGCGTTGTGCTCGGTCACCTGCAATGTGTGCGCAAACAACCGGCAACTGTCGTGCCAGTAAGCGATCTGCAGGAATGCCATCGAAGCGTAAGCCACCAGCGGTGCCGCCGCCAACACAGCCTTGACCGCGCCTGACAAGCCCAGTTGCGCGAACAGGTCAGCGCATCCCCAGACTGCAATGATGAACAAACCAATGAACGGGAGGTAGGCGTAACGATCTGCCATGGCCTGCCTTCCCACCTGCACGATGCCAATCATCGGAACCATGGCGATGACATACCACAGCCATCCGGTCAGCAGATAACGGCAGCGTTCGCGGTTGAGCCAAACCAACAATGTGATCGTCGTCAGCAGCGATGCCGCCGCGAGAACTTTCCAAAGCGCCAGCGTGGTTTCCGGATGCGGATAAAAGACCGCCAAATGCGAAGGCCAGACTCCTTTGACGAGATAATCAAAGTACGAGTAGATGGCGTTGGCGACGCGCTGTCTGAAGGGAAGGACTTCCGCGAGGGCCATCGCCCCGCCCCGCCGCTGAGCGTAAATGGTGATCGTAGAGCTGGCGGCCGACAACACCAGCAGCGGAATTTTTTCCCCCACAAGGAGCGCAAATCCTGGCCGCTGCGACGCTTCTCTGTCTGCGTTGATGCTTGGCAACGGCCAGTAGTCCCAAAGCAGCAGAAGAAGCGGCAACGTTACGACCATGGGCTTGGCGGCCAATCCTAAAGCGAAGAGCATTGCCACGGCGGCATAGCGCACGGCATTGCGCCGGATCTCATACCGCTCGTAGGCCAACAAGGCCAGAAGGAAGAAAAGCATCGAGAGCAGCGATTTTCTCTCCGCCACCCACGCCACGCATTCCACATTCAGCGGATGGACTGCAAACAGCGCCGCCACCAATGCGCTGCGTGCAACATTGCAAGTCGACCGCCGCAGCACGAGAAACAGAAGCACGACGTTCAGGGCATGCAACAGAAGGCTCACCAGATGGTGGCCGAAGGGATGGGTTCCGAAGAATTGCACATCCGCCATGTGGGAGATCCACGTCAGCGGATGCCAATTCGCTTCCCCGGTGGTGGTGAACGCCCACGCGATGTTGCTCCAGGAAAGTCCTCGCAGCACATGGGTGTTCGCCGTGACGTACGCATCGTCGTCGTAGTTCAGAAAATTGGCGCTGAGAGCCGGGATATAGAGGATCAGCGTCCCGGCAAAAAGGATGATCGACAATACCACCGATGAATTGAGGCTGGGCAACGAGATTTTCCCATTGCCCTGGTTCGCGAAACTTCGGTTCGCGGAACTTCGGTTCACGGAACTTTCCGAAGCGGAGTTTTCAGGATCAGTCATTCCGAAGCTGAGCGGTCACGTTCCATGGTGACACTTTTTCCTCGGAAAGAACGTGTCGAGCAAGATGCGTCGAGAGAAAATTCTTCCATCGGGGAAGCGTAGTTGGCGAGGCGCAACCGGCCGCCTCGTGCGAATACTCCCGATCGGCGGTTCCTCGCTTGACAATAGCCCAAGCCGAGGCCAACGCTCGTTTCGACGCACTCCATGCTAACCTGAAATTGTTTGTGCTCATGCTGCGGCTGAGCGCATGAATTGCTTGAAGGCACTGCAGCCACAGCGGAGGGCGCCATGAGGTTGCGGAAGCCGGTACCCCTGCGTAGCGTTGCACCGAAGGTATCCAGAGGTTTTTCGTTTCCGTCGGTGTGGTGCCTGCTTCTGGTCCTTCTCAGCATCTGCAGCGGCCCTCTTAAGGCCCAGAACACTGTGATCGTCGGTTCGGGGTCAAGCGTACCGGCGCCGCTTTACAACCGCTGGGCGCAGGAGTACGGCAAACGCAATCCGAAAATTCAGCTGCGTTATGTGCCTATCGGAACGAGCGAGGGAATCAGACAGATTTCTCACGGCACCGGCGACTTTGGCGCCGGGGAGGCCCGGCTCACCGACAAAGAGCGCAAAGAGGGTGGCCTGATCGAGCTGCCGGCGGTGCTCATTGGCATCGTGCCGATCTACAACCTTCCCGACGTTCACCAGGAACTGCGGCTTTCCGGCGAGATACTGGCCGAGATCTTCCTCGGAGAAATCAAGACGTGGAACGCAGCGTCTATCGCCAAGCTGAACCCGGACGTGGCCTTGCCCAATCTTCGAATTCAGGTGATCAACCGCCCCGGCGGCAAGGGATCGAACTACGTATTTACCGACTTCCTCTCCAAGACCAGCTCCAAGTTCCGCGCCCAGATTGGAGTCACCGCTTCGCCGGCGTGGCCGGTGGGTACACCGGCTGAACGCAGTTCCGACATGGCAGACAAGGTCAAGAGCGAAGCGGGCACGATCGGCTTTGTGGAACTGCAGTATGCCCTCAAAGCAAACATCCCTACTGCGGCAGTTCTGAATCCAGCCGGGAAATTTGTCAGAGGATCGGCTGAAAGGATAGCGGCGGCTTGCGAAGCCGTCGAGGCTCCGCGCTGGAACAGTTTCAGCGCGTCCCTGGCGAACGCCTCCGGCGCTGATTCGTTTCCCATCAGCAGCTTCAGCTGGATTTATCTCCGAACCGAGTCCTCGGATTCGGCTCGAGCCGCGGCGTTGCGCAGTCTATTGGACTGGATTTACTCCGACGGCCAGCAGTATGCGACAGACGAAGGCTATTCTGAGCTTCCTCAGCCGCTGCTTGCGGCGGCTCGAAAGAAGGTTCAAGAGTTGCACTAGAATTAATCTGCTCCATTCTGATGAAGTTGGTCTTCCGCTGTTGGAGGCGTGATGCGAAGCTCGATGATCTGCGTCTGTGTCGCCTTCCTGGCGATTTTTGCCCTAACGCAACAACCGTCGAGCCAGGCGAATTCGGCTCAGTCTAATCCCACCCAAGCCAGTCCGACTCAGGCCAAACCAACTTCAGACAAACCCGGCGGAAATGCGCCATCGGCCGACGGCGACGCGGCTCTGAAAGCCATGTTCGAGGCCAAGATTAAAGCGGAATGGGAGGCCATTAAGAACAAAGACAAGAAAGCTTACGGCACATTGCTGGCGGACGAATATCAGGGAGTCGAAGAGGATGGCCGTGGCGAACGTAACAAACTCCAGGCGATCAACGAACTAGTGGATACGAACGTCTTCACCTACACGCTGTGGGGACTCAAGGTAACCTCGTTAGGCCCAGATGCCGCATTTGTGGTTTACGAAGTCACCATGCAATTCCCACCGAAATCTCAGGTGCGCTATTCACGGGTGTATATTGGAGCACTCTGGGTGAAGCGCGGCGGAGATTGGAAAGAACTGCACTACCAGGAAACGCACGTCAAGTAATCCCCCTGTCGGCCGCACTTTTAGCAACCGCCGAGCAATTCTCGTCATCCTTCTAAGCATAGTGCCCGTAATAGGAGGTGTCCGATGAGGCCACTCGTGTTTGCTATGTCGCTGCTCTCTGCCAGTTTTGCCATTGCGCAGAACACTACTGCCGACAATTCCAAACACGACAAGGGAGAGGTCACGATTCAAGGCTGCGTCACTCGATCCAGCGGCGACTACGTCTTGATGAAGCAAGACCCCGCTGTCAGTTATGAATTACAGGCAACCGGCAAGATCAGACTGAAGGACTATCTCGGTCAGCGGGTCGAAGTGACCGGTGAACAATCGCCCACTCTGAGCAGCAGTTCCGACGCCATGAATCGGGTCGGATCCGCCAGCCCAGTGACGATTACAATCCGCTCCATCAAGACGCTAGACAAGGAATGCCCGTTGCGATAAGCGGCTTTGAAAAATATTTGGCCCTCGTGGGGCGACGTGGATGATCGTGAATCTAATCGCAATCCGGGGGCATGGCCATGATTTCCGCATTGGAATCACATGGCGGCTTTTTCTTAGCCGGTTCGAGCAGAGCGGGACGGTTGTAGCGAAGAACCCACAATCCCTGATCGTTGGTAAGGTAGATCAACCCATGGTGCCCGTCGGGAAGAAGGCTGCTGACTTTGTTGAAGGTCTCCAGTGTCTTTGGGTTGCGCGGATCACTTAGATCCAACAACCGTACCGTTTCTGTCGGGTGATTGCTGTTGGTGAGGGTGGTGGGTGTTTTCTCGGGCGCTTCCGCAATCGCCACGTCTGGACTGACCATCTGCAGGTTGCCGGCGGTTGATTGATTCTGCTCGGCCGTTCGTTTGAGCAGACTGGGCTGCTCCGGCTTGCTCACGTCGACAATCATGAAGCCTTGTTTGGAAGCCTGCTGCACGTAGAGGTACTGCTTCCCTTCTTCCCGCTGCAGAAGCATCTGACTTCCCGTCGGCTGCGGCAAAGACAGGTGGGCAATGACAATCGCCGGAACGTCGGTCGGCTTGGGCGCCGGCTGGTCCGTCGCGAACAGCAACGTGGCCGGCCACACCAAGAAGGACACCGCCTGAACACCCTTGCGGACGAAACCCTTGGAGAACATCTGCATAAGTCACTTCCTGAGCCGGAATCGCCGAACCCCAGATCGTCCAACCTCAGATACCCGGAACGACGACGCGAAGCCTTGACGGCTTCGCGTCCCTTGCCACTATAGCACTCTTGAGCGATACGCTGCTTCACTGCTCCGCAATTACGTCGATGCAGCCGTTCGAGCTCTGCGTCCCGCAGATCGCGCCGGCTTGCTGCGGCATAAACACGTGGTTCGTCTTGGGATCGACCGCGATGCTGTGCGCGTTGGTGTTGACCGGGAGGTTAACAAGCCACTGGTTGGTGGCAGCATCAATCACGCCCATCTGGGGAGGGGACATGTCGCGCGCCGCGAGGTAGTACCTGTTGTCACCGGGGTTGTACCAGATTTCGTCCACGGCGCCGGTGTTGTAAATGGTGGCGAGAATCGCGCCCGAGGTTCCGTCAATAACGTACTCGTTCGGCGGGAAGGCCTCGCCATCGTGGTCAGCGCAGCCCACGAGGAAATTGTTGCCCGGCCCCTGAACAATGCTCGTCGGCATGCAATTCGGCGTTGGGAAAGTGTTGATGACGACCGGCCCGCAGGAGAGGCCACCGCAGGATGTATCTCCAATCTTCGGGTCGATTTCATCGACGGTTCCGACGGTCAGGTTGCCATTGGCGTTTGCGTTCGTGAGCAGAAAGTGGCCGGTATTTGGGTTAAAAGCCTGGCCGCCCAACCCGGCAGGTGAGATGGCACCCGCACAGCTTGTGACAGAGCCGTCTTGCGCGCTGCAGTACGTACCCGTCGCCGTGATAATCGGTCCGTGATGGCAAGGAATGGTCGCTGGCCCCACGATGTACGGAGGTGTTCCTGAGACGCCGGAGTTTACTTGAGGATTCGAGGGATCAGGACAGACGAAGCCCTGCGCGAGATTCAAACCGATGAAATCGACCTGGACGTTGGTATTGTTCTGTGGAGCGCCGTCGTAGTAGATCTGTCCGAGAATACACGACGGAGCATTGATCGAACCGAGTGCATTGCCTAACGGAGGACCATAGGGGAGGGTCGTGTCCTGAGGCTGGCAATTTGACGTCCGGGCTATGATCCCCGATACGTCGATGAACGTAATGAACGGTAACCCCGGGTCGCCGTTGATGATGGCCAGCACTTGGTCCTTCGGATCATAGGAAACCTCATCGCCGCGGAGATCGCCGCAGGTTGGATCGGAAAAGGCACGACCGTTGGCTGAGGCGGCACAACCGGCGATGCCCGTGGTATTGCCGAGTGTCCCCGCTGGCTGACCAGGCCAGGGAGCGGAATTGCCGAGCTGGCCGTCGTAATCGGGAGACAGCCCCGTTGGTATTACTGCGAGAACATTGGGCTGAAGACCGGTGCCCAAATTCATGCTGGTAAGGTCGACCGCTACCACCGAGCTGCTACCGTCTCCGACGAACATTGTGTTGCCGTCAGGAGTGACTACGATGCCATTCGGTCCGGACAACGGATTGATCTGGTTGGCGCGAGCCGCACAGCACTGACCGCCCACAAACCCTCCAAAATTTCCGCTGGCGCCGAATCCTGGTATGTGGAAACTCCCCGTTCGACACCCGAACCTAGTCCAGTTGCCCAGCACGGAAACCAGAGGCGGAGACACCGGATCCGTTCCCACCGCCACGCATGGGCTGGCGTTGTCGCCGGCACCGGAGATGCCGTTTTGGCCAGCGATGGAATACACTCCCAAGTCCGTTGCAGTGTCGATAACCTGGACTGCGATCCCGATGCGGTCGGAAACGTAGTCAAGATTGTCCGAGCCCGCTAAACCCCCGCTCGGAGGAATCGAAACCCAACTGATGTCGAAGGAGTTAAACGGACCGCCCGGTTCGCCCGTAGGATTGTGTTCCGGCACCGGGATCACGTCGATCACGGCATACTGCCCGTTGGTCGTGGTGCCGCAGACCGGACAATTCGGCGTTGTGCCGCAACTGCTGGCCAGCACAAACAGCGCCGTGAGAATAGAAGAGAGCAGAAGCTTCGACCTCATCGCATTTCCTCCCTTGCCACCTGAATCGCCATGCTCACATGGAACCGCGCAATTGGGTTGTGAATCGCTGAACTCTACCTGTCGGCTCGTGAGATCCATGTCTGCGTCTCCTAGAATCTGAACTGCAAGCGCTGCATCACGACATAGTACTTTTGCGGCACAGCGCCAATGGTGCTGGGATCTTTCAGTTGGTCGATATCCACATTGACCACGTACTTGGTCCAGTAGTTGAGATACCAGTTGATCCCGATCGTGTATTCGTACGTGTGATAGTCGAATGTCGGCACATACTCGGGCGTGTAGTAGTTCAGGAAGTTCGCGCCGGGCTCTTTAGCCTGCGCGCCAGTGAACCGGAACGCCAGTTCCCAGGCTCCCAATCCGCGCCCTTTTCCGCCAGGTGTGTCGGGCCCGAAGAGCGGATGGTTGACCCGCGGCGTTCCGTTTTCCGGCCGTTTTTCACCCGTGAGTAGGTAAGTTGTGCTGATGTCCCAGGCCTTGGCAATGATAGAGGGTAGACTCAGGAAGCCGAGTCCACCTGCCTGCTCGGTGCCGACATTGTTGCGCGACATGTTGAGTTGATCGAACTCGCCGCGCAGAGAGAACGCCGATTTCAAATACGTGAACTCGCCGTTGTAGCGCTGAATGGGACCGTTGATGGCGAACTGCGGGAAGAACGTGTAAGCGCCATCCGGCAATGTGGCGCTGAAACTTTGATCTCCGGAAAGACCGCGCGATTTTGCGCGATCAATGGACCCGCCAAAAGCAAGTTGCTTGAACCAGTCGCTCTTGGATTTCCGCCACGGATAGAAGCGCAGCCGGCCGATGACTTCGGGCTGATTCGTGGTATTGGCCAGCGCGTATCCCTTGCCGTTAAAGGCGCCAACCCAGTATTGCATGACGCCGCCCTCAATATCGCCGTGAAAGGCTGCGCCGGGACTGCGATATGCCGAGGCTGCTGTCGGGTACAGCATCGATTGGAGCCCGCGCTCGATGAAGTCAAGGTTGGTATCGCCGATTCCAGTTTCTTGGGCAAACGGAGCCTTAAACTGGCCAGCCTGGAACTGAAATTCGGGCTTGACCCGAACATTCAGATAAACATCACGGACCACCGATCCGGAGGTGGCCGCTGCATCGGTGAGCAGCGCGAAATCGAAGTGCGACCCGTAGTTACCCTGGAATCCGAATCGTGCCTGACGCAGGACGAACGTGTCCGCTGGCGCTCCATCGCCCTGGTAGGCGCGGTAATCCGTGTTCACGTAACCGTAAGGGCTGATGCTGAACTGCCCGTCCGGGCTCTTAATGAAAAAGTGCTCACCATTCCATCCGGCGGTAAGCGGCGGGCCCGAGTCTTTCTTCGGGGCCGGCGCTTGGGCCTGCTCCACCATGGCCATTGCCTCGGGCTCGGGCTCTCGCAGAACCGCGTCACTGAGATGAACGCCACCGCTGGAAGCACTGGCTGGCTGCCACAGAGCTTCTGTCGTGGCCGCCACCGGCTTCACGGCGGCCGTTCCCTCGGCCGTCCCTTTGGCGATCGGCGCGCTCTCCTCAGCTTTGTCCTGGGCCTTGGCCAGTTTCTCAACCAGCGCCTTCAGTTCTTCGATGGTTTGGCGTTGCGCCGCCACTTCGCTGCGCAACTGATCCACCTCCGCCTTGGTGGCGCTCGGAGAGGCGGACGCTCCCGCATTGGCGGCGGGCTCCGTCCCTTGAGCAAGGACGAGTGAGCCGGGTGCCACGAAAAGGACGAGCAGCACAAGAAGCTTTATCAGCGAGCGCATGGGTTGTTCTCCCAAATGATTTGCAAAACGGCCTCAAGACGCTACGACACGGGCTGCAGCAGTGTTGGGTTCGGGTTGACCGTTAACGACCGAAAGCTGCGTACTGAAACTTGATCCGGTATGGAAAGCGGACCAGTGACCGACTGGGCGGTTTAACACGGAGAAATGAATACTGTCAAGAAAACTTTTGAATGAGCCGCCGTTAGAGATTAATTCCGCGGTTACTGAGGCATAGTTTGGGGCTCGCCTAACAGTAAACATCCTTCCGGGCTTGTCCGGGGGAAGTGCGATGCTGCGGCGTGATCGGAGTCCCAATTTGAACGAAGGGCGTATACTTTTGTGTTAGAGCGGTCAGGAGGGCGTGCCAGCGCTCTCTGGATTCGGGTTTTCGTCTGGCTCTCGCCCCCGTCGTCGTCCCAAAGCAGCGCGGAGAGCTATAAGGATAACTAATCGAATCGATCGACAAAATTAACTTGACTACACTTGCGGTGCCGGTACACTGCCAGACTCTACGTCGTGAAATCAGTTGCGGTTGGAGGCCAAACCACCTCCTGCCATACTTGAACTTACATCCTACCGACGGGAAATGAGGCTTTATGAGCGCTATCTCACAACCTTCTGCTCGCGATCTGTTTGCCCCGCTGAAACCCCCGACCCGCTATCTTTTCGGTCCCGGGCCGACCATGGTCGACCCGCGCGTCTACCAGGCGCTGTCGAAACCGATCGTTGGACATCTGGACCCCTATTTCATCGAGGTGATGCAAGACGTGCAGGAGTTGCTCAAGACACCATTTGGAACCCGGAGCGGCTCCACGCTGGTGATTTCCGGCACGGGCAGCGCCGGGATGGAGGCCAGCGTCGCCAACTTTGTCGAGCCGGGAGCCAAGTTCGCCGTGTTTGCGAATGGATATTTCTCCGACCGCCTGACGGAAATGGCCCGGCGCAATGGCGCAAATGTGGTGCGGTTCGAGAAGGCATGGGGAGAAACTTTCAGCGATGCCGAAGCTTCGGACTTCATTCGTGGCGAAAAGCCGGCCGTGGTGGGTTATGTCCACGCCGAGACTTCGACGGGTGCGTTGCAGGAGGGACAAGCGATCTGCGCCGCAGCCCATGATGTCGGCGCTCTGGCGATTGCTGATTGCGTGACTTCACTCGGCGGATTGCCGGTCGAGTTTGATCGCACCGGCATCGACATCGCTTACAGCTGCACACAGAAGGGGCTGAGTTGCCCGCCGGGTTTGTCGCCCTTGGCGTTGTCGCAGCGAGCCATGGACTGGCTGCGCGCCCGCGGCACATCACCTCGTAGCTGGTATCTGGATCTCAAGCTGATTCACGATTACTCCACCGTTTCGCACCGCTACCACCACACCGCTCCAATCTCGATGTTCTACGCCCTGCGCGAAGCGCTGCTCGTGATTGCCGAGGAGGGCATTGAGAACCGTTGGGAGCGTCATCGCCGCTGCCACAAATTTTTCGTGCGCGAGATCGAAGCCATGGGACTGCACGTGCACGTTCCCGCGGCTCACCGCATTCCCACGCTGAACACGGTGCTGGTGCCGAGCGGCGTCGATGACGCCAAGGTGCGCAAACGGCTGCTGGAAGGTCCGGGCATCGAAGTCGCCGGCGGATTCGGACCGTTGGCGGGCAAGGTCTTCCGTATCGGCGTAATGGGGCCGCTGGCTACGGAAGAAAGTCTGCAGTTCTTCTTGGCCGAGTTTAAGAAGGCTTTGAAGGCGGAGGGCTACTCCATCTAGTTCGCCACTCGTCGTGGCATAAAGACTGGCATAAAAAGCGCCGCTTGCATCAACCGTCGCCGACATTGCGCCCAGGGCACCGGGCCGAGGACTGCTCCCATGTCTACCAAACTCACCCTGAAATCGGTCACAACGCTGCTTGACGTTTTGCACTATGCAGATAGTCACGCCGCGATTGCGGTCCCTGAACTGGAAATCTTCGTCACCTACGATTCTCTACGCGAGCAGGTTCTGGCCATGGCGGACGCTTTGGCCTCTGCCGGCATTCGCCGTGGAGATCGGGTTGCGATCGCGCTGCCCAACGGACTTCCCGCCATCGTGAGCTTCCTGGCCGCATCGATTGCCGGGACTGCAGCGCCGTTGAATCCAGCTTATCCATACGAAGAGTTTCTGTTTTTCCTCCGCGACACGGAAGCGAAGTTGTTGCTTTGTCCGCCAGCCGGCGCGAATTTCGTCCGCAGCGCCGCGACGGATCTGAAGATTCCCATCCTCGAAGTCGGCATGACCGACCAAGGCGGGGCTCACCTGATCGATGCTCCCTCGGGAGCGAAGGCAGTCGAGCCTACTCCGGACGACATCGCCCTTGTGCTGCACACCAGCGGCAGCACCGGACGCCCGAAGCGCGTGCCTTTGCGTCATTTCAACCTGGCTGTGTCGGCCGCGAACATCGCCAATACCTACGCGCTTACCGAAGACGACGTTTCGCTTTGCATCATGCCGCTGTTTCACATTCACGGCCTGATCGGCTCCGCCATGTCGACGCTGCTCTCCGGCGGCAAGCTGGTGGTTCCTACGAAATTCAACGCACTTACTTTTTGGAAGACCGTGCGCGAACACCACGTCACCTGGTATTCGGGTGTGCCCACCATGCATCAGTTGCTGTTGGCGCGCAGTCACCACAAACTGCCGGAAGCGGCAACCTTGCGCTTCATCCGTTCCTGCAGCGCGCCTCTGTCCGCTGAACTGATTCACAAAATTGAGGGCATCTTTGGCGTGCCCTTCGTTGAGGCTTACGGAATGACCGAAGCTTCGCATCAAATGACCTCGAATCCGCTGCCTCCGCGGCATCGCAAGGCGGGGTCTGTGGGGGTGGGCACGGGCATTCGCATCACCGTCATGGATAAAGACGGCACTGAACTCGGCATGAATCAGCGAGGAGAAATTGCGATTCAAGGGACCAGCGTGTTTCGCGGATACGAGAACAATCCAGAGGCCAATGCGCGCGCGATGGTCCGAGGCTGGTTCCGCACCGGCGATGAAGGATTCCTCGACGAGGACTGCTACCTGCACCTGACCGGCCGTATTAAAGACATCATCATCCGCGGCGGAGAGAATGTCGCACCGCATGAAGTGGACGAGATTTTGCTCAAGCATCCCGCAGTGGCGGCGGCCGTCACTTTTCCATTCGCTCATCCCACACTGGGCGAGGAGATCGCCGCGGCTGTGGTGCTCCACGAACCGCACGGCGCCACCGAGAAGGAGCTTTTAAAACATTGCCGCGAGTGCCTGGCGGAATATAAGTGTCCGAAGAAAATCTATCTGGTGACCAGCATTCCCACTACCGCCACCGGGAAGATTCGCCGCCGCGCCGTCGCGGCCGCTTTGCTGGATATCGAAGCATGAAGTTCCTGATTGTGGGTGCGGGGGCGATTGGCGCCTATATTGGCGCGCGCATGGCCCGAGCCGGATTCGACGTGACTCTGTTCGCGCGCGGGCCTCACCTGAAGGCCATGCAGGAGCATGGCGTTGAGGTCCGGAGTTCCGACGGAAATTTCCAGGCACGGCCTCACATTGTGGCATCGCTCCACGAGGCCGGGCCGGCGGACGTGGTTTTTCTGGGAGTAAAGGCCCACAGCCTTCCCCAACTTGCGCCTCAGATAAAGCCGGTGTTGGGGCCCGACACGACGGTCGTCAGCACGCAGAACGGAATTCCCTGGTGGTACTTTCACGGTTTCGGCGGCCCGTGGGACGGTCTGCGCCTCGAGCGCATCGATCCTGGCGGCGTGATTTCTGATGCGATCCAAGCCAGGCGCGTAGTCGGTTCGATTGTTTATTTTTCCACTGAAATTGTTGCGCCCGGAGTCATTCAGCATACCGAGGGCAACCGCATTTCTCTCGGCGAGCCGGATGGCGCGCGCTCCGAGCGTTGCCGCAAAATCGCGGAAGCTCTCGTTGCCTCCGGTCTGCGCTGTCCCGTCAGCACCCGTCTGCGGCAGGAGATCTGGGTGAAGATTCTGGGCAACGCATCGCTGAATCCCGTAAGCGCGCTCACCCGCGCCACTCTTGCGCAAATGCTGCGCGATCCCGGCGTGGCCGACGTGATCCGCAACATCATGCTCGAAGTGGAAGCCGTCTCGCAGAAACTGGGAATGGAGCTGCCTGTTTCCATCGGGCAACGAATGGCCGGGGCCGAAAAAGTTGGCGAGCACAAAACCTCGATGCTGCAGGACCTTGAAGCCGGACGCCCCATGGAACTTGAAGCTCTCGTCGGTTCAGTCGTAGAGTTAGGCGAGAGAGTGGGCGTGGCGATGCCTCATACGCGAGCCGTTTACCATTGCGCAAAGTTGCTGGGAGAGTCGCCACTCGCTGCCGTTCAAGCCGCGAAACCCGCTTGATACTTCAGCTATCTCAGGCCCGTCCCCTCGCAGGGGACCGGAAATTGCCCGCCACTTGACAACGGGAGTATACTCCGTGTGGTCCACTTATCGGACCACTTTGGGGTGGCCATGCCCTCAGCGCTGAATACCAACTTCGAGATCATCCGCCGCAATAAAGTCTACGAAGATGTGGCGCGGCAAATCGAGCGCCTGATTCTCAAGAAACTGCGCCCCGGCGACAAATTACCTTCCGAACGTGAGCTGGCGGAAACCCTTGCTGTAAGCCGCAGTTCCATTCGCGACGCGATCCGCAGCCTGGAACTGATGGGCATGGTGGAACCGCGCCAGGGCGCGGGTACAATCGTTCGCGAGATCACCGCCAGTTCCATAGCCAATCCTCTGGCCAACGCTCTGAAGCGCAAAGAAGAGCTGATGGGCGAACTGCTCGATTTTCGCCGCATCCTCGAACCGCCGTTGGCCGCCCGCGCCGCCACGCATGCGTCTCCCGAAGAGATGGCGGAGATGCAGGACATTCTCGATCGGCAGGAAGCGAAACTGCGCAAGGGCGAGAGCACCATCGCCGAAGATTCCGAGTTTCACTATGCCGTCGCTATGGCGTCGGGCAACAGCGTTGTGCTTAAGGTGCTCGACATTCTGATGGACCTGCTGCGGGAGACGCGCGAACGCAGCCTGCAGGTCGAGGGGCGCCCGCAAAAATCGCTGACCAGTCACCGTCGCATCCTCACCGCAATCAAGCGTCACGATCCAGAAGCCGCGAAGACCGCAATGCGGAGGCACATTGAGGACGTCGAAGAGATGGTTCTGCACGAAGTGAAGTACTGAATTTGATCGAGTATGAGTTGAGCAAGTAAACGACCGCGTCTGTGGGCGGTCCTTTACGGAAGTGATACGGGGAGTGTGGCCGCTCCGGGAAGTGCGGCCGCAGGCATAGTCTGGGGTTTATCCGATTGACCGAATTCGAAAACGATATCCCGCGTGAGGCCACGACGCCTCACGCCAAGGACTGGACCACGGCGGGAACGCTCCTGCTGCGCGTGGGTGAGGCTCGCGTGGAGGACGTCGGTCATGCGATCGCGCGGCTGGCGCCGGCAGATCTTCGGCGACTCGAAGTTCATGCCGGCGACATCGTGAAGATCACCGGCAGCGCCAATGCCGTGGGACGCGTCGAAACTGGTGACGACAGCCACGAAGGCATGATCCAGATCGACGGCACCTGCCGCAGCAATTGCGGTGCGGGATTGCAAGAACAAGTCACGGTTACGCCGATCGAATCGCAGCAGGCAGTCGCGGTGCGCCTATCGCCCTTGTGGGTGGGCGCCGCTCCCGCGATGATCGCCCCCGAGCGCATGATCGAGGATTTGGACGGAGTTCCAGTCATTGCAGAGTGCGTAGTTCGTGTACCGACATTTGCCAAGGCCGTCAATTTTCAGGTCGTGCGCACCATCCCTTCAGGGCCGGTTGTAATCGGCAAGCGCACCGACATTCGCGTGGTCGAGGGCGATCAAACTGCATCTCGCGCTCCCGCGGTTTCCTACGAAGATATCGGCGGGCTTGAGCGCGAAGTCGGGCGCGTCCGCGAGATGGTCGAGCTGCCACTCAAGTTCCCGCAGGTTTTCGAGCGGCTGGGAATTCTTGCGCCCAAAGGAGTTCTGTTGTATGGACCGCCCGGCACCGGCAAAACACTGCTCGCCCGCGCTGTGGCCGCCGAGAGCCGTGTCCATTTCATCCACCTGAACGGCCCGGAAATCATGCGCAAGTTTTATGGCGAGAGTGAGGCCAAGCTGCGCGAGGTTTTCGAGGAAGCAGCGCGTCGCGCACCGGCGATTCTCTTCATCGACGAAATCGATGCCGTGGCTCCCAAACGGGCCGAAGTCAGCGGCGAAGTGGAGAAGCGCGTCGTAGCACAGCTTTTGAGCCTGATGGATGGCTTCGTCGCCCGCGGCCAGGTCATCGTCATCGGCGCGACCAACATTCCCGAAGTGCTTGACCCTGCTCTGCGGCGCCCGGGCCGATTCGACCGCGAAATTGAAATCGGCGTTCCCAATTCGCAGGCGCGCCTGCAGATTCTCAAGATTCACACTCGCGCCATGCCGCTCGCACGCGACGTGGATCTGCGCGAAATCGCCGAACACTCTCACGGTTTCGTCGGCGCCGACCTGGAGGCGCTCTGCCAGGAAGTAGGCATGATCGCCCTACGAAATTTTTTGTCGGTCAGCCCGATCGAGTCGGAAGGCGCCTTGGCCGATCTTGGAGCGCTGCAGGTGACGCGCGAGGACTTTCTCGCCGGCCTGAAAGAAGTCGAACCGAGCGCAACGCGAGAATTCTTCATCGAGAAAAGTTCATCGACCTTCGCTTCTCTCGGCGGCCTTTCCGAAGTCAAGCGGATGCTCGAATCGGTCGTCGACCACTCGCATCTCGGAGCCGAGATTTACGAACACATTGGCCTTGAGCCGCCGCGTGGGATTCTGCTGGTGGGCCCGTCGGGCACGGGCAAAACGGCCATGGCACGGGCGCTTTCGGGCGAGAAACAACTTCCGCTCATCGCCATCGATGGGCCGCAGTTGTACTCGAAGTGGCTGGGAGAATCCGAACGCGCACTGCGCGAAGTTTTCAAGAAAGCACGACGGGCCGCGCCTTGCATCCTGTTCTTCGACACCATCGATGCGCTGGCTCCGAAGTTTG
>Ga0187770_10000058_pt1 | contig 47341 bp, 34 predicted proteins | sample 0116_SJ02_MP02_2_FD_133154 | JGI IMG/M metagenome (GOLD analysis project Ga0187770, IMG submission 133154) | Tropical peat soil microbial communities from peatlands in Department of Meta, Colombia - 0116_SJ02_MP02_20_MG | ecosystem: Environmental > Terrestrial > Soil > Wetlands > Peat | place...
AACGTGGCCAAGGTCGCGGTGGCGCGCAGGCTCTTGACGATCATCTATCGCATCCTCACGGAGAGGAGGGACTATCTACCCGGGTTCGCAAAACAATCGGCTGCCTAGTTTTTTGCCTAACGGTCCCCACCGGGGGTCGCGTTCAGTTTAAGGTTTAGGAGCCGAGATCGAACGCTATTGTGCGCATCATGGCGCGGATAGAAGGGTGGTTCATGAAACCGAGCCAGCCGTAAGGAGGGATGAAGATAAGAAAAAAGAGCCGAGGGACTTGCGTTTCGCTATCATAGAGGGCCTCAAAACAGCCTCTTAATAAACCTAATTTATTTATTTTCTATATTATTACGTGGTCCGACCCAAAGCGGGGCAAGCGGAAACGCGGGAACCTCCGCGAGGAAAAAATTGTCCCCCTTGGTCAGACGAGGTAATCCTGGACTTTTCCCTCTCCGTCGACCCGGCGCATCCAGACGATGACGGGCTTGCCGTCCCTGTCGTAAAACTGGCCCGTGAGGATCAGGATCATGTCGACGATGTAGCCGATGAAGAAACAGCCGAACGTCAGGAGCCAGAGGATCCCCGTCCCGGCCTTCCCGACATAGAACCGGTGAGCGCCGAAGATCCCGAACCAGGCGCACAGGAACAGGGCTGCCAATCTCGATTTTTCTGACATGAGTAGACCTCCTTGATGTTGTCCATTGAGATCAAGGACTCTTATAGCAAAGAGCCGGCCGGCGCGTCAATCCGTCGGTTGAGACCAGCCCCGGGCATGGGGTTGATTTTTCCCCGATCTCGTGTAAAATAGGGCCTCCCTCGGGCGCTTCGGAACGGGCGCAGGCTCCAAGGGAGGCCGGCGGCCGGGAGCGCGGGAACTTCGAAACCCTTTGACATGTGATCTCTGCTAAGGAGAAGGCGATGAATCTTCTGGGTATGGCCCGACACGGGCTGAACAACTTCGAGCAGATCGCCGTCGTGTGCGTTCTCTTCACCGCCCTCTTCAGCCTCTGGTACGCCTGGATGCTGCGCAAAACCGTGCTCAAGAAGGACAAGGGCACGGAGAAGATGCAGGAGGTTTGGAACGCCATCCGGATCGGCGCGGACAGCTACCTCGGCCGTCAGCTGAGGAGGATCCTGCCCGCCATCGGCTTCCTGACCGTGGCCCTGTTCCTCAGCGTCTACGTCGTCCCCGCCAGCCGGGAGGCCGTGCGCGAGTTCGGGGCAAAAAACGCCCAGATCGTGGTTGCCATCGGACGGACCATTGCCTTCATCATGGGCGCGACGTTCTCGCTCCTCGTCGGGCAGCTCGGCATGCGGATGGCCATCCAGGCCAACGTCCGTGCCGCCTCGGCCGCCCGCCGCGGCTTCAACGAGGCCCTGTCCATCGCCTACTATGCAGGCACGATCACGGGCATGCTGACGGACGGCCTGGGGCTGTTCGGAGGCACGGCCATCTTCGTCGTCTTCGGCACGGCCGCCCCCGACGCCCTGCTCGGCTTCGGCTTCGGCGGCACGCTGCTGGCCCTCTTCATGCGGGTCGGCGGTGGCATCTACACCAAGGCCGCCGACGTCGGCGCCGACCTCGTCGGCAAGGTCGAGAAGGACATCCCCGAGGACGACCCCCGGAACGCGGCGGTCGTCGCCGACCTCGTCGGCGACAACGTCGGTGACTGCGCCGGCATGGCCGCCGACATCTTCGAGTCCTACGAGGTGACGATCGTCTCGGGGCTGATCCTCGGCTTGGCCCTCTTCGGGATCACGGGCGAGCTCAAGTGGATCGTCTATCCTCTCATCATCCGGGCCATCGGCGTCATCTCCTCGATCCTCGGGACGTTCACCGTCCCGATCTGGGAGCGTTTCCCGCTCAAACTCCTCCGCGCCAGGGACGCCGAGGAAGCCATGTTCCGGTCTTACGAGGTCTCGAGCGTCAACACGATCCTCTGGTCCTTCGTCATCGCCGTCAACTACGCTCATGACTGGCGGCTGGCTATGCTGACCTCGGTCGGCGTCGGCCTCGCGGTGACCTTCAACCCGCTGACCTCCTACTTCACCTCGACCCGCAGGGCCCCGGTCAAGGAGATCGTCCGGTCGACCAAGACGGGCCCGGCGACGACCATCCTCACCGGGCTGGCCGAGGGCATGGAGTCGAGCGTCTGGGCCGTTGTCGTCATCGCCATCAGCTTCATCATCGCCATGCTCCTCTACAGCCGCACCGGCGCGACCTACGTCCTCTACGCCGTGGCCATGGTCGGCATCGGGATGCTCAGCCACACGGGGAACAACGTGGCCATGGACTCCTACGGTCCGATCTCGGACAACGCCAACGGCATCGGCGAGATGGCCTGGCACGACATGAACGACGAGGAAACGCGCAAGGCCCGCCAGATCATGGCCGACCTGGACGCCGTCGGGAACACGACCAAGGCCATCACCAAGGGCGTCGCCATCGCCTCGGCGGTCATCGCCGCGGTGAGCTTGTTCGCGTCCTTCATCACGGATGTGGGCACTGTCCAGATCCAGATGGGCGTCAAGCAGGTCATGACCGCCATCCGCGTCTCCGACACGAAGGTCTTCATCGGCCTGCTTCTCGGCGGCGCCCTCCCCTGGCTCTTCTCCTCGCTCTCGCTCAAGGCCGTTTCGCGCGCCGCGGGCCTGATCGTCGAGGAGGTCCGGCGCCAGTTCAGGATCCCGGGGATGATGGAAGGCAAGGTCAAACCCGACTACGCCCGGGCGGTGGGCATTTCGACGGCCGCCGCCCAAAAAGAGCTTATCCCCCTGGCCATGATCTCGGTCCTTATGCCGATCGCGGTCGGCCTCGTCCTCCAAGTCGAGGCGCTGGGCGGCTTCCTCGCCGGGATCATCTTGAGCGGCCAGCTCCTGGCGGTCTACATGGCCAACGCGGGCGGCGCCTGGGACAACGCCAAGAAGTCGATCGAGGACGAGCCCCGTAACCTCGCCGCCAACACGGGCAAGGGCTCCGAGCGTCACAAGGCCGGCGTCGTCGGCGATACGGTCGGCGACCCGTTGAAGGACACCGCCGGACCGGCCCTCAACCCGATGATCAAGGTCTCGAACATCGTCAGCCTGATCTTCGCCCCGATCATCGTCAAGTACGACCGCATGAACTTCGGGGTCGTGGCCGCAGTCGTCCTCCTGCTCGCGGGCGTCGCCTGGGCCATTATCACGAGCAAGAAGGAGGCCCCGCCGCTCTTCGAGGAGGACAAGAAGGCCGCCGTAAAGTAGGCGGCGTTCGCCAGATTATCAGGGACACAATACTAATTTCCGATTTTGTCGTGCAGGTCATAATTCGGAATTGAGTATTGTGTCCCCAATTTAGCGGGGTCCCCCATTTTCGCGGTCCTTTCGATCTTCACTTTGCGGTCAATGCGGGAAGAAGAGGACGAGCCCCTGGGCCGTGAACACGCGGAGCAGCATGGTCAGCGGATAGACGGTCACGAAGGCCATCAGCGGGCCGTCGGACGAGGGCTCCTGGGCGTTGGCGAAGGCGAGAGCCGGCGGGTCGGTCATGCTGCCGGCGAGAAGGCCGCAGAGCGACAGGAAGTTGAGCCGGAAGATAAACCGCCCCGCGAGCGCGGCGACGAGCAGGGGCACCAAGGTAATCACCGCTCCGCCCATGATCCAGGCCCAGCCCCCGTGGGCCAGCGTTTCGACAAAACCCTCCCCCGCCCGGATGCCCACGCAGGCCAGGAACAGGGCGATGCCAATGTTGCGCAGGAGCAGGATCGCGTTCGAAGGCAGGTACCAGACCAGGGGACCGATCGTCCCGATGCGGCTGAGGACGATGGCGGCGATGAGCGGCCCGCCCGCAAGCCCGATCCGGAAGGGAACCGCCAGGCCCGGGACCCGGATCGGAATGTTGCCCAGCACCACCCCGAGAGCGATGCCGGCGAAGACCGGAATGATGTTGGCCTGTGTGATCCGGTCCCGGAGATCGCCGACCTCGACGGCCAACTCGTCGATGGCCTCCTTGGGCCCGACAGCCAGCAACATGTCTCCGAATTGGATCCGGAACCCGGGGCGCGGCGAGAATTCGAAACCCGCGCGGAGGATGCGGGTCACGACAATGCCGAAGACCTCCCTCAGGTTGAGTTCCTGGACCGACTTCCCAAGCACGCGTCTCCGCGTGACGAGGACACGCCTGGAGACGAGGTCCGAGGGAAGCTCCAGCGATCTGAGGCCGCTTTCACCCCCGATCAGGGTCTTCAACTTTTCGAGCTGCGGAGGGGTCCCGACGGCATGGAGCGTGTCTCCCAAGTGCATGATCGTCTGCGCTCGAGGAACCTGCTGGGGCTCCTGCCCGCGCTTCAGGCGCGACAGGACGACGTCCCCGCCGACCTGAGAGATCACACGGCTGACCCGTTGTCCATCGACGGCCGGGTTCCGAACCTCCAGGTCGATCCCTTCGAGGCGAGGGGTTTCCTGCACCCTCTGCGACTCGAGCGCCGCGGCCTCTTTTTTCGGGTTGACGCGGAAAACGGACCGGAAGCCGCTCATGACCAGGATGATCCCGAAGATGCCGAAGGGGTAGGCCAGAGCGTAGCCGACGCCGGACATCCGCGCGAGGGAATCCGAATAGCGGGGCAGGAGCTTGAGGGCTTGCTGCGCTGCGGCCAGGCTCGGCGTGTTCGTCGTCGCCCCCGAGTATAGGCCCGCGGCCGCGGCCGCAGGCACGCCGCCGAACCGATGGAGCAGCCATGCCGCCGCCGTGCCGGAGAAAATAATGACGGCCGCCAGGACGTTAAGCCTGACGCCCTGCTTGCGGAGAGACGCCAGGAGCCCGGGGCCCACCTCCTGGCCGATGCTGTAGATGAAGAGGATCAGCCCGAAGTCGCGGGCGAAATCCAGCGTGACCGGATCGATGGTCACGCCGAAATGGCCGAAGGTCAGGCCCACGAAGAGGACGCCGACGACCCCGAGGCTGAACGACGAGATGCGGACGGCGCCGAGGGCCAGCCCGAGGACGACTGCCAGGCAGATGATGAGGAGGGCGTGACCGACGGAATGCGAATCCCTGAGGAAGAGCTCGACGAGCCAGCCCATATGTCACGTCCTCCTTTCCATCCCCGGCCGCCGCGCGCGCCCTCGGGGCCGGCCCATTTTAGCTTAGCGGCCCCCGCCGAGTCAAAAGCCGTGGACCGCGCATCCCCCACAGGTGTATGATCTGGCCCGTGACGCCGCGGGCCCAGGAAATCGAGCAATCGGAAAACTGGGGCGGAAATTGGGACACCGGAAATTGGGGACACAATACTCTTTTCCCAATTTAACAACATTACTCCCGGCCCTATTCAATTCGGAAATAAGTATTGTGTCCCCAAATTCATGAGGGAGGCTTTCGATGCGCAACCTGATGATCGTATCGATGATGTCGATCCTGGCGCTAGCTACGGCGGCCCCTGTCTTTCCGTGGGAGGACGTCAAGTACGGCGTGGGCCATTGGGACCCGGAATCGGGCCTCGGTAACCACCGAGCGATCGTCCGGGTCGATGCGTCCGCCGCGCCAGAGGCTAAGCGCCCCGCGGCCGTGCGCGTCCTCATCCCCTGGCGCCGCCACGACGCCGATCCCGACAGGAAGAACATCGTGTTTGTCGACGCTGCGACCGGATCCCGGGTCGGGAACGTCATCCCCCTCAACATCAACCGCGAGTTCGGCGACCTCGTCTTCGAGCCTCCGACGGTGCCCGGCGACTACTACGTCTATTACATGCCCTACCAGTCCGAAGGCCGGAAAAACTACCCCAACGTCAAGTATGATCCGCCCCAATGGACCGCAGACCCCGCCTGGATCGCTTCCATCGGCCTCGTCAAGAGGACCGTCACGGAGGTCGGGCTCGAGAAGCTCCCGCTCGGCCGCGCCCGGGTCGTCGAGATCCAGTCCGCGGACGAATTCAGCAGCTTCTCCCCCATGGAGGTGATCGCCACGACCGCGGAAACGCAAGCCCTCCTCGACGGCAATCCCGCGGCCCCCTTTCTTCTCTTTCCCGAAGACAGGCGCTTTCCCATCCGCATGGCCAGCGACCTGCCGCTCCGCTGGATCCTCAAGGGGCCGGGCGGATCCGTGGAAGGCGAAAGCTCGCCCGGGGAATATTTCACCTACCAGATCGGCGTCTGGGCGGCGCGGGTTCCGATCGGCGACCTCGAGGTGAAGTTCTCCGATCTCGCCTTCGCCGGGACGGGCGGCGCGACCGGCTCCTCTTCTGGGCCCCATTCTCCCGTCCGGGCCTCATCGATGACGTGCATCAACGCGGGCGGATCAAATTGGGACGGCACCCTGTTCACGAAGCCCGTGCCCATCGAAAAAGGCCGGGTCCAGGCGCTCTGGTGCGGCGTCCAGGTGCCTCCCGACGCCGCGCCCGGCCTTTACCGGGGCACAGTCACGGTCATCCCGAGGGGGCTCCGCGCCGCCTCCCTGGACGTCGAGCTCCGCGTTTCGGGGCCGGTCCTCGCCGACACCGGCGACTCCGATCCCTTCCGTATGACGCGGCTCCGTTGGCTCGATTCGCGGATCGCCTTCGACGACGGCATCGTCCCGCCTTACACTCCGCTCAAAGTGGAGGGCACGACTGTCAATTGCCTTGGAAGGTCGTTGGAGGTCGGCCGCGACGGGCTGCCGGCCCGGATCCGGAGCTCCTTCGCGCCCGAGATGACCAAATTTATGGACCGGCCCGTCGACCTCACGGCTGCGCCCTTCAAATTCACGGTCCTCGCCCCTTACGGAACGGAAATGGTCCGGTCGCCCGAGGGGCGCGGCCCACGCTTCACGAAAGAGACGCCAGGCGTCGTCGCCTGGGAGGCGCGAAACGCGGCCGGCGGCCTGACCATGGCCGTCGAGGCACACATGGAGTTCGACGGCTACGTCGACTATAAGGTCGCCCTTACCGCTGCGCGGGACGCGACCGTGTCCGATATCCGGCTCGAGGTGCCGCTCAGGGCCGAGAGCGCGCGCTACATGATGGGCCTGGGTTTCAAGGGCGGCGAGCGGCCCGAGACGTTCGATTGGTCCTGGGACCGGGGAAAAAACCAGGACGCCCTCTGGGTCGGGTCCGTGAACGCCGGCCTGCAACTCTCGCTCCGGGCCGAAAACTATTCCCGGCCCCTCAACACCAACTTCTATCATTCGAAGCCCCTCAACATGCCCCCGTCCTGGTGGAACGGCGGGCGCGGAACAGTCACCGTCCGCTCGGGACCCGTTTCCGAAACCGGCGCGGCCAAGGGCGGAGGGACTCCCGCCAGACGGCCGTCGCGGGGCGGCCCCTCCATGGTCGTGATCGCCGCGTGTTCGGGCCCTCGGACGATCCGGGCCGGCGAGACGCTCCATTTCGATTTCACCCTTCTCCTGACGCCCTTCAAGCTCCTCGACACGGCCGAGCATTTCCGCGACCGCTATTTCCACGCCTACAAACCGATCGACGAGATCATCGCCGCGGGGGCGAACGTCGTCAACGTCCACCACGCCACCGAGATCAACCCCTATCTCAACTACCCCTTCCTGAGACCGAGCGAAATGAAGGCCTACATCGACGAGGCCCACCGCCGTGGCCTCAAGGTCAAGATCTACGACACGATCCGCGAGCTTTCGAACCACGCCGCCGAGCTCTTCGCACTCCGGAGCCTGGGGCACGAGATCTTTTCCCCCGGCCCGGGCGGAGGCTATTCCTGGCTTCAGGAGCACCTTGGCGGCGACTACATCGCGGCCTGGTTCGTGCCCGAGCTCAAGGACGCGGCTATCATCAACAGCGGCATGTCGCGCTGGCACAACTATTACGTCGAGGGGCTCGACTGGCTGGCCCGCAACATCGGCATCGACGGGCTCTACCTCGACGACGTGGCCTTCGACCGCACGACCATAAAGCGGGTCCGCAAGGTCCTCGACCGCAACCGGCCCGGCGCCCTCATCGACCTCCACAGCGCCAACCAGTACAACCCGCGGGACGGGTTCGCCTCGAGCGCCAACCTCTACCTCGAGCACTTCCCCTATCTCAACCGGCTGTGGTTCGGCGAATACTTCGACTACGAGCACACGGGCCCCGATTACTGGCTCGTGGAGATGTCCGGCATCCCCTTCGGCCTCATGGGTGAGATGCTCCAGGGCGGCGGGAATCCCTGGCGCGGCATGGTCTTCGGCATGACCAGCCGCCTCCCCTGGGCAGGCGACCCGCGGCCGCTCTGGAAGGTCTGGGACGAATTCGGGATCGTCGGGAGCGAGATGATCGGCTGGTGGGCGGGCCCGAGCCTGTTCGCGACCGGAGACAAGGACGTTCTCGCCACCGTCTACATCAGGAAGGGAGAGGGCCAACAGACACGCGCCCTCATCGCCCTCGCGAGCTGGGCCAAGGAATCCGTCGACATCCGGCCCGTGATCGATTGGAAGGCCCTCGGGCTCGATCCGAAAACGGGCATCCTCCGCGCTCCGGCCATCGCCGGCTTTCAGACGGCGGCCGAATTCAAGCCCGGCGACCCGATCCGGGTCGAACCGGCGAAGGGCTGGCTCCTGGTCGTCGGCGACTAGCCGAGCGTCACCCGGTTGCGGCCGGCCGCCTTGCTGCGGTACATCAGCTGGTCGGCGCGGCCGATCGCGCTTTCGACCGTATCATCGGGGCTGATCGTCGTGGCGCCAATCGAAATCGTGACCCCAACTTGTGAGGCGGCGAGAGTGACGAAGCTCTTGGCGACGAGGACACGGAGTTTTTCGGCCAGCCTCCCCAGGCTTTTGCCGGTGATGTTCCGGATGATCAGGACGAACTCTTCGCCTCCCCACCGGCCCACGATATCGAAGGACCGGACGCTCTGGACCAGGGTCTGCCCGACGGCCTTGAGGATCTGGTCTCCCGCCTCGTGGCCATACGTGTCGTTCACCCTCTTGAACCGGTCGATGTCGACGAACAGGAGCCCCATGGGCCAGCTGTAGCGGGCGACCTCCTTGAGGATCGACTGCAGGGACATCTCCGTGAAGCGGCGGTTCCGGAGCTCGGTCATCGGATCGACCAGGGCCAGCCGTTTCAGCCGATCGGCTTCCGCGAACTCCGCGAGCCGCCGCGAATTGTCGCTGAATACTTCCACGGCCCCGGTGATGCGTCCCGCGGGCGAGCGGATCGCCGATATGCGGATGGCCACGGGCACACGGTGTCCGTTCCGGTGGTGAAGAAAGACGTCGGCCTCGCGGGATTCCCCGTCCTCGAGGGTCCGGGCCAGCGGGCACAGGCCCTCACAAAGGTTGCGCCCGTCACCGTCCACATGGACGAGGATGTTGTCGGCGCACCTGCGGCCGACGACCTCCCGGGCCTCGTAGCCGGTCAGGCCCTCGGCGGTCCTGTTCCAGAACGTGATGCGGCGTTCGGGATCGACAAAATACACGCCGTCGAACATGCTATTCAGGATATCGCGGAAGAAATCGTCTCTGGAAGGCATGGCTTCCTCCAGCCGGGACCGGTGCCGGCGCGGCGAGAGGGCATTATAACAGATATCGCCTCTATGGACACTTGAATTCTCGCGGTGGAAACGTATAATCTGTCTCCCGAAGCGGGCGGGAATCCTGATGGAACCCGGCGGAGGCCGAATTCCGGTCCGGCTGAAAGAGGTCATAAGATGAAGAAGATATCGTTTTCCTGTTTCCTCGTCATCCTGGTCCTCTCCCTGGCGGCGCCACTCGCTCTCCAAGGGCAGGAACTCCAGGAGATCGCTCTCCCCAAGCCGCATGAAGCCGGCGGCATGCCCCTGATGCAGGCCCTGTCGGCCCGCGCCTCGTCCCGTGAGTTCAGCTCCCGGGAGCTGCCCCTCCAAGTCCTGTCCGACCTGCTCTGGGCCGCCGACGGCGTCAACAGGCCGGAGTCGGGAAAGCGGACCGCTCCCTCGGCGATGAACGTCCAGAACATCGACATCTATGTCGCCCTCAAAACCGGGCTCTATGTCTACGACGCGAAGGCCAACGCCCTCAACCCCGTCCTGGGCGAGGACGTCCGCGCAGCGATGGGCCAGCAGCCTTTCGTCCAGGACGTCCCCCTCAACCTGGTCTACGTGGCCGACCTGGCGAAGTTGGGCCGGTCGACGCCAGAGGCCCGGATCCTCTATTCGGCCGCCCACGCGGGTTTCATCGGCCAGAACGTCTACCTGTTTTGCGCTTCCGAAGGGCTGGCCACGGTCGTCCGGGGAACGATCGACAGGGAGGCCGTCGCAAAGCTCATGAAGCTCCGTCCGGGCCAGAAAGTCATTCTGGCCCAATCGGTGGGCTACCCGAAAAAGCCCTGACGCGCTCGCGCCGGGAAGGCGCTCTTCCGGCCTGAATCATCCGCGGCTGAGAAGCGAAGGCGGGTCCGGAGTCAGCGGTCGATCTTCATGAGCCAGCGGTGGAGCGGAACAATCGGCTCATAGCGCTCGAAGCAGAAATCGACCAGGGCCGACGTGAAAAACTCAGCGGGGATCTTCATCTCGATCCCGGCGTAGAGGCCGTTGTGCTTGAGGACCTCGGCGTTCGGATGGCGGGGGTCGTAGCCGGCCGGGACACGCTTGTAATGGGTCCCGCCGACCTCGTACTCTTTCCGGCCGGCAAGAGCGGCGAGCACGGCCCGCAGCTCTTCGCCGAGCCGGGGGTCGACGACGGCCCTCCGGAAACGGGACAGAAGGCGGTCCGGGACCATGTAGAAACCGCCGCCGAGGAAGAGGTCGGGCGGCTCGAGATGAAAGTAGAAACCCGGCGACTCCATCCTCTTTTTCTTCCCCTCCCAGAAATAAAGGCCGAGGTTCGTCTTGTAGGGAGACGGATCCAGGCTGAAGCGGGTGTCGCGGTTGATGCGGAAGATCGATTTATTGATCAGGGGGACGGCGATGATCCCGGGGACGGCCGCCCGGAGCCGCCGGCCCATGGCGACGACGAAGGCCTTGGCCGGCCCCATGACGTGCTCGTCGTACATGGCGCGGTGGGCGGTGAACCACTCCCGGGTGTTGTTTCTCCGGAGGCCGTGGAAAAAACGGACCGTCTCCTTCGTGAAGCCAACGAAAACGGGAATCTCCGCCAACTCGCCCTCCGCCGCGCCATTTTACGCGCCTCGGCGAGCACAGTCAAACCATTGGGCGACAGTTCTCCCCTCGGGGACGGCCTTCATCACCGGATTGTCAAAGACCGGGAGGCATGATATAAATCGCTCGCCGAACGCCCAAGGAGGCGCTTATGAAGTACACACGGGCCGTCGTTTCGCTCCTCGTCGTGGCGCTCGTTTTTTGGGCTCTCGACAACCGCCACGGGACATTTCCTCCCCTCGGGAAGCTCCTCAACCCCTTCGCCGGGTTCTGGCAGAACGGATCGCGCGGCGATACGCTGCCCGAGCGCCTCTCGGTCCGCGGCCTGCGCGACGAGGTCCGCGTCGCCTGGGACGCGCGGCGCGTGCCCCACATCTTCGCCCGGAACGACCATGACCTTTACTTCGCGCAGGGATACATCACGGCGCGCGACAGGCTCTGGCAGATGCAGATCCAAGCCTTTTACGCGGCCGGACGGCTGTCGGAGGTCATGGGCCGTACCAGTCTCGAATCGGACCGTTTCAACAGGCGATTCGGAATGGTCTGGGCCGCGGAGAGGGGGGTGGAAGCGATGAAAAGGGACCCCACGGCCGGGGACACCGTTCAGGCCTACGCCGACGGCGTGAACGCCTATATCGGATCGCTGCGCCAGAAGGACTATCCCGTCGAATATAAGATCCTCGACTACTCGCCCGAGCCCTGGACGCTCCTCGACTCCGCCCTGCTTCTCAAGTATATGTCCTACGACCTCACGGGCCACGACGACGAGCGCTGGATGACCGCGGCCCGCACGGCTCTCGGCGAGGCGACCCTCGACGAGCTCTTCCCCTTCGAGCCGCCGAACTTCGTCAGCCCGGTGATCCCGCGGGGGACGCCGTGGGATTTCACTCCCGCTCCCGCGCCGCAGGCCGGGGAAGGTGAGGCCCCGGCCGGGCCCGAGAAGGCGGGCTTTCCGTCCGCACACTCCGGCCGGACCGCCGGCGCGTCGGCGTTTGACCCCGACGCTCCCGAAGCCGGCAGCAACAACTGGGCCGTTTCCGGTTCCCGGACAAAAAGCGGCCGCCCGATACTGGCCAACGACCCGCATCTCCGTCTCACTCTGCCTTCGATCTGGTACGAGGTCCAGCTCTCTGCCCCTGGGTGCAACGCGGAGGGAGTTTCGCTGCCGGGGGCACCGCTGGTCATCATCGGCCACAATCAGAAGATCGCCTGGGGCTTCACGAACGCCGGCGACGATGTACTGGACTGGTACGCCGTCACATTCAAGGGCCGAAGCCATAAAGAATACCTCTACGACGGGAAATGGCTGAAGGCGTCGGTGCGCGTCGAGGTCATCAAGGTCAGGGGAGAAAAGCCCGTCGTCGACCGGGTCGTCTACACCCGCCAGGGCCCGGTCGTCTGGCTTGAAGGCGAGCCCGAGCCCGCCAACAAATCCGTGCCCGCCGGGGCGGCTCTGCGCTGGCTGGCGCACGACCCCTCGAACGAGTTGCTGACGTTTTACCGCCTCAACCGGGCCTGGGATTACGACGGCTATCTCGAAGCCCTCGCCTCCTGGGACTGCCCCGCCCAGAACTTCGCCTACGCCGACGCCGGCGGGACGATCGCCATCTGGCACAACGGAAAATATCCGCTCAGGCGAAAGGGGCAGGGGCGCTACATCCTTGACGGCTCCAACCCTGCCGACGAGTGGCAGGGATGGGTGCCGCGCGGCCAGAACCCGCACGTCAAGAACCCGCCGCGCGGCTTCGTCAGCTCCGCGAACCAGAAGCCGACGGACTCGAGCTATCCGTACTACCTGGGCTGGGATTACGCGTCCTTCGAGCGGGGCAACCGGATCAACGAGATCCTCGAGGGGATGAAGGACATCACGCCGGAGGACATGGCGCGAATGCAAAACGACAACCTCAGCCTGAGGGCCCGGATGGCCCTGCCGCCTCTCCTTGCGGAGATCGACGATCGCGGCCTGGCGCCCGCGGAGAAGTGGGCTCTGGACGAGCTCAAAGGATGGAACTTCGAGAACCTGGCCGGGCTGGCCGCGCCGACGATCTTCGCCCAGTTCTGGTCCGACTTCAACGAGACGACATGGAATGACAAAAAGACAGGCGGCCTCTGGGCGATGCACTGGCCCCGGAGCGAGGTCGTCATCGACCTCATCCTCAACCACCCGGATTCCGGATTTTTCGACGGCCGGACGACACCGCGAAAAGAGACCCTGAGGGACATCGCGAACGCCGCCTTCCGCTCGGCGGTCCGGGAGCTTCAGGCCCAATGCGGGCCGCCGGGACGATCGTGGACGTGGGGCGAATGGCGGCGCGCCGGGATCGGGCATCTCGGCCGGATACCGGGCTTCGGCAGTGAGAAGCTGCCGATGAACGGGGGCGGCAACGCCGTCAACGCCTCGGGTCCCGGCTTCGGCCCGTCGTGGCGGATGGTCGTCGAGCTGGGTGCCGAGGTCCGGGCCTGGGGAATCATGCCGGGAGGGCCTTCCGGCAATCCGGGATCGCGATATTACGATGCCGGAGTCGACGATTGGGTGGCGGGGAAGATCTATCCGCTCCTCTTCCTAAAGTCGGCCGACGAGGCGAATCCCGGGATCGTGGCCCGGACGAGCCTGGGAGGCGTAAAATGACCGCGGTCGTCGCCTGCCTGCTCATCATGCTGGCTCTGCATCTCCTGACGCCGTACTGGTGGTGGGTGATGATCGTGCCGTTCGTCTACGGCGCGGCCGCAGCGCGGTCGGGAGGACCGGCGCTTCTCGCGGGCTTCTTCTCGGCCGGGCTGTTGTGGCTCGGCGGAGGCTTGTACTTTTTCTTCGCTGGGGGCCGGATCATAGCTGGCCGCGTGGCCGGGATGTTCGGCCTCGGCCCGTCCTGGCCGCTGGTCGTCGCGACCGCGCTGGTCGCTGCCCTCGCCGCGGCCTTTGCGGGTTACGCCGGCTACGCCGTCCGGGATCTCTTCAAGAAAAAAACCGCCGCCCGAGGCTGATTCGGCCCGAGGCCGGGCTTTCCGTCATTTGAGCAGGCGGCTGTATTTCCTCAGGACTTCCCGCAGGCGGTCGTGCGGCAGGGCATAGACCGTATTCCCATTGATCCCACTCATCGTTTCGGCGGCGACGAGGGCGTTGACGATCGCCTCGTCGGTCGCATTGACCGTCGCCCAAAGGAGCGGATCGATCCTTTCGTTGGGCAGCATGGTCAATTGGGCGAGCCCCGTCATCTTGGCGACCTGGGGATTGGCCGTCGAGAAGGCGATGAAAATGTCCCCGGAGCTGTCGTTTCCCCGGCCGCCGGCGAGCGCGACTCCCAGGGCCACCCGTTTCGCCAGCCGCTCGAGCTGATGCGGGAGGAGAGGCGCGTCCGTGGCCACGACGGCGATGATCGAGCCTTCCTTAGCGGCGGTGGGCCCCGGCTTCGGCATCAGGTCCGTAATCTCCTTGCCTACCGGCACTCCCGCGATAGTCAGGGTCCCGCGGAGGCCGTAATTGGCCTGGACGAGCACGCCGACCGTGTAGCCGCCTTCCGCCGGGCCGAGGACGCGCGACGAGGTTCCGATCCCCCCCTTGAACTGGTGGCAAACCATTCCTGTTCCTCCGCCGACGTCGCCCTCCTCGACGGGACCGGGCCTCGCTCCGGCGAGTGCGGCAAAGACGTCCTTCTTCGTGACATGAAAGCCGTCGATGTCGTTGAGGAACCCGTCCCAGGTCTCGGCGACGACCGGCAGGCTGAAATCGCCGGAATGATCGTCCGATCCGCCGCGCCGAACGTTCCACTCGGTCACGGCGTCCCGGACGACGCCGACACTCTGGGTATTGGTAAGGAGGATGGGGCTCACGAGGCAGCCGGATTCCTTGAGCCACGTCGTCCCCGTCATTTCTCCGTTCCCGTTGAGCGTGAACCAGGCCCCGAAGAGGCGCTCCCGGAAGGACCTCCCCTGGGGGAAGATGGCCGTGACGCCTGTTCTCACCGGGCCCTTGCCGACGACGAGCCTCCCCTCTCCGGAAATGAGCGTCACCTGGCCGACCTCGACGCCCTTGACGTCCGTGATGGCGTTGAGGGGGCCCGGCGTTCCGTCGAACGGCACGCCGAGGTCGCGGGCGCGGGGCTTGTGCGCCGCCGAGGCGGCCCAAACGGCGGCCGCGGCGGCGAGAAAGATCCCCAATGCGATGATGCCTCGGGCAAACGGTTTCTCTTTCATCGGCCTCTCCCCAGGCGTCGGCGCCTCCGCAGGTTCGCCCCTAACATAAACGACGGGGACGCGGGAGTCAACCGGGGGATAGCCGGGCCCATAAATCGCTTTATAATTCAGATCGGTATGGAGTAGGATAGACGGGAACGACGAGGAGGCTCGGATGGACATTCACCGCTGGGTCAAAGAGTTTCCGGGGGAGGTCACGGTCAGCGACGCCGAGGGACGGATCATCGGCATGAACGACAAGTCGGTCGAGGCCTTCGCGAACGACGGCGGCGCCCGCCTTATCGGGTCCGACGTCCTCGCGTGCCACCCAGAGCCCTCGCGCTCGAAGCTCCGGGCGATGATGGCGGAGCGGCGCGTGAACGTTTACACGATCCAAAAGAACGGGAAAAAGAAACTCATCTACCAGTCCCCGTGGTACGAGAATGGCCGCTACGCCGGATTCGTCGAGATCTCCCTCAAGATCCCCTGGGACATGCCCCACTTCAACCGCGACGAATAAGAAGGGCTCAGACCTTCAGTCTGCCGCCAGCGGCGCGTCCGGCCGGAACGTCTCGAATATCGGCCGCTGGCCGATCATGATAAGTGACGGGACACAGGCGGCGGGAGGGAGATTCGGCCCAGTCCCGAGGTTCAGGAACGCGCGGCGTATCTTTTGCGGAAACTCAAATAGATCGGGATGCCGACGAGCACGGTCGCGATGGCGACGGACGATTCCTTCGGCTGCCGCAGAAACGAAAGAACGAGGATCGTCACGCCGGTGAGGATATAGACCGCGGGGACGACCGGGTAGCCCGGCATCCTGACGACGCTCCTCCCTTCCCGCCTGAGCTTGAAGACCCCGATGACGGCCAGGATCGGGAAGATGCCGAGAGAGAAGCCCATGTAGGTCAGGAGTTGGCGCAGCGTCCCGAACGTGACCAGGACCGCGGCGATGACCCCCTGGAGGATGATGGAACGGGACGGGACGTTGGACTTGGGATTGACTTTCGCCAGGGCTTTAAAAAAGGCGCCATCCCTGGCCATGGAGTAATAGACCCGCGGCCCCAGGATAATGAAGGCGCTGAGCGATGAGAACAGGGCGAACGAGATGAGGACGGAGAGGATCGTTTCAGCCGACCTCCCGAACAGGTTCTTGGCCGCCAGCCCGCCGATGGAAACGACTCCCTCCATGTCCCCCGCGGGAATAGCATAGATGTACAATACGTTCAGGGCCAAGTACAGGACGGCGACCGCTCCTGTCCCCAGGACGAGCGAGCGCGGCAGGTTCCGGGCCGGGTTCTTGACCTCGGAACCGACATAGGCCGAGGCGTTCCAGCCGCTATAAGCGAACATGATCCACATCAGGGCCAGGCCCATCGTCTTCCAGCCGCCGAAGCCGAAGTCGAACGCGCCTCCGGACGCGAGGTGGGCAAAGCTCCCCTTGCCTACGGCGAACCCGGCCGCGACGAGGGCGACGATCAGCAGGACCTGCAGTCCGGTCAGGAGGTTTTGGACCTTGGTGCCGAGTTCGAGGCCGCAGGCGTGGAGGTAGGTAAAGGCGACGATGACCAGGATCGCAAAGAGCTTCTTAAGGGCGTCCACATCCGTCACTTGGAGAGAACGAAGGACGCTCTGGGCCAGGGGGTTCCCGAAGATCCCGAGGCGGAGGATGGCGGGGAAGGCCCTGGCGATGTACTCCGTGAAGCCGATGGCCGCGGCGGCGATGGGCGCGGAGAAGCCGACGAAGAAGGACACCCATCCGGCGAGGAAGCCCATCATCGGGTGGAATAGTCGCGAGAGGAAGGCGTATTCCCCTCCCGCATGGGGCATGGCCGCGCCGAGCTCGCCGTAGCTCAGGGCACCGCACAGGGCGACGAGTCCGCCGATGACCCACAGGGCGAGCATGACCCCGGCGTGGCGGAGGTCCTTCATGAGCAGGCCGGAGGTCGTGAAGATCCCGGTGCCGACCATGTTGGCGATGACGATGTTCGTCAGCGGAAAGAGGCCGAGCTTGCGCTGGAGGCCGTTCTCAATGGGCTTGCTGTCCATGGGCGTCCTCTTCTTCCCGATCTTCGAAATCCCTGCCGAAAAATGCCACCCCGAGGGACGGCGAAGAGTTTTATAGTCCAGCCGGAGAGGAAAGTCAACGCGCTCCGGCTGCACGGGGCCCGGCGTCTCACTCCTTGACGCGCTGGGCCTCGAAGATGCCGTTCGGCTGGTAGATCTCGATCCCCGCGACGTTGCCCTTGACGTCCTCGATGAATTTCAGGCTGATGGTTTTGACCTGCTTGAGCGAGTACTCGCCTCCGAGCTCGGGCACGAGATCGTAGGTCGGCTGGCCCGGGACCGTAAGGGTCAAGCCTTTGCCCCTCTGGCCGATGGTGATCGTCTGGCTCACGAGTTTGTAAGTCCCGGCGACCTTCCTGAGATAGGCGGGGTCAGAGAGCCTCACGTCCGGTTTCTTGGTGAAGACGATGTCATCGAGAGTCTGTTCGAACGGCGCCGCCACGGCCGCCACGTTGCCGTTGACGTCGGTCCGGAAGGTCAGCTTCAAGTCCTGGAACGTCGGATCGTCGGCCTTCATCCCGTTGAAGGTGTCGTAATGCCAGTGCTCGAGGGGGGTCGTGATGGCGTTGTACGTGAACCGGAGCTGGTTGCCCTTGAGCTCGACCACGAGGTCGCCGTATCCGGGATTCCAATAGTCGCCGGCATATTCTTCGAGCTTGTGGGACGGGGTCGTTCCGGGACGGCGCCGTGTCGTTTTCTTCTGCTCGGCCGCCTTCTCGGCTGCCTCGGCCTCAGCCTGGCGCTTGGCCGCGTCGCCGATCCAATCCACGGCCTCGAGGCCGAAGATGCGGTCCGCAGCTGTTTGGGCCACGAGCTCGGGGAAGGGCGTGCCGTTCTTGTTGGTCAGCACGACGAGGCCGAGCCTCTCGTTCGGAAAAAGGCACATCAGGGCGGAGAAGCCGTCGATATTCCCCCCGTGGTCGACCCGCTGGTGCCCGCGGTACGAGTCGATAAACCAGCCGAGACCATAGTCCGCCGGGGAGATGTCCGGCCGCGTCGCAGTCCCGCCGGTAGGCATGTAGGCCGAGTGCATATCGTTGAGCGTCGCCGGGTCGATGACTTGCCGCCCTCTGTATTTTCCGTCGTTGATATGGACCATGACCCAATGGGCCATCTCGTTGGCGCTCGAATTGATGGACCCGGCGGGCCCCATCGTAGTGATGTTGCGGAAGGGCATTTTCGTGAGCTTCCCGTCGCGCTCGACGTAGGGCTCCGCGAAATCGCTGTCCTTCTGGGAGTTGGCCACGGAGAAGTTGCTCCGCGCCATCCCCAGCGGGTTGAAGACCAGCATGCGGACCGAATCCTCCCAAGGCTTCCCGGTCAGCGTTTCGACGAGGTAGCCGGCCGTGAGGAACATGAGGTTGTTGTATTGCCACTTCGTGCGCATGTCGGCCGACGGCGGCAGGAAGGCCAGACGGCGGACAAGATCTTCCCGTGTCGCGGTGAAATTGTTGTACCAGACGAAGTCGTGACGCGGAAGCCCGGAGCGGTGCGTGACGAGGTCGCGCGGCGTCAGGCGCTCGCCGGCCACGACGTCATACAAGCGGAACCAGGGAATATAGCTGCGGACGGGCTTGTCCCAGTCGACTTTTCCCTGGTCGACGAGCGTGCCCAAAGCGAAAGTCGTGAAGGCCTTCGTGCAGGACCCGATGGCCATGAGGGTATCGGCGGTCACGGGAAGCTTTTTCTCGAGGTCCCGGAAGCCAAATCCCTTGGCGTAGATGATTTCGTTTCCCTCGATGACCGCGATCGCCGCGCCGGGGACCTTGATCTGGTCCAGGCCCTTGATCACCACCTCGTCGAAACCTTCCAGGGCCTTCCGGGCCTTGGCCGCGGGGGCGAGGCCGCGGACGATCTCGAAGGGAAATTTCTGCCCGCCCTGGGTGAATTCGCCCGAAATCTTTCCGCCGTCGGCGCTGAAGGCCCCGCTGAACGCGGGATTCCCCGGGACGCCGGGGATCTCAAACGAAGCCCGGGACCCGTCGGTCTTGACGTTCGCCAAGGCCATGTCCTTGATGTTCTGCACGGGGATGGAGATGCTTCCCTTCCAGGTGCCGTCGCGCTGTTTCCCGAAGTCGAGGCCGATCTCGAGCTTCATGGACGGCAGGACTATCTCGCCGTCCCAATGGCCCGAGAGGTCAGCGGCCGCCGCCGAAAGCGGCGGGGCGGCTGACGCCGGGAGAGGCGGAGCGGCGAGCGCCGCGAGAAGAACGGCGAAAAGGAAAATGAAAAGTCTGGCGGCATGTTTCATCGTGTTCTCCTTTGGGGGGAATGAATCTGGACGGCGAAGCGCAGGGCCTCGGATAGAGTCTTCAGCTCCCGTAAAAGCGTCATGTGTTTTATAAAATTTACCACATGATTCAGGGCCCGGCAACAAGCCCGCCTCCTGATTATACGGGATTGCGGCGGCCGGAGTTCAACGTGCCGCCGCGCTGTCCGCCGTCCTTATCCTGACCGTCATGGCCCCCCTCGTCACGGTCCTCGTCCTCCACCGGGACGCGGGGAGCCGCCTCCAGCAGCTTCACTACACGCTGATCTAATCGCCGCTAGCCGTCCCCGAGGGGGGGACAGTCATCTCTTGCGACGGACACGCCGCCGGAGTCATTTCAGTGTCGCCACGTAGTTGCCGGCGCCGACGACGATCGTCGACAGGATGAGGACGAGGATCCCGGCCACCACGAGCCGGCGCGTCGGCCGCCCCGTGCCCTTCCACTCGCGGAAAAAGATCCCCCACAGGCCGCTGAAGGTGATGATGAAGGCCATGTGGATCGTCCAGCTCGAAAAGTCGTACTTCCCCATCTTCGTCGTGCCCATGCCGTAGAAGAAGAACTGGAAATACCAGGTGACCCCGGCCAGCGCGGAGAAAAAGTAGTTCGACAGGAGGGAGGGGGGAGCCGGGTCTGTCTCGCCGGAAGGCGCTTCGCGCGTTTTGATCCTGAAGTAGTCACCGCCGGTCCTGTTCCGGATATTGAGGGCCGCGCACCAAAGGAAGTTCGTCGTGAACCCGCCGAGAAGGGCGACGATCATGACGGGAAAGTTCTGAAAGATCGGCGCGGCCCCGCCGCGGACCGCTGCTTCGGCGATGGGCTTGCCGGCGGCGAAGGCGAAGGCCATGCAAGAGCTCATGATCCCGGCGAAGGCGGCGACCCAGGCTCCCTTGACGAAGCTGAACTCGGCGATCGCCTCCCGCTTCTCGGAGTCGGGAAGCTCCCTCTCCTTCCTCATCCCGGCGCGGCCGCACATGGCGATCCCCGCCAAGCAGACGAGAATCCCCAGGATGACGATCCGGCCGGACACCGCCGCCGCCATGCCCCTGAGCTGGCCCCGAAAAAGCGGCGGGACAAGGGTCCCGAAGACGGCGCAGAAGCCCAGCGACAGGGCCATTCCCAGGGACAGGCCGAGGTAACGCATGGAGAGCCCGAACGTCAGCCCGCCGATGCCCCACATGACGCCGAAGAGATACGTCCAGAGGAGCGTGCGCGGGGACGCCGACGCGAGGACATGGAGAACGTCCGGGCAGGTCAGGAGAGCCACGGCCCATGGCGCGATGATCCAGCTGAAGAACCCGCCCGCAAGCCAGTACGACTCCCAGGCCCAGCCGCGGACCCTCTTGAACGGGATGTAGAAACTCCCGGCCGCGAAGCCCCCGATCGCGTGAAGGAAGACGCCTAGGAACGGGTTTGGATTCATCGCCTCTCCACGGTTATCGGCAAATATATTATGCGGGCTCCCCGAAGTCAATGACCGGCGCGACCGCCCGTTTGACCGGGGCCGGGGCGGGGCTTATCATGGATAGTGAGCGAGAGGAGGGGGATTATTCAGGACGATCAGGCGCTAAGCTAAAAGAGGAATAAAGCCCGGCTCGAGCACGCGAGGCTGAAAATGATCCTGCGTGCTGCGAATGCGCCTTGAAAGGAGGCGGCATGAAGGAACTGGACAGGCCGTCGCCCGTCAACATGGACCGCAGAAGATTCCTGATGTCGGCCGGCGCCGGAGGAGCGGCCCTCTTGGGAGCAGGTACCCTGGCGTGGGGCCGGCCGTGGCCCGGGCCCGGCTTGCGCGCGGCGAGCGAGCTGGGCGTCATGTCGCCGAACGAAGACCTCATGCAGGAGCATGCCCTGCTGTCTCGGGTGCTCTTGATCTACGAGGAGGCCATCCGGCGCCTCGAAGGCGGCAAAGCCCTGGACCCTGGCCTTCTCATGAGAGCGGCCCGCGTCATCCGGGATTTCACCGAGGACTACCACGAAAAGGACGAAGAGACCTATGTCTTCCCGCGCTTCCGGAAAGCCGGGCAGCAGACCGAGCTCGTGGCCGTGCTCCTCGAGCAGCACAAGGCGGGCCGGGCCGTGACCGAGGCCATTCTCTCGTCGTCAACCGGCCAGGTCTTTGCGGATTCGGCTGGCCGGAAGAGGCTCATTGCCGCCATCCGGTCGTTCATCCGGATGTACCGGCCGCACGCGGCGCGGGAGGGCTCTTTTCTGTTCCCCGCTTTCCGGAACCTCCTTCCGCCCGCAGAATTCGACGACCTCGGCGCGATGTTCGAGAAAAAGGAGCACGAGATCCTCGGGTCCGAAGGCTTCGAAGGCCAGGTCCAGGTCGTCGCCGGGTTGGAGTGGCAGCTCGGAATCTACGATCTCGCCCAGTTCATGCCGAAATAGCCTGCCCCGAGGCCCCCCCGAGTCTGCCGGTCCGGCCCCGTCGCCAGGACCGGCGTTCCGGACGCGCCGGCCCTTGACAGCCGTCAGCGGTCCGGTCTACATTCCTTGAAGAAAGGAACCCGGAGCTTCCGAGCCCAGCATGCCCCGTCCCCTCCCATTCATCATCAACAGCGTCGCGCCCATCCGGATCTGCGACAACGGCGGCTGGACCGACACCTGGTTTGCCGGCCATGGGCGCATCTTCAACATCGCCGTCTATCCCTATGCCGAGGTGCAGATCGCCGTTTCGCCCGGCCGCGGCCGCGACCGGAAGGACAGGATCATCATCAACGCCGAGAACTACGGCGAGCGCTATTCCGTTAACCCGGAGAAGCACTGGGACAAGCACCCCCTCCTCGAAGCGGCCATCGAATACATGAAGGTGCCCAAGGACCTGAGCTTCGAAGTGACGATCTTCTCCGAGGCCCCCGCCGGGGCGTCGACCGGCACGTCTGCGGCGGTGACGGTCGCCCTGATCGGCGCGCTGGACCTGCTCACGCCGGGACGCATGACCCCGCACGAGATCGCCCTCGCGGCCCAGCGCATCGAAACCGAGATGCTTCGCCAGCAGTGCGGCATCCAGGACCAGTTGTGCGCCGCGTACGGCGGCATCAACTATATCGAGATGGTCCGCTATCCCCAGGCCTCGGTCTCCCCGATCATCGTCCCGAATTCGATCTGGTGGGAGCTCGAGCGCCGCCTGGCCCTGATCTACCTCGGCAAGTCCCACATGTCCTCGCAGGTCCACGAAATGGTCATTCGGAGCCTGTCGGATGCGGGGCCCGATTGTGTCGAGCTCGAAGACCTGCGGCGCACCGCCGTCCGTTCGCGCGACGCGTTGTACGCCGGGGACTTCGCCGCCCTGGGCCGGGCGATGACCGACAACACCGAGGCCCAGCGCCGGCTGCATCCGGACCTCGTCAGTCCGGAGCACCAGCGCGTCATCGACATCGCGCGCCGTCACAAAGCCCTTGGATGCAAGGTCAACGGCGCGGGGGGCAGCGGCGGCTCGGTCACGATCCTGTGCGGGGATCTCTCTCAGGCGAAGCGCCGTCTGATCCACGAGATTGAGCGGGACAACCCGCTCGTCAAGAACATTCCTATCTACCTGAGCCGCTTCGGATTGCGCCTATGGACGCAGGGTCCAGCCGAGCCGGGCTCCCCTGTGCGGCGGCCGTCCGGCGCATGACATCCGCTCCCTTCTCTTTGAGGCTCAAGACAATCCCGACGACGGCGATATAAAGGATGACGGGGATATACTGCCGCTCGGGGACAGGCGCAACAAGCAGGAACGCGTACGGCACGAGCATCAGCGCCGAGAACAGCCGGAGGCGCGTTGCGACCAGCACCGAGGCCGCGAGGATGCCGACGGCCGCGTACGGATAGAGCCATCCGATTCCGGCCCAGACGAACGGCCCAGAGAGCACGTTGGGGAAATACGTCGTCAGAACCGCCCGGTCCCTCAGGATGAGGTTGAAGGCGATCGTGTTCCGGAAAACCGCGCCGACGCCGAACGGAGCCATGATAGCCACCGCGACGGCCAAGGCGACAGCCCCGTCGACGGCGATCTTACCGAGGCTCTTCAGATTCTTCCAGTCGAACTGGCATGCGTAATACCCCACCATCAGGGGAAGGATCAGGAACTTCGTCATCAGCCCGACCCCGAAAAGCGCCGCGATGAGGAAGCGGTGAGCCGGCTTCGGTCTCTCCCGGTTCCTGGCGACGACGAGGAGGATCAGGGCCGTCACAAGCAGGGTCAGGGCGATGCTGAGATGGATCTCCAGGAATATCAGGAGCGGAAAGAACGGCAGCAGGAGCCTCCGCTTGACCACGGGAAAGGTCCACAAGAGGATCAGGCAGGCCAGGAACTGGAGCGCGACGTTGACCGCGGCCATGACGGCGCTGCCCCATATCCCCGTCGCCCGGAAAGCCAGATAATACGGGAAGATCTCCAGCGGGGGATAGTTGAAGTTCCCGTAAACCGGCGTCGAGAACTCCGCCACGTGGAAAATCGTCCCGCAGGTATAGGGATTTTTTCCCTCCCGCATGGCCTGAAAGACGCTCGCGTAATATTCGACGATCTCCGGATGGGGCTTGGCCCTGATGAGGAGGAGCTCGCTTCCCGCGAAAAAGAGCCCGGCGACAAGAACCGCGGCCAGGAAGGCGCGGCTCAGGACGAGGGTTGGCCTCACCTCGTAGAGGAGCCAGATGGCCGCGAGGGCCAACGAAAGGACGACGGCGTAGCCGTAGCGGTGGCCGTGGGGCACGGGCTTGAAAACGTCCATGACGACGCTGACGATGACGCAGGCCGCGAACAATGCGGGCGCCGCGCATCTTTTCAGGCTTAAGATCGGCATCTCCTCTCCGCGGGGCCCTGCCCCGCCGTTCCGGCCCGAATGATAAAGCGCGGCAGGATCGATGTCAATTCGGGGGGACCGGCTGGAATTGAATTCGTGCGCTTTTTCCATTAGGATACTCCCCGAACCGAACTCGGGCACCGGGAAGGCGCGGCATGCTGAAAGAACATCCCAAAGGACTGGCATTCATTTTCTTCACGGAGATGTGGGAGAGGGTGGGTTTCTACACTCTCATGGCCATTCTCGTGCTCTACATGGATAAGGTCCTGGGCTGGAACGACGCCCGCAAGGGCGACTTTTACGGCCTCTTCCTGGCCCTCTGCTACTTCATGCCGCTCGTCGGCGGGTGGCTCGGCGACCGTCTCCTGGGGCAGATGAAAACAGTCCGCGCCGGAGCGGTCCTGATGGCCTTCGGCTACGTCGGCCTGGCCGTCTCCTCGGCCAGCCACATCACGACGTTCTACATCGGCCTCCTGCTCATCGGGATCGGCACGGGCATTTTCAAGGTCAACATGGCCGTGCTCGTCGGGAACCTCTACACAGGCAAGGTCCATCTCAAGGACGCGGCCTTCAACATCTACTACATGGGCGTCAACCTCGGGGCCATGATCGCCCCGCTCGTGGCCACGGTCAACAGCGCCGTCTTCCACAGCTACAACCTTTCGTTCTGGGTGGCCGCGGCGGGCATGGTGTTTGCCCTCATCATCTTCGATTTGGGCGGTCCGCACATCCGCCCGGCCGACGTCAAGAAGCGGCCGGCCGATGCGGCCGCCTCGGCGCCGCCGGAGGCCTCCGCTGCGACCCAAGCCGCCGCACCCCTCGCAGCGATCGACAGGAAAGAAGAGCGCCAGCGAGTCGCGACACTGGCCATCCTCTTCATTATCGTCATCTTCTTCTGGGTCGCCTTCTACCAGAACTCCTTCGGTCTGACCCTCTTCGCCGAGCGCTCGACCGTCGTCCTCAAGTGGCTCCGGCCCGAGACCTACCAGTTCTTCGAGCCCTTCTTCATCCTCGCCCTGACCCCGCTCCTCCTTTCCCTGTTCGCGAGCCTGAACCGGCGCGGCCGCGAGCCCTCGACGCCCAACAAGATCTTCCTCGGTATGCTCATCATGGGGCTGGCCATGTTCGTCATGGCCGCGGCCTCGCTCCGCGGCGGCGACGGCGACCGGAACATTATGTCTCCCGCCTGGCTCATCGGGACCTATTTCATCGTCACCCTGGCCGAGATCCTGATCTCGCCCATGGGCCAGTCCTTCGTCTCGAAGGTCACGCCGCCGAAAATACAGGGTCTGATGATGGGCGGCTGGTTCGCGGCCACCGCGGCCGGGAGCTACGGGAGCGGCCTCCTCGGGAAGTCCTACAGCCGCTTCGCCCACAGCCAGTTCTTTCTCATTCTGGCGGGGCTTCTGGTCGCGGCCGCCCTGCTCGTCCTGGCCTTCATGAAAAAACTCAAACGCTTCTCGTCTTAGACCCGCGCGCGCAAGGAGATCAGTGCAGATAGCCTCTTCTGAAAGCCAGTTCGGCGTTGAGCACGGCCGCCCCGGCCGCGCCCCGGACGAGGTTATTGACGAGTGCCGTGAATTTGTAATCAAAGATCCGATCGGGCCGGACACGGCCTATGGTGACCGTCATGCCCGCCCCTCGTCCGGCATCTCGAAGAGGCTGCGGACGGTCGGGTTCCGGGTGGACAAAAAGCGGGAACGCAGGCGCGGTCGGGAGACCCAGCCCTCGCAGCGGCGCGAACGAGGAAAGGGCTGAGACGAGGCCCTCAAGCGTCGGCCGTTGCGCGAGCTCGACCGCGATCGAGAGGAGATGGCCTTCCGCAGCGGCCACGCGATGACATTGAGCGCTGATCCGGAAGTCCGCGAGATGAGTTTGGTCTCCCATGATCTTCAGGGGTTCCGTTTCGATCTTGTCTTCCTCTCCGGGGATATGAGGAATGGCGTTGCCGACGATGTCGAGGGACGGGACTCCCGGATAGCCCGCTCCCGAGAGGGCCTGCAGGGTCGCGACAAAAACCTGGCGGACCCCGAAACTCCGGTGAAGGGGGGCGAGGGCGAGAACCAAGCCGGCCGTCGAGCAATTGGGGTTGGCGACAATGCCGCCCGAGCCAAGGGCCTGCCGCTGGACGAGCGCGAGGTGATCGGCGTTGGCCTCGGGGACGAGGAGCGGCACGTTCGGGGACATCCTGTGATCTCCGGCGTTCGAACAGACGAAATACCCCTCCTGGGCGAAAGCCGCCTCGATGGGGCCGGCCGCGCCGGATTCCAGGGCGCTGAAAACAAGACGGGCCTCCACGTCGGGAAGGCACGGACGCACGACGGTCTTCGCCAGGCTGGGCGGGATTTCGCCGGGCGCCCGCCAGCGCGCGCGGACAGCCTCGTCATAGCGAAGACCCGCGCTTTCGGCTGAGGCGCACAAGGCGACGACTGTAAACCACGGATGAACGGCGAGAAGCGCGGCCAGCCGCTGACCGACGATCCCCGTGGCGCCGAGGATGGCAACCCTGATTTTGTCCACGCACGGGCTCCTTTCTTTCAGGACGCCCGGGCCGGAAGGACGACTGTCCCTCCGGCCCGCATATCCGGTCCGACGACATGAAACTCGCAAGGAATAATCTCAAGGACGCGTCGGTCCAGGACCCGGCCGAATTCGCCCGCCCGCAGCCGGGCGATATCCGTGACGGCGATTTTACGCTGACCGCCTGTAACCGAAGCTTTATAGATCGCGCCCACATCCTTAAGAAAGATCACGAGGTCGACGTTCGGGTCGAGCGCAGAGAGGATGGCGGCCACATAGTCGGAAGCGTTGCGTCCGAAGAGCGTCGGTTCGCCGCGCACGTTCGCCGCGCCGAATCCCGGCAGGATGATGATCCGGGATTGACGATGAGCCCGTTCGAACCGCCGGAAGCGCCGACGGGACAGGGCAAGATCGAGCTCCGCCCGGAGATAGGGGCCGCGGCTGACGATGGGATAGAGTCCGAGCTGCGTCACGACGCAGGCCGCGCAACCTTCCAGGTGAAGGCATTCAGCGAGATGAAAAGCCGAGTCGATTTCGCCCCAGAGGAGGGCAAGAGCATGGCGCGGCCGGTCCCACCGCTCGAGCCCGCCATCGCCGGCGGGTTGCCCCGCGAGACGCGCAAGCAGATGGCGCCTGTTTTCCGGATCCGGGGCCAGGGCCTCGAGAGCCCTGTCCGTCATGCCCTTTTGGGCCGACACGACGATATAAAGCCGCTCCAGAGCCGGCGAGCGCCGGAGATAGTCAGCCAGGACCGAAGCCACGGAGGCATAGGCCGGCTCGTCGCCGAGCACGGACCCGCCCACCTTGATGACGACACGTCTTCCCGTCATGAGCGTTCTCCCATCCGGCTCAAGACAACGCCGGCCTTCCGGGGGCGGTCCGGTCCTCATCAAACTCAGCGGAACTCACAATCCTCTCCAGGGCCTGGCCGAGATCGCCGATCAGGTCTTCCGCGTCCTCGATGCCGACGCTCAGCCGCACGAGACCGTCGGGGATGCCGTTCTTTCTCCTGACCTCGGGTTCGACGCTGGCATGGGTCATGGTCGGGGGGTGGCAGAGGAGAGATTTGACCGAGCCAAGGGATTCGGCCAAGGTGAACAGTTTGGTGAGGGTGGCGAACCGCTGGGTTTCGGCAAGGCTGGCGCGGAGCTCGATCGAGATCATAGCGCCGAACATGCGCTGCTGGCGACGGGCGATCTCGTGGCCGTGGTGCCAAGCGAAACCGGGAAAATGGACCCGTCGGACCTTGGGATGCCCGGCCAGGAACTCGGCCACCTGGACGGCATTGCGGCAATGCCTCTCCATCCGCACGCCGAGCGTTTTGATCCCCCGTAGAATCAGGAAACAATCCTGGGGCCCGGGGACGGCGCCAACGGCGTTCTGGATAAAGCGCAGCTCGGCCGCGCGTTCGGCGTCGCGGACTACGAGAATCCCCCCGATGACATCCGAATGCCCATTGAGATACTTGGTCGTGGAGTGGAGAACGATATCTGCCCCGAGACGGAGCGGCTGTTGCAGATATGGAGTGGCAAAGGTGTTGTCCGCGACGACCAGCGCGCCCCGGCTCTTTGCCAAAGCGGAGGCGGCGGCGATATCCGTGATGCGGAGCAGCGGGTTGGAAGGGCTCTCCAACCAGAGGAGTTTGGTCTCGGGCCGAAACGCGGCCTCGAGCTGGGTGGGGTCGGTCAGGTCGGCGAACGTGAAATCCAAACCGAACTTGCTGTAGACCTTCGTAAATAGGCGATAGACCCCTCCGTAGAGGTCGCGGGAGGCGATGATATGATCGCCGCTTCTCAGAAGCTGCAGGCAGGCGCTGGCCGCGGCCAGGCCGCTGGCGAAGGCTATGCCCTGGCCTCCGCCCTCAAGGGCCGCCACGCATTCCTCGAGGGCGCGGCGGGTGGGATTGTCGGTCCGGCCGTAACTGAATCCCCTGGTCACCCCCGGTTTCAACTGGCCGAAGGTCGATGTTTGAAAGATCGGGAACGTCACGGCGCCCGTGCGTTGCTCATTCGGTTGCCCGGCGTGGATCGCCAGAGTATCGAATCTGAAGTCCATTTGATCCTCCTTGATGTCTTCAAAAGAATGATGCGCATTGCAAGACATGGTTGGGGTTTGGGGAAAGCCCGAGCCGGAACCTGAAGAATCGGAGGGAGGATGTCAGGCGTCAGAAGCTCAACGAGCCGCCCGGCACGTATCCTTCAAGCCCGTGCCCGGGCCAGACATCGCCATGCGGCCGGCGGCGAAGCGCTCGTTGAGATCAAACATGCCAGTAATTATACAAGTCCCGTACGCTGTGTCAAGAGTTTATAATCATCGGGACAGGCGGCAACGGCGAACTTGAATTCCCCGGCTGATTCCATATGATAAGGTAAGAAAGGACCGTAAGGATGCTTATCAAGGAAAAAATCGAACAGGCTGTGAGGCTTCTCCGGGAATTCGGCGTGGACTGCTGGGTCACCTTCACCCGCGAGAGCGAGATCAACGGCGACCCGACGCTCGTCTTCCTGGCGCCGGGCCCCGTGACTTGGCACTCGGCCTTCATCGTCAGCGCGGACGGCCGAACGCGGGTCATCGTCGGCCTTTATGACCAGAAAGGCATCGAGGACGCCTGCGCCTACGACAAGGTCGTCGGCTACGTCACGGGCATTCAGGAGCCTTTTCTCGGAGCCATCCGGGAGCTCGACCCAAAGACCATCGCTGTCAATTATTCGAAGGGGAGCGAGATCTGCGACGGCCTGACCCACGGCATGTACCTAACGCTTCTGGACCTTCTGGCCGGAACGGGGTACGCGGAACGTCTCACGTCCGCGGAAAAGATCGTCTCGGCGCTCCGGGAGCGAAAGTCGCCGGCGGAGGTCGAGGCGATGAAGGCTGCGGTCCGGGCGACCGAGGAGATCTTCGGCGCCGTTGCCGGGTTCATCGCCCCCGGGAGAACCGAAAAAGAGATTGCGGGCTTCATGCAGCGGGAGGTCGAGCGCCGGAATCTCCAGCCGGCCTGGAATCCCGCCGGCTGCCCCATGGTTTTCACCGGTCCTGAGACGGCCCAGGCCCACTACGCCCCGACCGATCGTCCCGCCGAACGCGGCCACATTCTGAACATGGATTTCGGCGTCAAGGTCGACGGCTATTGTTCGGACATGCAACGGACGTTCTACATTCTCAAGGAAGGCGAACGAGCGGCCCCGGAAGAAGTCCGGAAGGGCTTCCGGACGATCCTCCGGGCCATCGAGGAATCCCGCCGGGCCATGCGTCCCGGCGTCGCCGGCTTCGAGATCGACGCCGTCGCCAGGTCCATCATCACCGGCGCGGGATATGGCGAGTTCCCGCACGGGCTCGGCCACCAGGTCGGGCGCTACGCCCACGACGGCACGGCCCTTCTCGGCCCGAAATGGGAGAAGTACGCCCACAAGCCCTTCCAAAAGCTCGAGGAGGGCATGGTCTTCACGCTCGAGCCGCGTCTGACGGTGCCCGGAAAGGGGGTCGTCACGATCGAGGAGATGGTGCTCGTCACCAAGCAAGGCGCCGAATATCTCGGCCCGCCGCAAACCGAACTCGTCCTGATATAGAGCCGCTTTTGGTTAAGGGCTTGGGGATGGCCGCGCTCGCACTCGGTTTTTTCACGCCGTTCCTCCGCCCCAACCTCTGTGGCCGGATGGGTGCTGTCCCGGCGCGTCCCCGTCCATCCTCGCTTCGCTCCCTGCGTATCGCACCTCAATCCCTGGATCCCGATTCGCCCGCTTTCGGTGGCGCTATCGCTCTCCCTCGCTTGGCTACGCCATGACGTTTGGCGCCGTCGTTGCTTTTGTTGGCGCCAGAGCGCCCAGCTCCGCTGCGGGTGGGCAGGGACTGGCACTATGCCACCCATCCGCTTTTTCTTATCCTTCGGGAAGGCTTATATGATAGCGAAACGCAGCCTTCTAAACCCTCGAATCGCTCGCTTCGACCGTCCCCAAGCCCCCCTAAGGTCAAGCCGATGATCTCCATCTGGACGCGCGCCATCGGGAAGCCGGCGAAGGTCGTCCTCGCGGCCGCGGCACTGCTGTTCCTGTAGAGGCGACAGACGGGCGGGATAGGGGGTCCCGGTTACGGCCTGTGGGCGCCGCAAGGCCTCGAGGGCCCGGATTCTGGCTGCGGTCCCCTTTTCGTCCATGTAGGCGTGAAGGGAGATGATGCCGGAATTCGCGGTCTGGAGGTGGTTAAGCTCCTCGAGCCCCTTCGCCTCGTCGCAGACGCCGGCGGTCAGCAGCTGGGAGGGCCCCGCCGGCCGTGCCCACGCGAAGACTTTTTCAAGGAGAGGGAGCGTCTCCGGGCCGCTCGTCGGCGCGGCCGCCGCGCGGGCCGCTCCGTCAGCGCCTCCTGTCGAACACTCCCCAGTTCGGGGCGAGGCGGAGAGTTTCCAGGCGGAAGGCGGTCGGCCAGGCGACAAGCCACTCGCTCACGCTCCAGGGATACAGCCAGCGGGTGTGGCAGAACGCCTCGTCCTGGCTTCCCGCCGGCCTTTTCTTACCGAGCACGACCAGGTCCCCGTTCGAGATGCCGCTCATGCCGTTGGCCCAGGCCGCCAGGGCCCGCTCCCGCCAGACGGCGTTCCGGGTCAGGTTGGCCAGCTTGATCCAGTCGTTGACGATGATCACGGCGTAGGGGTCCTGGTGATGGTGCTGTGTTGATACGGCCGTGCCGCCCAGCGTGTCGTAGCCTAGCTCCTTGAGGACCGTACCGTCCGGGTAGGGAACCGTATAATGCCACTGCCACGAGGCGAGATAATAGGAGACGTCCTCGGCCGCCCGGAGATAGGCCTCCTTGCCCGTGAGCTCGTAGAGGTCGAGAGCAGCCTTGAGGAGCGGCGTCGCCGACTCCTTGTCGATCGAGCGCGAGTCGAGCGCCCCTGCCGTCGTGAACCCGTCCCTCTCGAACTCGCCCTCGTAAAACGCGAAGGCCCGCTCCGCGCCTTCGAGGTAGGCCGCCTTGTGCGAGGCCCGGTAGGCGGTGACGAGCGGAGGCACGAGGAACGCTCCGGTCGTTCCCTCGCCGTCCACCAGCCGGCCGTCGTTTGTCCAGGACTTACCGATCCGCCCGTCCGGCCGCATCGCCTTGAGGGTGAAATCGCAAATCCCGAAGGCGGCTTCCCGGTACTCCGGCCGGGGGGCCTTGCACTGCGCGGCCAGATCGGAGGCCTCGAAGAAGGCCTGGGCCGCCTGGCCGAGGTTGCAGGCGTCCTGGACCTCCTCCTTGGGGTTCGCGAGCCCGATGAGAAAGTCGAAATGACAGCGGCAGAGGCCGTTCTTAAGCCGTGCGTTCCGGACCCAGGTGTCCAGGCACGCGAGACCCATCTCGAGCGATGTCCGGTCGTCGGTCTTCAGGTAGTCGGCGAGAAGGGAGGCCGCCAAAGAGGCGTTCTGTCCGGCCCAGCCGATCTCATACTTCCGGGTTTCACGCTGGACCCATCTCCGGCCGTCCCAGCGGAGCCCGATGGAAAATCCTTTGAAGGTCTTCTCCTCGGCCCAGAGACTGTCCTTCGCGAACTGGATGCCGAGCTCCCAAAGGTCCTCGGGCTCGTAACGCACGAGGGGCGGGTGGGCGTCGAGAGTCCAGGCCGCGTCGAGCATGGCATGCCAGCCGCGCTTCGGGCGCGTCGCGGGCCCGGCAACGATCCAGGCCTTGAGGGTGATCGTCTGGCCCCGCGAGACGCGGAGGTCTTCGCGGAACGGGACGGAATACTGGTCGCTCATGGCATAGACCAGAGGCGTCTCCTCCTCCGGCCAGACGAGGCGGTGGATGGTCTTCTCTTCCCCCGGGTCGAGCGAGCAGGAGAAGCCGCAGGGGATCTGCCTGGGCCGGCTGAAGAGAGCCACGGACCAGGCGTCCGACTCGGAGTAGGTCGCACCGGGGACAGAAACGCGGTGATAGGCGAAGGTCCACGGCGCGCCGTCATTCCGGAACTCCTTGGGCTCCTTGCCGTCGCCCCACGCGTTCCCGTCGTAGCTCACAGCGGGGATCAGGCTGAAGCGGGAGCGATAGAAGGCCTCGAATTCCATCGTCAGCCGCGCCGGCCGGACGTAGCCGTTCCCGTTGTAGGTGAAGCTCCGCGTCCATTCGAAAAGTCCCGGCCGGAGCTCGACGACGTCGTCGGCGGCCGTGAAATCGGCCTCTCGGAAGGCCACGACGGCCCCGACGGGCTGTCCGTTGCCGTAGAGAGTCAGCCTGTCCCCGGCCTTCCGGAACTCGACCCGGGTCTGCGCGGCCGCGAAGGCCGCCGACGCGGCAACGAGAAGAGCGGCCGTGATCGTTTTTTTCATCATCGGAGCCTCCTCGGGTCCCGCGAGAAGCGGGGGATTCGGGGGAGTGCCGGCGGGAACGCCGCTCGCGGACGGATTCGGTGCGCCACCGCATCCGTTTATATCAGAGGAACCCGCAAAAGACAAGCCGGGCTTTGAAGTTCGCCCGCCGATCGGGTATGATGGGGGAACGAGCGATGTCCAACGAGGAGGCCCGGCGATGACAGTTTCCTATAAGGATCTCGGACTGGTCAACACGCGGGCGATGTTCCGCAAGGCCTTCGCGGAGCAATACGCGGTTCCGGCCTACAATTTCAACGATATGGAGCAGCTCCAGGCGATCATCGCCGCCTGCGTCGAGAGCCGCTCCCCCGTTATCCTCCAGGTTTCGAGCGGGGCGCGGAAGTACGCCAACCAGACTCTGCTCCGTTACATGGCCGAAGGCGCGGTCCGGATGGCCCGGGAGATGGAGAAGGCGCACGGGGCCGCCGAGGAGATCCCCATCACCCTCCATCTCGACCACGGCGACAGCTTCGAGCTGGCCAGATCCTGCATCGAAACGGGCTTCTCGTCCGTCATGATCGACGGCTCCCACCTCCCCTACGACGAGAACGTCGCGCTCACGAAAAAGGTCGTCGGCTACGCCCACGAACACGACATCACGGTCGAGGGCGAGCTCGGGGTCCTGGCGGGCATCGAGGACAAGGTCCAGGCGGCGAGATCCACGTACACGCGGCCCGAAGAGGTGGTCGATTTTGTCGGCCGGACCGGAGTCGACTCGCTGGCCATATCGATCGGCACCTCCCACGGCGCCTACAAGTTCAAGCCCGAGCAGTGCACGAGGGACGCGCGCGGCGTTCTCGTCCCGCCGCCGCTGCGGTTCGACATCCTCAAGGAGATCGAGAAGAAGATCCCGGGCTTTCCGATCGTCCTCCACGGCTCGTCGTCGGTCATCCAGGACGCGGTGGCGACCATCAACAAGTACGGCGGGGCGCTGAAGGACGCTGTGGGCGTGCCCGAGGAGCAGTTGAGGCAGGCCGCAAAATCGGCCGTGTGCAAGATCAACATCGACACGGACGGCCGGATGGTCATGACGGCGACCGTCCGGAAGATCTTCGCCGAATCGCCGGCGGAGTTCGACCCGCGCAAATACCTGGGCCCGGCGCGGTCCGCCCTGACGGAGATGTACAAGAGGAAAAACCGTGAGGTCTTGGGCTCCGCCGGCCGCTACGGCCCGGAGTTCTGAAACCGGGAAAATCAAAGGCGCCTCTCCCCGGAAGGCGCCTTTGTGAGCTCGAGACGAAGACCGGAAGAATCAGAAGGCGATGCCGATGATCCCGGACCACACTCCGTTCTTGATGTCGAGGGGAGTTCCGCCCTCGACGGTGGCGATGACCTTGTCCATGCCCATGCTGTATCGGACGTCGATCTGGAAGTGGCTGCCGATGTTGATGCCGCCGCCGAATATCGCGCCGTAGTCGTTGTTCTTGAAGAGCGGCTGCGTCAATGTCACGGTCTGCCCGTTCTCCACGACTTTCTCGTTGAGCTTGAAGCCCACGGACGGTCCGACGAAGACAAAGGGGGAAATGAGGGGGGTCGGGATCCGGAACTTAAAGAGGAGCGGGATCTCGACATAATTCGCGAAGAGTTTGTCACTGTACGTCAAGCCCGTGGTGTCGACATACGTCGAGTCGACGCCCTTCATCGTGTAGAGGCCCTCCAGCTGGAGAGTGAAGACGGGCCCCAGGTTGAACGCCAGGAAGATGCCGCCGACGAACCCGACCTTGTACTTCAGCGTCCCGTTGATGTCCTGCGCGTCCGCGCCCGTGAGTTTGGCCATGTTGCCGCCGCCCTCGATGCCGAACTGGACGTTGGCGGCTGAGGGCCTGGGCATCACAAGAAGGCACGCCATGGCGCCGATCGCTAGAGCTGCAGTCAGTTTCCTCATGTTGACCTCCATTTCAGGGTTGGCGGGAGCTCCGCCCGCCTCCCTTTCCCACAGGGGCAATATCCTCCGGCCCGGTCGGGCCGGGAATCCCCCCTAGGGATGAAACCGGCGGGGAATCTTCTCCCCCCCGAGCGGGGGAAGCGGGCCCCGGGAACTCACCTCGGGACGGGTGAGTCCAGAGGCGAGAGCGGCGTGGACTCCCGGCGGCTACTTGATAAGCCGTTTCTTCATCATCCGGAGCCCGACGGCGAAAGCGGCAGCCTCGAGGACGAAGATGACGAGGAAATTCCAGAGATACCGGGCGTGGTATTCGCCTGAAAACACGGCCCGGGAGATCTTGACGGCGTGAGTCAGGGGCAGGAACCCGGCCAGAGTCTTCATCCAGGCCGGGAACTTGTCCAGGGGAAAGAATACGCCCGAGAAAAAGAGCATGGGCGTGATGATGAGCTCCGTGTAATAGTTGAAGAAGTCGAAGCTCGGGGACACCGACGTCACGATCATGGCCAGGGAGGCAAACAGGAGGCCGACGAAGATCATGAGGACGAGCAGGAGCACGAGGCTCGGGACGGAGACCGGGAGGATCCCCATGATGACGGCCACCAGGAGCATCAGGCTGCCGCTGACGAGGCCGCGGAAGGCCCCCCACGCGATATCGCCGGCCACCGCGTCCTCCGCCGAAAGCGGCGTCGCGATCAGGGAATCGTAGAGCTTCTCGTGGACCATCTTGACGAAGGTCCCGTACAGGCACTCGAACGTGGACGACAGCATGACGGCGGAGACGAGGACGCCCGGGACGAGGAAATAGAGGTAGGGCTTGCCGCCGAAATAGCCCATATAGGCGCCCATGCCGATCCCGAAGGTGATCAGATAGAACAGCGGCTCGATCAGGCTGACGAGGAAGGTCGGGAGGACGAACCTCTTGTAGGACACGAGGTTCCGGACGAAAACATAATAGAGGCGGTAGGAGAGGTTCATTCGATGAGGCTCCGGCCCGTGATCTTTAGGAAAACGTCCTCGAGGGAGGCCGGCCGCGCCCAGGTGTTGGGGAGGTCGAGCTCGACGAGCTTCTTCATGATGTCGTGTCCGTCCCGGCAGTAGAAAAAGAGCGTGTCGCCGACGCGTTCGTGGCCGCAGGAGAAGGGGGCGAGCTGGGCGACGATCCGCTCGTCCTCGTCCTTGGCAATCCGGATCTCGACGACTTCGCGGCCGATCTCCTCTTCGACCATCTGGAGGGGCAGGCCCTCCCTCAGGATCTTCCCCTGGTGCATGATGACGATCCGGTCGCAGAGTTGCTGGGCCTCCTCCATGTATTGCGTCGTCAGGATCAGCGTGACGCCCTGCGACCGGAGCTGGCGGAGCCGTTGCCAGATCATATGCCGGGCCTGGGGGTCGAGCCCCGTCGTCGGCTCGTCGGCGACGATCAGCTTGGGCCGGTTGAGGAGGGCCCGGGCGACGAGCAGCCGGCGCTTCATGCCGGTCGAGAGGGCGTCGATCTTGCTGTCGCGCTTGGCCTCGAGCTCGACGAATTTCAGGAGCTCGGCGATCCGCACCTTCGCCTCGCGCCCGGGGATGTCGAAAAAATTGGCGAAAACGGCGAGGTTCTCATAGACCGTCAGGTCGACGTCGAGCGTGATCTCCTGGGGGACGACGCCGGTGATCATCTTGATGGACCGGTTGTCGATGTGCGCGGGCAGGCCGTTGACAGTCAGGCGGCCGGCCGTCACCGGGGAGACGCAGTGGATCATCCGGATGGTCGACGTCTTGCCCGCCCCGTTCGGCCCCAGAAATCCGAAACACTCGCCCTCGCGAATTTCGAAGCAGATCCCGTCGACGGCGGTAAGGTCGCCGTATTTCTTGGTCAGGCCCTCGGCGGTGATGAACGGGTTCATGGGCGTCGGAAAGGCCCATGATAGCAGATTTTCCGGGACGGGCAAAGTTCGACCTTCTTGACTCCGGGGCGGGTCGTGGATATACTCAGGCTGCAAAGGGGTCGGGAGTTGTCGAAAGCGGAAAGCCCGGCGTCTCCAGGGTTTTGACCTGAGCCGGTTTTTTGATTTACCCGAACGGGCGGTGGGAGCATGCGGAATAAGGCTTTGGCGGGCTTGGTCCTGCTCATGGTCTGCCTCGGCCTGCCGGCCCTGGCCGCTGAAGTCCCCCAATGGCTGGCGAACGCGGCCGGCGCCGCGCTCCCGGAGCATTCTCCCGAAACCCGGGCTGTCGTCCTTCTCGACGAGCGGGACACACGGGTCAGCCCGCGCGGGACGATCGCCTCGAGCTGCCGGCGGGCGATCATGGTGCTCCGGCAGGGCGGCATCGACGAGGCCCGCCGTCTCGTCGTCGTGAGCGCCTACGATACGAAGATCCTTTCCATGACGGGCTGGAGCGTCACGAGAGGACGCAAAACCCTCAAGGCGACGACAAAGGACGTCGTCGAGACCGGGCTGGCGCCGGACACGCTGTACGCCGATATCAGCATCAAGATCCTGGCCGTCCCCGGCGTCGAGACCGGCAGCGTCGTCGGATTCGAGTGGGAAGAGGAGCGCCGGCCGCCGTCGTTCGAGGACAGCTTCGAATTCCAGGGCGGTTTCCCCGTCGCCCGCGCTTCCTACCTCCTCACCCTGCCCCCCGGCTGGACGATGGACGCGTCCTGGGTTCACTGGCCGCCGCAGGGATGCCGGCCGGGGACCGAAGAGGCGCCGACGATGGCCTGGGAGATGAAGGATATCCCCGCCATCGACGAGGAACCTCTCATGCCCGCCCGCCGGACGCTGCGGGCCGTCTGATCGTGCGGCTGCGCTCTCCCCAGCCGGATGAGCGTTGCTTCTCGAGCTGGGCCGACTTCGGGTCCTGGTACGAGTTGTTGTCGAAGGAGGCCCGGACGCCGGACAGTTCCGTCACCGCGGGAGCCTGCGAACTCACGGCCGGGGCCGCGGATCCCTTCTCCCGGCTGCGGGCCATGGCCGAGTTCGTCCAGAAGAACATCCGTTACGTGGCCATCGAGATCGGGATCGGGGGCTTCAAGCCCCACGCCACGGGGGCCATCCTTTCCAACCGGTACGGCGACTGCAAGGACAAGGCCACCCTGCTCGCGGCTCTCCTCCAGGCGTCCGGCGTTGAGTCGTTCTATCTCATCGTCAATGTGGACCGCGGGTCCGTCACGGAGGCCTCGCCCGTTTCCCTCTACAGTTTCAATCATGTCGTGCTGGCGATCCGGCTGCCTGACGACGTGCCGGATACGGGCATGACCGCTCTCATCCGCCACCCCCGGCTCGGCCGGCTCCTCGTCTTCGACCCGACATCGCCGTACACGCCTCTCGGCCAGCTCCCCTACTACCTCCAGGGCAATACCGTCCTCCTCGTGGCCCAGGGCGGAGGGGAGCTCATCCGCCTTCCCGCGCCCTCCCCCGAAGCCAACCGGCTCGAGCGGCAGGGCCTGTTCGCCCTTGGGGACGACGGCTCGCTCGAGGGAGAAGTCCGGGAAACCCGTTGGGGGGCCCTCGCTGACGCGACACGCCATGCCCTGCTGAACGCGACAAACGAGGCGCGCGCGAAGTATTTCGAGACCTTCCTCGCCAATTTCTTCTCCGGCTTCGTCCTCCTCTCGAGTGACGTCCAGAACTTGGAAGACAATTCCCGAGACCTCGTGATCTCGTACCGTTTCCGGGTTTCCAACTACGCCAAACAGGCCGGCGGAATGCTGATCGTCCGGCCGAGGGTGGTCGGCGACAAGAGGGAGAGTCTCGAAACCAACGGCGACAGGCCGCACCGCTCCCCCATCGAATTCCGGGAGCCGTCCGAGCAGCGCGACGAGTTCAGGATCGAACTCCCCGAGGGCTGGCGGGTCGACGGGCTGCCGCCCGCGGTCGACTTCGACTCCGGCTTCGCCGTTTACAAGAGCCGGGTCGCGGAAGAGGGGCGGACCCTGGTCTATCGCAGGGAGTACCGCCTGCTTCAGACCGTGCTACCTCCGGGCCGTTTTGGAGAGGCCGTGAAGTTCTTCCGGGCCATGGACGCCGATCAGCGCCAGAGCGCCCTGCTCATAAAATGAACGTTTTTGGGAGGTGACGATGCGGTACCGCGCCGTTTTGAGCGTGGCCTTGACAGCCGCGGTGTTCATCCTGGCCGCGGGACGCCCGGTCGCGGCGTCGGAGGATTGGCCTCCGATCACGGACGAAGAAAAGGCCATGAAGGATTGCCCCCAGCAACCGGGGGCCACGGCCGTTTTCCTCGAGCGCGAAGATATCCGGGATGACAGTTCCTTCACCAGGTCCTATTTCCGCCGGATGAAGATCCTGACCCCGGCGGGGAAGGAGCGGGCCAACATCGAGATCCCGTTCGCCAAGGGGATCTCGAAGATCTCCGGACTGAAAGCCCGTCTCGTCCGGACCGACGGCGGCACCGTGCCGTTCACCGGTCAGGTCTTCGAGAAGACGGCGCTGCGCTCGGGCCGGCTGAAGGTCACCGTCGAGACCTTCGCCATCCCCGACGTGGACGTCGGCTGCATCATCGATTACCGGTACAAGATCGTCCCCGACACCGGCGCGTCCCCTTCGGAAAGGAGCATGGACGCGCTGGAGAACCTCCTGGGGCCGCGGGGCAAGCCGAGGGAGGGCGGCGTCTCCATGGAGGAAGGAGTTTCCTTCTTCCCCATCGACACCTGGGACGTCCAGGAGGACCTGTTCACCTGCCGGGCGAAGTTCGCCTACGAGCACTCGGAGCTCTTGGAGCACCTCCTCAGCCGGGACATCGGAGGGGTGCGGCTGAACTGGGTGACCCACGGGCTCGGGGGCCGGAATAAGCCCCAGCAGAATCACGGCCGGATCGAGCTCGAGCTCGAGAACATCCCCGCCTTCGAGCCAGAAGAATATATGACCCCCGAGAGCACGCAGCGGATGGAAGTCCGCCTCTTCTACCTCGAGGCGACGGCGGATTCTCCCGACAAGTACTGGAAGGGGGAGGCCAGGAGCTGGCAGAAGGGCATGGAAAAATTCGTGCGCAAGGCCGGGGACGCCGCGGCCGAGGAACAGCGTCTCGTCGCGGGAATCGACGATCCCCTGGGGAAGCTGAAGAAGCTGTACGCGCGGGCCCAGGAGATCAAGAACCTGAGCTACGACAGGACCATGACGAAGCAGCGGATGAAGGAGCTCAAGATCAAGGACAACCACAGCGTCGCCGACGTCCTCAAGAACAATTACGGGTGGCGGAGTGACATCACCCGCACGTTCGCCGCCCTCGCCGACGCGGCCGGTTTCGACGCCAAAGTGGTTCGCGTGGCCACGCGCGACGACAAGTTCTTCGACAAGAACGCGTGCGGACTCTACAGCCAGCTCGACACCGAGCTGGCCATGATTCGGATCAACGGCAAGGAGCAGCTCTTCGACCACGCCACTCCGTTCTGCTCCGTGGGCCTCGTCCGGTGGAGTTGCACGGGGACGGTCTGCCTCACGCCCTCCGGCGACCCGCCGGCTTTTGTGGCCACACCCCCCTTCCCTCCCGAAACGGCGCTCACGCTACGCGAAATTTCTCTTCGTTTGGACAGCGAGGGGAACATGGACGGAACCGCCAGGGTCACGTTCAGCGGCCAAGAGGCCCTGATGCGGCGGCTCGAGCACATCGCCGACGACGAGATCGAAGTGAAGAAGGACCTGGAAGCCGAGATGTCGGAAATCCTCCCGGCCGGCTCCAAGGTCACGTTGCAGAAAGTCGAAAACATGACCAACAGCGCCGACCGCGTCGTGGCCGCCTTCGACGTCGCCATTCCCGGAATCGCCACTTCTGCGGGCCAGAAGATGATCATCCCGGCCTCGCCGCTGCTCGGGAGCCGGGAGCATCCCTTCCGGCATGCCCAGCGGAAATACCCGGTCTACCTCCGCTACGCGCGCCGGGAGTTCGACGACATCGTCATCGTCCTGCCCGCCGGCATGACCGTCGAAACGACGCCGGCGCCGCGGCAGAACCGGAGCGAGCTTTTCGATTATTCCCTCGCCTGCGCCGTCGATGGCCCGTCAAGACTCCACGCCCAGCGCGACCTGGTCATCAAGAAGACCTATTTCCCCGCAGAGAAATATCCCCTCGTCAAGTCCTTTTTCGACCAAGTTTTGGCGGGGGACGAGGAGCAGGTGGTGCTGGCGACAGCGAAGAAGTGAACCCCGTCTCCGCCGCCGCGGCGGCCGGCGCCCGATCGGTCGTTCCACAGTCGTATTGGCACCGTGCCTCCGCCCACACTGAGGTTGGGAGAAAGGGAAACGGGCATCAGGACGAAAAAATTCTTCACGGAAGTCCGCCTGAGCCGTGAGATGGGAGTCTGGGACGCGGCCCTCATCGGCGTCGGGGGCCATGACCGGCGCCGGGATCTTCATCCTGACCGGCATCGCCGCGGTGCTCGTCGGCACGGCCGGCCGCGAGTCGATGAGGGGCTTCTTTAACAAGGACAGGCACGAGGACCAGAAGCCTTAGAGGGCTTGGCAAGCAGCTTGGGCAAGCTTATTGTGATGGTGGAGCTGACCAGGATCGAACTGGCGACCTCTTGAATGCCATACGAAACCGTCATTTCTCTAATTAACTGCAAAAACTTCGGTTGCAGCGACTGTTTTTGGTTTTTCGGACGTATTCGGGACAGCCTCCGGCGGTTGCGAAGGCCTCAGGCATTCAACGGCCAACCTCTTCTGCTCGGCGTTGGAGTGCGTATACCGCTCTGTCATCTTGACCGAGTGATGACCCAACAATTCCCTCACGGCTATCAGGTCAACACCAGCATCAACCAGTCTCGAGGCGAAGGTATGCCGGAGGTCATGGAACCGCAAGCCCTGAATCCCAGCCTTTTTTGCTGCAAAATTGAGGGACCGTTTGATATTTTGAAACGGCCTTCTTCTTCCAGGATTGGGAAAAACGTATTCGCTCGTTCCGCTCTTTTGCTTCTGCTCTATCAGGACTTCAATAAGGAAGCTGCTGACAGGAATCAGCCTGGGCTTGCCGCTTTTCGTGTTCTCCAACCTGATAATCCTTTTCGATAGATCCACCTGATTCCACCGTAATCCCAGAATCTCGCCTCTTCTCATTCCGGTATGCAAGGCTGTCAGCACAATGGGCAATAAGTAGGGCGGGCAGCAGTTCAAGAGAGCCCCCTCCTCATCGGACGTGAGCACTCTCTCTCTTAGGTTGCCCTTTTCTGAGAAGAACTTGACCTTCCGCACGGGATTCTCGCTCAGCAAGCCCCAATCAATCGCCAGGTTCATTATCTTTCCAAGAAGCGCGAGATAACGGTTCGTCGTACTTTTGGCACGGCCCTTCTCCAAGAGTCCCCGTCTGAAGGTCTCAATAGCCAGAGGATTGATTTGGCGAAGCTCGTAGTTGCCCATACGTGCCTTCAACTTCCTGAGCATGTACCAGTCAGTGACAGCGCTCTCCTTGTTGATCTTGGCATAGTTCTCATAATACTGGTCCGCAAAATCTGAGAAAATAACCAGCTTTTCAGTTGTTCTGAACCCGTGCCGTCCCCTGAAGGCGTCAGCGACCTCCACTTGAAGCACATTAAGAGCATCCATCCTTGATTGGGCGAGCCTGACAACCTTCCTAACCCTCGTCCCGTTGGTACGATAATAAATGTGCCAACTCTCCTTACCTGACTTTCCTAGCCTGAGTGAAACTGAGCCAAAGGGATAATTCCATGTCTTTCCCTTCGGCGACATTCGAACTCCTCCTTTCAGGAAGAGTTTATCATAGTTTTCTAGGGAAAGATCGGTCCTGAGTGCTTCCTCTAAAAGGGGGCTGAAACCAGATGACATAGAACGACACTCAAGCCATTCTCTTACGTCCTGTTCAATAAAGCGCACCCGCGAATTAGATGTTCTGACTGATGGAATTTCACCTTTCTGGGCTTTCTTATAAATGGTATTCGGATGGAGGCGGAGGATCGCGGCGAGTTCATTGACAGTCAGCAGTGGGTTCATGGTCGTTGCCCAAAATCCATTCAAGCCATCACGAATGAATATCCATTCCGCTTAAAACGTTAGGAGCTGACCGCTCAGGAGTCAAGGAATTTCTTCTAGAATGCTAGGTTTATCAGTAACATAGAAACATAGTTTTATCGGAATCTAGGCCATACGAAGGCGCCCCGATATACCCTAAACCGGCCGAATTATGCTGTTTTTCCATAGGTATCGAGGTATTTAGGTACCGATGAACCTGGGCTTGCCGATATTTCTATGTAATTTCTGAATTTACGAGAGGGGTTCTTTCAAAAGGCGCCTCCTCTCTAAACGGGAGCCGCATGCTTATATGCCCGGTGTCGACGAGAGATTTAGATTGGGTCCTGCGGAAAAATCATTGCTCCAATTTAGTGCTTTATTTTGAGAGTTGCTTCATATATGGGCTTGGACCCGGAGTCCGAGCATTATTGGTTTAGTTTATGGATTTGGCGTTATCTTGGTGATATCCCCAATTCATAATCGTTCTATCCGCTTGGGGCAGAAAACTCCGCTGCCCTGATTTCAGCTATGGGACCTTGGCCTAATCGATTTAGGTTAGGTCCCATAACCCTCAGCCATAGAAACGATGGAGAGAATCGGTGTATAATAGGACGATATCTAGTATTTAAATTAATGTGTACATCATGAACATTATCCAGCGGATTCGAATCACACTGGCCGCATTCGCGCGCAATAAACTCCGGTTATCTATTTCGATCCTCGGTATTGCTATCGCAATCGCCGCTCTCCTTCTCTGGCATGCCGAGAACGGGGCGAAGCTTAGGTTCACCACAGCGGTCATCAAGCGCGGCGACCTAACGGCCACGATCGACTCGACGGGGACCATAGAGCCGGTGGAGGTGATCGACGTCGGCGCGCAAGTTGCCGGCCTCATCAGCTCCTTTGGTACGGACAAGAACGGCAAGACCGTCGATTACGGCTCGATCGTCGAGGAGGGAACGGTCCTGGCGAGGATCGACGATTCCGTCTATGCGGCCGACCTCGCCCTGAATAAGGCCCAACTGGAGAAGGACAAGGCCGGTCTGCTGAGCGCCGCCGCAATCGTCGAGCAGGCGAAGGCGAAGCTCGCCGTCGACGAAGCCAATTGGAAGCGCGCGGAAGCGTTAGTCCAACGCAAGATGCTTTCTCAGGCGGACTATGACACGGCCAAAGCTAATTACCAGACGAGCAAGGCCAGTGTGTCGATGGGCGAGGCGGCCCTGGCCCAAGCTAAGGCCTCTGTCGTCATCTCCCAGGCCATGGTCGAAAAAGCCCAGCGGAACCTGGGCTTCTGCACAATCAAGTCGCCCGTCAAGGGGGTCATCATCGACCGGCGGGTAAATATTGGCCAGACCGTCGTCGCCAGCCTCAACGCGCCCAGCTTGTTCCTTATCGCCAAGGACCTAACGCGGCTCCAGATTTGGGTCGCTGTGAACGAAGCGGACGTGGGCCGTATCGTTCCGGGAGGGCCCGTGACCTTCACCTGCGATGCGTTCCCGGGCCGGAAATTCAGTGCCGCCGTCGGCAAGGTGCGCCTCAACGCGACCATGACCCAGAACGTCGTGATGTACACCGTTGAGGTCAACACCGAGAACCCGGAGAACATCCTGTTGCCATACCTGACGGCCAGCGTGCACTTCGTTGTCGGACGGGCGTCGAACGCGCTACTCGCCCCCAACGCCGCTTTAAGGTGGTCCCCTTCGTCCGCATCGCAGGTCTCGCCCGAGGCGCGCTCCCGCAAGGCGGCCGACCCGGAACAGGGCCCGTCCGAGCCGGAACAGGGCGCGAGCGAGCGCACAGGCGTCGTTTGGGTAAAAGCAGGCGAATACGTCCGGCCGGTGAAGGTGAGGTTCGGCATCTCAGACGGCACGAACACGGTCATCTCGGCCGACACGCCGCTCGAGGGACAAGAGGTCGTTACGGGCGAGATCGCCGAGTCTGCGGAGACGACCGTCCGTAGCCCGTTCGTCCCGCAAGTCACCCGGCGCTGATGACCGATCGGGGGAAGCCGATATGAAGTACATTTATCGGGCTCTCAGGATGGCCTTGCATGCCTTGCGCCGGAACATCATGCGCTCGGTCCTGACGTGCCTAGGGATCATCATCGGCATCGCCTCCGTCATCGCCATGATGGAGATCGGCCGCGGCTCGACCGATTCGATCGCCAAGACGATTAGCAGCCTGGGCGCCAACATCATCCAGATTGACCCGAACTATATGCTTATCTTCGGCGTGAATTCGGGCGCCGGAGCTCACGTGACCCTCACTCCGGACGACGCCGATGCGATCCGGCGGGAGTGCCCAGCGGTCCCGTATGTGGCTCCGAGCGTCGACGGACGGGCACAACTCGTTTACGGCCGCCGCAACTGGTTCCCGAACAACATTCTAGGCACGACGCCCGACTTCCTCATCGTCCGCAAGTGGGACATTGAGGCCGGCGAGCCGTTCACGGAAGACGACGTCCGGAGCGCCGCAGCCGTCTGCATCATCGGCCAGACCATTGTCCATCAGCTGTTCGACGATGAGCCGCCCATCGGGAAAACGATCCGGATGCGGAATGTCAATATGAAGGTCGTCGGCGTCCTCAGCCGCAAGGGTGCGAACATGGCGGGACGGGACCAGGATGACTTCGTCATGGCTCCATGGACCACGATCAAATTCCGGGTTATGGGCGCGAGGCAGTCCGTCCAGTCGGCGGCGGCCGCGACCACGACCACGGTTAACACCCTCAGCCAGATCTACCCGAATCAACAGCCGCAGCTCTACCCGCAGAAGTCGGCAGTCCAGATCGCGGATATGCCCCAGCTGATGCGTTTCATCGACCTCGACGATATTTGGGTTTCGGCGGCGACACCGGAGAGCATCCCCTTGGCCATCCGTCAGATCACCGCCCTGATCCGGGACAGGCACCACATCCAGCCGGGGGCGCCCGATGACTTCAGGATCCGCGACCTCGCCGAGATCTCGCAAGCGCTGGCCTCGGCTAGCAGGGTGATGACCAACCTGCTTCTCATCGTGGCCATGATCTCGTTGATCGTCGGCGGGGTTGGCATCATGAACATTATGCTCGTCTCGGTGACCGAACGTACACGCGAGATTGGGCTCCGCATGGCCGTCGGCGCCCGGGATAGCGATATCCTGAGGCAGTTCCTCGTCGAGGCGACCGTGCTTTGCCTGACGGGAGGCGTAGCGGGGATCCTCGTCGGTCGCGTGGCATCAGTGGCCATTACGAAGTTCCTGAACTGGCCGACGCTCACTTCGGTCACTGCCATCGTTGTCGCCGTCGCTGTCTCCATGACTGTCGGGATCGTCTTCGGGTTCTATCCGGCTTGGAAGGCGTCGCGGCTCGACCCCATCGAAGCCTTGCGCTACGAATAAGCCGCATTTGTGCCTGACCTGCCCCCGCACACGATGTCCCCTCTGAAGTGAGGTTTTCAACCGATCTTCTCCCCGGATCCTGGCCCGTCCTGGAAGATGGTCTCTCGACCTTTGGATCCGGAATCCGATTATTAGGAGGAGGAATGGGCTCAAAGCCTGGTTTTAGACGCCGGGATTATACGGGGGATAGTTTTTATTTCTTGATAGTTGGCTGCTTTTCCTTGCCTTGGGCAAGAGCCGCGCCGGTCACGATGCCACCTCTGAAGTGAGAGTTTCAACTCATTGGACCTGCCACCTGATTTGGTCCATTTTGTTATAAAAATGACATTTTCGCTGGCACAGCTTTCAGGGATGAGGTCCCCTGCGTTCTCTCATCATGCTGGGGCAGATTTTCAGGGTACGGGTCACTCTAAGCAGGCGACTTTAAACTACGGGTCTATTCGTTAAAAGACAAGGTTAACGGAACAGGCTGAAAAATAAGAAAATAAGGGAGCGCGCCCGGGGAGATTCGAACTCCCGACCTGCGGATTCGAAGTCCAGAGCCTATTATTGTGGACAAAGCTAACCCCTAAAACCGCGCCGTTTGGACACGGTTTGGACAAAACCGATAAGAATGGCTCAGTTTTAGTGACTCAGGCTAAAAAAGGAAAAACAGGAAAACCAAATAAGAATCTGGGGAAAAAGGGGGTTCTTCGATGGTGGAGCTGACCAGGATCGAACTGGCGACCTCTTGAATGCCATTCAAGCGCTCTCCCAACTGAGCTACAGCCCCACGGAGGTGAAAGTCATCTTACACAAATGCCTGCGTCCCGTCAAGGCGAGCGCGCCTTGACAAGCATTGACTCCGGCGCACCTGTTTGTTATAAAATGGCTGAAACACGATCAGCCCCGGACGGGGTGCCGGCAGCCGGGGGCATCCAACCGCTCGCAACGCCGC
>Ga0187770_10000061_pt1 | contig 46949 bp, 41 predicted proteins | sample 0116_SJ02_MP02_2_FD_133154 | JGI IMG/M metagenome (GOLD analysis project Ga0187770, IMG submission 133154) | Tropical peat soil microbial communities from peatlands in Department of Meta, Colombia - 0116_SJ02_MP02_20_MG | ecosystem: Environmental > Terrestrial > Soil > Wetlands > Peat | place...
GAACTCCAGCTCCTGCAGGGGATCGTCGAAAAACGGAATACCATGCCGATCCTCGCTAACATCCTGATGAACGTGACCGGGACGGAGGTCGAGCTGACGGGGACCGACCTCGAGGTCGGGCTGAAGACGCACTTCGCCGCGGATATTCAGGAGCCGGGCGCTATCACGGTGAACGGGAAGAAGATCTTCGAGATCGTCAAGTCGCTCCCGGGCGGCCAGACGGTCGGGATCGAGCGCAAGGGGGAGGCCATGGAGATCACGGCCGGAGAGAGCGAGTTCAAGATCCTGTGTATGCAGAAAGAGGATTATCCCCAGGTGCCGGAAGCGAGGTTCGAGCGGGGCATCCGCCTTCCGCTGAAGGATCTGCGGGAGATGATTGACCGGGTGTATTACGCGATCACCCAGGAGCAGCGGTACTATCTCAACGGGGCGTTGCTCTCCTTGCGAACGAAGCACATGGAGCTCGTGAGCACGGACGGGCATCGGCTGTCGTACGCCGGGAAGGCCGACGAGGATATCCGGGTCGATAAGGACATCAGCGTGATCGTTGCCAAAAAGACGCTCGGCGAGCTGCGTAAGTTCGAGGACGACGCCGTCGAATTCGACATGGACGACAACAACCTCTTCTTCAGGGTCGGGCCGCGGACGCTCATCTCACGGATCATCGAGAGCAAGTTTCCTAATTATCAGGCCGTCATCCCGAAGGACAACCCCAACGTCCTCTCTCTCGGGCGCGAGGAGCTGGCGGGGGCCATCCGCAGGGTGTCCCTCCTCTCCGCGGAGCGCTCAAAGGGCATCAAGTTCTATCTGGAGAGGAATCAGATTAAGCTCTTCTCCTCGAGCCCGGAGATCGGCGAGGCCCGGGACAGGATCGAAGTCGATTACAAGGGCCAGGCTCTCGAGATCGGCTTCAATTCGCAGTATCTCCTGGATTTTCTAACGGCCGTCGTCTCCGAGCGGGTGACGTTCGAGATCAAGGACGAGAACAGCGCCGTCCTCCTCAAGCCCGAGGCCGAGGAGGCGATGAAGAATATCTACGTCCTCATGCCGATGAAGATCTGAGGAGCCGCCGCGAGAGGGCGGCCAGGGCGGCGGCCGCGCTCTCGGCTGCGCGGGACACCTCGGCGCTGAGCGGCGCTCCCGGCTCGAAGCTCTTCGGCTCGATCCCCAGCAGGATGACGCGGCAGCCGACCGTCTGCTCGAGATAGGCCGCAAGCAGAGGGAGGGGGAGCCTGTGCGTCGACGCGTCGTCGTCGCGGATCCGGCGCGGGTCCGCAAGGAAGACCGTCCCGCCGGGGAAGCCTCCGGCCGCGACATCTACGATGACGACATGGGTGGCCCCGAATTTTCTGACATCCCCGGTGAAGTTCTCCGGGGCCTCGCCAGCGGGGATGATTTTCAGCCGGGGCGAGGCCAGACCGGCAGTGAGCCGGGCGAGAGCGGCGGCGCAGAAGACGCCGGCCCCGTCGTCCCCCTTGGCGACGTTTCCGACGCCCATGACCGCCAGCCTCTTCGGGCGCCCCAGCTCCCGGGCGAGGCGGGATTTCCAGGCCTCCGGCTTGCGCATCTCTCCCATTATACACAAACGCTCGGTCGGGGAGCCGAGTCCCCGGGGATCAGGGCTTGGGCGCGGCCTCGGGGGCCGGCGCCTTCGGCGGGGCCGGCTTGGGCTTGATGACGGCCCGGGCGTAGACCCAATCCTTCTTCAGCTTGTGACGGTCGAAATCGGCGATCTCGAAGAGGATGTCCATATCCATGGCCTTCGGGTCCGTCGGGCAGGAATCCACGCACTGGGCGCAATGGATGCAGCGGTCGTTGTGGATGACCATCCGGAACGTCTTTTCGGCCTCGTTGACCGTCGCGATCTCGATGGCCTCGGCGGGGCAATCGCGCTCGCAGGCCCGACAGACGATGCACCGCTCGGGGCGCAGGAACGGCGTGCCGCGGAAATGCTCCGGGACCTCGAGCTTCTTGAAGGGATAGTCGACGGTCGCGGGCTTTTTGAAAAGGTGGCGCACGAGCTCCGGGAGGAAGGCCGCGATTTTCATGACAGGAACCCCTTCAAGAGGATGACGATCAGGAGCTGGAGGACGGCGAGCGGGGCGAGATACCTCCAGGCCAGCGTGATGACCTGGTCGATGCGGATGCGCGAGGTCATCGCCCGGAGGAGAGCCAGGAGGAAGATCACGAACAGCGTCTTGATGGCGAAGCTCACGAACCCGAGGAGCGCGCCGCCGGGGAAGCCGCCCAGGAATACAGCCGCCAAAAGGCCGCTCGAGACGACCAGCTCGATGTCCATCATCAGGCGGAATAGGGCCAGCTTCTTGCCCGAGTACTCCGTGAACGTGCCGCCGACGATCTCTGTCTCGGCATGCGGGATGTCGAAGGGCGTGCGTTCGAGCTTGGCCTGGACGGCGACAACGGCGATGAGGAAGCCGAGGAGGTTGGGCAGGATGAGCAACGGCCGCCTCTGGTAAAAGGCCGCGATCTGGGCCAGCCGCCAGGAATTGGCCAGGATGGCGGGGCTGAGGACCGAGAGGAAGAGCGGGACCTCGTAGCCGAAGAGCATGGTCAGGACGCGGGTGCCGCCGATCGTCGAGAACAGGTTCGTCGAGGACCAGGCCGCGAGAAACAGGATCAGAGTCGGCAAGCTGAGGAGGTACAGGACGACGATGATGTCGCCCGAGAAGGAGGTCATCCCCGGCGCGCTCAAATCGAAGTTCCAGACCGGGAGCAGAAGGGCGGCCGTGGACACGATGGCCAGCCCGACGATGGGCAGGACTGTGAAGAGGCCCTTGTCGGCAGCCTCCGGGACGACATCCTCCTTGGCCAGCAGCTTGACGAAATCGGCGATCGGCTGGAGGAGGCCGAACTTTCCGGTGTGGGTCGGGCCCATCCTGTTCTGGAGGCGGGCATAGACCTTTCGGTCGAACCATTCGCAGAAGGTGGAATAGAAGAAGAGAAAGATCAGGCCGGGGTAGACGACAAGATAAAGCAGGGTTCTCAGAACGGCCATACCGCATTCCCTTTCAGAGGGGCGTTGTGATGTCCGGCGAGCGCCCGCCGGCGCAGGTCGCCGAAGCTGGTGATCGACTCTTCGCCGTTTCGGGCGTTGACGAGCGTCACGGCCCGTTCCGCGCAGCAGATGCAGGGGTCGATGGCGGCGAAGATCAGCGGGATGTCCGCGATGAACCCGTTCTTCAGCATCTCCACGGTGGCGGGGTAATTCCCCAGGGTCGGGGCCCGGACCTTGAGCCGCTCGGGCTTGTCGCTTCCGTTGGACTTGATGTAATGGATGTTTTCCCCCCGGGGGGCCTCGTACCGGCTGACGACCTCGTTGGGCTTGGCCTTCCGGGGCGCCTTGACGGCCACGGGCCCGTCGGGGAGGCTGTGGAGCATCTGCTCGATCATCTTGTAGGATTCGAAGACTTCGAGAACGCGCACGACCACCCGCCCGAGGACGTCGCACGTGTCGGCCGTCGCGACCTTGAAGTCGAGCTCGTCGTAGACGGCGTAGGGGTCGTCCTTGCGCACATCGATCGCCACCCCTGAGGCGCGGGTCGTCGGGCCGACGGCGCAGAGGGCGATGGCCCGCTCCTTCGGGAGCTTACCGACCCCCGCCAAGCGGGCCACGAAGCTCGGCTCGTTGGCCCCCAGCTGGAGGTAGTATTCGCTCCGCTTCTTCAGGGTTGCGATGCCTTCGAGGATCTTGGCCGTCAGGGCGTCGTCGATATCGCGCCGGACACCACCGATGGCATTGATGGCATAATGGACTCGGTTGCCGGAGATCATCTCGAGGAGGTCCATGACGATCTCGCGGTCGCGCCAGACGTACATGAAGAACGAGTCGAAGCCGGCCTCATGGCCGGCGACCCCTAGCCAGAGCAGATGGCTGTGCACCCTCTCGAGCTCCCCGACGAGGTAGCGGATGTAGAGGCCCCGCCGCGGAGGCGCGAGCTCCATCAGCTTTTCGACGCCCTGGACATAGCAGGTCGTGTGGGAGTGAGAGCAGATGCCGCAGATGCGCTCGGTGAGATAGATGTTCTGGGTCCAGTTTCTCTCCTCGGCCAGCTTCTCCACACCCCGGTGGTTGTACCCGAGCCGGATGTCGGCGTCCCGGATGATCTCGCCCTCGACCGTCATGCGCAGGCTGATGGGCTCCTTGAGGGCCGGGTGCTGCGGGCCGATGGGGATTTGGAACTTCATGACTTGCCTCCGGGAATGATCTCCTCCGGGCGCTCGAACTTCCAGTCCTTCCGCAGCGGGTAGTTGCCGGCCGGCCAGCCGTCGGGGAGGACGAGAGGCCGGGGGTCCGGGATGTGGTCAATGGACAGGCCGAACATGTCCTGGAGCTCCCGCTCGTACAGAATGGCGCCGGGGATGATGGGCGTGATGCTCTCGACGTGGGGGTGACTCTTGGGGATCTCCGTCCGTACGTGGACGGTCGTATCCGTCGTGGCCAGATGGTAGAGGATCTCGAAGGTCTCTCCTTTGTCCACGCCGCTGATGGTGGAGAGGTGGGTGAAGCCGTACGCGTCCCGCAGGAGCCTCACCGCGGACACGAGGGCCTCGGGTGCCACCTTGAGGAAGATGCGGCGGCGGTCCGGGTGCAGGACCTCGAGCGCCTGGCCGGCCAGATCCTTCCTGATCTTTTCGATGAGCTCGTCGTCGGTCATGGCAGATCCTCGAAACTAGAGTGTACCCAGGAGCTTCACGACGGCATCCAGGATGGCGTCCGGCCGGGCCGGGCAGCCGGGCACATAGACGTTCACCGGGATCACCTGGTCGAGACCTCCCATCACATTATACGCCCCCCGGTATACGCACCCCGACATGGCGCAGGCCCCGACGGCGATGACGAACTTGGGGTCGGGGACCTGGTCGTAGATGCGGATGATCCGGTCTTTCATCTGGCGCGTCACCGGCCCCGTGGCGACGACGACGTCGGTGTGCCGCGGCGTCGCCTTGAGGAGGACGCCGAAGCGCTCGACGTCGAAGCGGGGCGTCAGGGCGGCGACGACCTCGATGTCGCAGGCGTTGCAGGCGCCCGAGTTGAGGTGCAGGATCCAGGGCGACTTGATCCGCGACCAGCGGGTCAATTTATTCAGCATGAGTGCTCCTTGTGATGAGGGCCATGATCGAGAGGAAGATCATCAGGAGGTAGAAGATCGCGAAGAAAATGATCTTGCCCGAGGGGACCGTGGCGATGACCAGGGAGGACACGTGCATGATCGTGAAGAACAGGGCGATGAAGAAGAAGAGGCGGTATCCGAACTGAATCTTGACCCCGGGGATGTTCTCACCGCAGGCGTATGTCGTGAGCTTTCCGCCGGTCCGTTTCAGCTTGGGCGCCATTTTCGCTCCCAGGGCATAGAGAAGCAGGGCGGCCCCCAGGAAGACGAAGAAGGCGATCGGCGGCGAGAGGAGATAGGCGATTCCGTTCATGGCTCACCCTTTCAGCTTGGCCAGCTTCCGGACGTCCAGGCTCTGCGTCCTCCGGTAAATGTTGATGATGAGCGCCAGGGCCGTGGCCACGAGGCTGACCTCGATGACGATGAACGTGACGACCAGGGCCTGGGCGAGGAGGATGTTGCCTTTGGTGAAGCCCGTGGCCACTAGGACGAGGCTGACTCCCTTGGCGATCACCTCGATGGAGATGAAGAGCTTGATGAGGTTCCGCTTCGCCAGGAGGCCGAAGAGTCCGGCGAAGATCAGGCCGGCCGAAAAAAACAGGTACAGATACCAGGTGTTAATCATTTTTGTCTCTCTTGCGGAAGAGCGCCAGGACGGAGAAGACCCCGGCCAGGATGACGCCGATCTGCCCGACGAGATCCAGCGTCCGTCCCCGCCAGAGCATATCCCCGAACGTGCCCGACTCCGGGGCCGAAGGAAGAGCCGGAATCTTCTGGACGAGGCCCTTCATGACCAGGGCGTCGATCGCGGCGAAGGCGGCGAAGAACAGGGGGAACAGGAGGTTAACGGTCTTCGACTCCCAGACGTCCCCGCCGGCCTTGGTCAGGGCGATGGTCAGGATGAAGAGGACCGTGATCAGCCCCGCGACGACGGAGATCTCAAAGACCCCCGCGTAAGGGGCCCTCATCCGGAAGAAGATGATGCCCAGGAAGAGACTCGCGACGGCCAGGGATATGGCCGCCCGGAGAAGGTCCCGGAGAACGATCGCCAGGACCGAGAAGAGCACCAAACCGATGAGAAGCGCTGTTTGAACGATCATCGTCTAAAATCCCCACGAGCTGATCACGGTCCGGATGCCCCCGGCGAGAACGCCCGCCGCGGGCTGGACCCAGGACTTGATGGCCAGAGAAAAGAAGATGCCGACCGCGATGCAGAGGGCGGCCAGGAGGACGGTCGACGCCGCCATCCAGAACGGGGCCTCCCTGACGGCGGCCCATCTCTCGTTGAGCTTTCCGAAGAAGGCCTTGCGCTGGATCAGGAGGTAGTACCAGAGGGTGGCGACCGAGGCCAGCACGGCGACCAGGGCGAAGCCGGGGTGTCCGGCCTGGACGAGGGCGATGATGATGAGGAGCTTCGACCAGAACCCGTTGAGCGGAGGCACGCCGGCGATCGCGAGGGAGCCGACGAGGTTGGTTCCGGCGGTGATGGGCATACGCTTGGCCAGGCCGCCCATCTCGTCGAGGTTGCGCGTCCCCGTAGACTGCTGGATGGAGCCCGAAGTCAAGAATAGGAGCCCTTTGGCCAGGGCGTGGTTGAAGAGATGGAAGAGGCCTCCGGCGATGCCGAGGGGCGTGCCGAGGCCCACCCCGAGGACGATGTAGCCCACCTGGCTGATCGAGGAATAGGCCAGCATCCGCTTGAGATCCTTCTGCCCGAGGGCCAGGAAAGCGGCGATGACGATGGAAACGGCGCCGAGATACATGAGGACGAGGGACAGGGAGGGGGTCAGGCCGAAGACGTTGAGGAAGACGCGGGTCAGGGCGTAGATGCCCGAGACCTTGATCAGCAGCCCCGAAAGGACGGCCGATATCGGCGCCGGAGCTGAAGGGTGGGCGTCCGGGAGCCAGGCATGGAAGGGGATGAGGGCCGCCTTCAGCCCGAAGCCCATGATGAACAGGGCGGAACAGATGGCGACGACCGGCCCCGCCTGGAGCTCCTGGAGGGCCTTGGCCACGGCCGAGAGGCTCAAGTTGCCGGTCATGCCGAAGATGACGGCGATGCTGACGAGGATGAAAGCCGAGGCAACCACGGACAGCATGAGGTACTTGAAGGCGGCTTCGAGCTCGTCGTGCTCGAGGCCGAAGGCTACGAGAGAGTAGGAGGCGATGGCCGCGACCTCGAGGAAGATGTAGATATTGAACAGGTCCGTCGCCAGGACGAGCCCGTTCATGCCGGCGATCATAACCAGGAACAGGGCGTAGTAGTTGGCCTTGGCCCCGTAGTGCTCCATGTAGTCCACGGAGAAGAGACAGGCAGCCAGGCCGACGAGAGAGATGGCCAGCAGCATGAACAGGCTGAAGCCGTCAAGGGCCAGCCGGATGTTCACCGCCTCTCCGAGCCAGTTGATCTGCTGGAGGACGGGCCCGCCCGCGATGAGCGACCGCCCCGCCGTCACGGCGTAGACGAGCAGAAAGAGAAGGGCCGCGTTGGCCAGCAGGTCAGGCAGAACCCTCCGGGAGACCCGTCCGACGAGCGGCAGGACCCCCGCCACAACGAGCGGCAGCGCCACGAAGAGAATGATCAACGCTCCTCCTCGATCCTAAAAGACCTTTCCAAACGATCTATGACATGCCAACCGCTATTTTGCGAGTATCGAAATGACGCCGGCGACCAGGATGAGGCCGGCCAGGCACCAGGCGAGATAGTTGGCGTATTGCCCGTCGTGGGCCTTCCTCAGGATGGCCGTGAAGCGTTCCCCCACCGCCGTCACGACCTTCTCCAGGACGAAATCCAGGGGCCGATCGATGCCTTTGAAGAGCACGACAGACAGCCCTTTGAGGAACTTCACGCCCTGCTCGTAGAGGTCGAAGATCCGGGCTTCGGACATGTCGTAGAGCTTGTGCAGCCCGGGGAAGTTGTGGACGGGCTCGGAGGCGAGGAAGGCCCGGCGGCCCGACTTCCGGAAGCCGTAGAGGTGGATGAGCAGGGCGATGACCAGGCAGGCCACCGAGATCATGGCGATGGGGTTCGCGATGGCCAGCGCGTGGGTTGCGAAATCGAGATGGGCCTCCGCCCCGGCGTGCCCCTCCAGGATCGGCTGGATGAATAGCCTGAGCGGCAGCTTGTTGAACACGCCGAAGGTGATGCAGAGCAGGGCCAGGATGAGGATCGGCAGGAAGATCGGGGCCGGGCTCTCCTTGACGGCCGGGATGTCCTTCGAGCGGGTCCCGAAGAAGACCGAATGGCCCGCCTTGAGGAAGGAGGCGAAGGTGAAGATCGCCCCGACCCAGGCGGCGATGGCGAAGACGATGTAGCCGGTCTCGACGGCGCCATGGAATACCATCTCTTTGGAGATGAAGCCGTTGAGGGGCCAGACGCCCGAGATGGCCAGGGCGCACACGGTGAAGCCGGCGGCGGTCAGGGGCATCTCTCTCCAGAGGCCGCCGAGCTTCCGCAACTCCGTCGTCCCGGTGCGGTGCTCGACCGAGCCGGAGCTCAGGAACAACCCGCATTTGTACATGGCGTGGTTGATCATGTGAAAGATGCCGCCGGCAATGCCGATAGGGTTGCCCGTCCCGATGCCGAGGATCATGTACCCGACCTGGCTGATGGCGTGGAAGGACAGGAGCTTCTTGAAGTCCTTCTGGATGAGGGCCATGAAGACGGCCAGGACGATCGTCACCGAGCCGACGGTCATCAGGAGGATAGCGAGCCCGCTTGTCGGGCCGATCTGAAAGAGGTCGAGGCAGATCCGGGCCAGAAGGTAGATGCCCAGGAGCTTTTCGAAGGCCGCAGGCAGGAAGGCCATGAAAGTCACGGGCGCGTCGAGGGCCGCGTCGGGGATCCACGTGTGGAACGGCATCGCTCCCGCCTTGCCGACGGCGCCGGCCATCATGAGGACGAAGGCCGCGGCCGTGAGCCCGGAGGGATGCACGGAGATCTTGGACAGAGTCAGGGTGCCGGTGGCGGTCCAGAGGATGCCGATGCCCATGATCATCGAGAAATCGCAAAAGCCGCTGATCATGAGGGCCTTGACGGCTGTGCGGGGGGATGTCGCTTTCCCGCCGATCGTGATGAGCCCGTAGGTCGTCACCAGCAGGCCCTCCCAGAAGACGAGCAGCGGCACGAAGTTGTTGGAGAGGACGGCGCCGTTGGCCATCGCGGCGGTCAAGAAGACGTAGACGTAGTACTCGCGGGACCGGGGGGCGTCTTTCATCTTGGCCGCCGAGAAGAGCGTGATCAGAAACAGGAAGCCCGCCAGCGCCAGGAGGATGAAGCTCGAGAAGTGATAGAGGCGGAGGTCGAAATCCACGCCCATGCCGAGCCAGGGCACGCTGAACTCGAGGTTTCTCAGGGAGAAGAAGACGAATCCGTAATACAGGAGGACGACGGAGCCGGCGACGGCGAAGGCCTCACGGAGGAGGCGGACCCGCCTGGGGATGAGAAGCAGCAGGACCGACAGGGCCGCCGGGAAGAGGACGGGCAGTAGCAGCATTTTGGGGGTCATCGGAGCCACCAACTCATTTTTGCCGTCGCTATGTTGACGATCTTCATGGGATAGGCCACGAAAACGCCGGCCACCAGCCCGAGGACGGCCAGGGCCGCGACGACATAGACCATGGATTTCGTCGCCTCGGGGGCGGGGTGTTTCAGCTCACCCAGGAACACCATGTTGAACACTCTCATCAGGTAAAAAAGCGTCAGGACGGCGGTGAACAGGGCCGTCCCGGCAAGCCAGACCTGCCCCGCCTGCAGCGTGCCCATGATCACCAGGAACTTCGAGAAGAAGCCGCCGAAGGGCGGGATCCCGATGACGGAAAACGCGCAGAGGAGGAAGGCGACGGCCGTGACGGGCATCGTCTTGATCAGGCCGCCCATCTCCCGGATGTCCCGCTGGTGGGTGGAGTGGATGACGATGCCGGCACAGAGGAAGAGGCCGGCTTTGGCCAGGCCGTGCATCAGAATGTACAGCAGCGAGCCCGATATCCCGGCGGCGTTGGCCATGCTGAACCCCAGGAAGATATACCCGATTTGGCTGATCGTCGAGTAGGCTAGGATCCTTTTGATGTCGTTCTCGACGGCGGCGGCGCCCGCCGCCACGAGGCTGGAGACGACGACGACGATGGGGATGATCTGCTGCCAGGCGACCGGAATGCGGAACCCGTAGAGGAACAGCCGGGCGTACGCGTAGACACCGATCTTGACGAGCACGGCGGCGTGGAGCAGCGCCGTGACCGTCGTCGGCGCGACACCCGCGTCCGGGAGCCAGGTGTGCAGCGGGATGGTCGCGGACTTCGAGAACATCCCGAACAGGATCAGGAGGACCGCCGAGCCGGGGATCAGGGTCCCGCGCATGGCGGTGATATCGAAGGTGTTGGTGACATTGAAGATCTGAATGAAGCCGAGGAGCATGACGACGGCGCCGAAGAAGGTCACGAGGAAGGCCTTGTCGGCCTTGACGACGAAATCGGGCCGCCGGTAAAAGCCGATCAGGCGCCAGCAGCTGATGGCGATGATCTCCCAGAACAGGTACATGAAGATGAGGTTCCCGGAGAAGACGAGCCCCATCATCGAGCCGATGAACAGGAGGACCATCAGGTAGTATTCGTTCTGGTTCTCCTCGTGATGGATGTAGCCGATGGAATAGACCACAATCAGGCAACCGACAAACGACGACACCACGGCCATGAAGATCGACAGCGGATCGACGATCAGGATGAAATCGAGGCCCAGGGCGAGGGGCTTGTGGACGACGAGGTCGCCACCCCCGAGGGCGAAGGGGATGAGCGCCAGAGGCAAGGCCGCCGTGGCGGCGCTCACCAGAATGGCCCATAACGACCGGAAGGACCTGGAGAGCAGCCTCGCCAGAGGGATAGTGAATGAACCGATGACGGGGACCAGAACCGTTAGGACGGCGATGTTTTCGGCGTTCATTTTGGGGGTGTTATTTCCTTATATTTGAGGCCTCAGTATATTAATGCCTCCGGGGCTTGTCAAGAATTTCCACACGGCGTCCTCATATTTTTCACAGGGATTTCCAGGGGAAAAAAAGGTTTGATTTTTGCCCGCGAATGCCGGAAGATAGCCTATATAAAAGGAACAATGCGAGGACAGGAAGAGGCGACCATGGCCGTGACGATCAAAGAGGTTAAGTCGAGGAAAGACCTGAAGACGTTCATCTACCTCCCCGAGAGAATCCACGCCGGGCACGCGAACTGGGTCCATCCGATCTACATGGACGATTGGAAGTTTTTCGACAAGACCAAGAACAAGGCCTTCTCGTACTGTGACACCATCATGCTCCTGGCCTCAAAGGATGGCCGGACCGCCGGCCGGGTCATGGGGATCATCAACAACCGGTACAACGAGCACCGGGGGGAGAAGAGCGCCCGCTTCGGCTTCCTGGAAACGTATGAGGCCCCGGAGGTCGTGCACACCCTGCTCCAGGCTGTCGAAGGCTGGGCTCGGGCCAAGGGCATGACGCGGATCGTCGGCCCCTACGGGTTCTCCGATCAGGACCCCGAGGGGTTCCTCATCGAGGGCTTCGAACACCGGGCGACAATCGCCACCTATTACAATTTCGAGTGGATGCCGAAGCTCGTCGAGAGCGAGGGCTATGCGAAGGACATCGATTATTTCGTCTACAAGATCGATGTCCCCAAGGAGATGCCGGAATTCTATCAGAAGATCTACGAGCGGGCGGAGAAGAGGGGGAACTTCGAGGTCCGGGAGTTCAAGTCCAAGAAGCAGATCAAGCCCTGGATCCGGCCGGTCCTTTCGCTGATGAACGAATGCTACATGCAGAACAACATCTACGGATACGCGCCGCTGGACGAGAAGGAAATGGACGACCTGGCCAAGCGGTACCTGCCCGTCCTCAACCCGAATTTCATCAAGGTCGTGACGAAGGACGGCGAGGTCGTCGCGTTCATCATCGGGATGCCGGACATGGGGGCGGGGATCCAGAAGGCCCGGGGCCGCCTCTTCCCCTTCGGCTTCATCCGTGTGCTCCGGGCCGCCAAGAAGACCAGGCAGCTTGACCTGCTGCTCGGAGCTATCAAAGACAAGTACCGGGGCATGGGCCTGGACGTGCTGATGGGCGTCAAGATGCTCCAGTCCGCCCAGGCGGCCGGCTACGAAATCCTGGATACGCATCACGAAATGGAAACGAACGTCAAGGTCCGTGCGGAGATGGAACGGATGGGCGGGAAGGTCTACAAGAAGTACCGCGTATACCAGAAGGCCCTGTCTTAGAGGTCGGAGGAGCCCCCTCCCGGCGCGTTGCCAGGTGAGGCGGCACCAAGGCCGTGCTTATCCCCCGTCCCCGGGAACCTGTCCCGGTTCCCCCGTTGCAAGGCCGACGGGGCCCCCGCCAAACGGGTTCTTTCAGACGGCCTCGGCGCAACCTGCGCTGCCCCCGTGATTACCTGCGGACCTTGGGATTGACCTCGACTCCAGAGCGCAGTTCTCGATTATTATTTCGCGTCGGCCCAATTCGCGCCCCAGCCGAGATGGACCTTGATGGGGACCCGGAGCGGCCGGACGTTCTCCATGCGCTCCCGGACGATCGCCTCCACTTCGGCTCTCTCCACCTCGGGGACCTCGAAGACGAGCTCGTCGTGGACCTGGAGGATCATCCGGGCGCGGAGCTTCCGCTTCCGGAAATCCTCGAAGATGTGGAGCATGGCGACCTTGATGAGGTCGGCGGCCGACCCCTGGATGGGCATGTTAAGGGCGATGCGGCGGCCCGCCTGCTGGGTCCCCTTATCCGCCTGGCGCAGCTCCGGGACCTGGCGCTGGCGGCCGAACAGAGTCTCTGAGTACCCTCGCTCGGCCGCTTCCCGGACGATCCGATCGAGGTAGTCCCGCACGAGCGGGAGCTCTTCGAAATAGCGGTCGATGAACCGCTGGGCCTCCGAGGTCGAGGTTCCGAGCTCCTTGGCCAGCGAGAAGCCCGAAGTCCCGTAGATGATGCTGAAGTTGATGACCTTGGCCCGGCGCCTCATCTCCGGCTCCGGCACACCCGTCTGCCCGCCGAAGACGAGCCGGGCCGTTTCCTCGTGGATGTCCCCGTCCTTGAGGAACGTCTCGATGAGCGCGGGGTCGCCGGACAGGTGCGCCAGGATCCTGAGCTCGATCTGGGAATAATCAGCGGCGAGGAGGCTGTGCCCCTTCTCGGGAATAAAGGCCCGCCGGAAGCGCACGCCCCATTCCCCCCTGGCGGGGATGTTCTGCAGGTTCGGGTCGCTCGAGGAGAGGCGGCCCGTGGAGGCTACGGTCTGATTGTAGGAGGTGTGGATGCGGTTCGTTTCAGGATTGATGAGCTCCGGAAGGGCGTCCGCGTAGGTGGACTTGAGCTTGGACTTCTGCCGGTATTCCAGGACCAGCCGGACCAGGGGGTGGAGAGCCGCGAGCTCCTCGAGGATATCGAGGGACGTCGAGAAGCCTTTGGTGACGCGGGTTCTTTTCGTCGCCGGCAGCCCCAGCTTGTGGAAGAGAACGGCCCCGAGCTGCCGGGGCGAGTTGATGTTGAACGGGCCGCCGGCGAGCTCGTGGATTTGCTTTTCGCAGGCTTGGAGCTCGGCCTCGAGCTCCCGGGAGATGTCCCCGAGGACCTCGCGGTCCACGCGGACGCCCCAAATCTCCATCTGGGCCAGGAGCCCGATCAGGGGCCTCTCGATGTCGCAGTAGAGGCTCTCGAGATTCTTCTCGCGAACCTTCTCCCAGAGGACGGCGGCCAGCTCGAGAGCCAGATCAGCATCCTGGCAGGCGTAGGGGACGACGCGCTCGATCTCAACCGCGTTCATCGTCCGCTGGCTCTTCCCCTTCCCGACGACGCTTTCATATGGGGATTTGGCGGTCTGGAGGTACGCCAGGGCCAGCCGCTCCAGGCTGTGCACCCCCCAGTTCGGCTCGAGCAGGTAGGAAAGCACCATCGTGTCGCGCTCGATCCCGCGAAGGACGATCCCCTCCCGGCGGAGGACGATCGCGTCATACTTGATGTTCTGGCCGGTCTTGGCGATGTCCGGATCTTCGAGCACCCCGCGCAGGACGGCGAAGGCCCGTTCCCTGGGGATTTGAGGCGTGGCGCCGAGGTAGTCGTGGCCGAGCGGTAGATAAAAGGCCTCCCCGGGGACGAGCGCGAACGACATCCCCACGATGCGGGCCCGGGTCGGGAAGGGGCTGTCGGTCTCCGTGTCCAGCGAAACCGACCGGGACTGCTTGATCCGGGCGCACAGCGCTTCAAGCTCCTCCTCCCTGAAGATGGCCCGGTAGGCTCGTTTCTCGGGCCGCGGCTTTTTCAAGAAGGCCCCGAGAAGCGTCGTGAATTCGAGCTCCTTGAACAGGCGGAGGACCTCGTCGCGGTCCGGATCGCTGACGGCGTAGGCCTCGAGGTCCAGGTCGAGGTCGAGGTCCCGGACGACCGTCACCAGCCGCCGGCTCAATTCGAGGGCCTCCCGGTTCTGATCGATTCTCTCCCGGACCCGGGGATTGCGGACACGGGACAGGTTTGCGAGCAGGTTGTCGAGGGAGCCGAACTCCTCGATGAGGGACTTGGCGGTCTTCTCGCCGATGCCGGGTACACCTGGGACATTGTCCGTGGGGTCTCCCCATAGGGAGAGGACGTCGACGACCTGGCCGGCGGACACGCCGAAGTAATCCTTGACGTGATCCGCGTCGATGGTGATCTCCTTTGCTGGGTTATAGACGACCGTGGTGTCGTCCACGACCTGGAGCAGGTCCTTGTCCGTTGTGACGATCACCGCCCGGACGTTTTTTCCCGCGGCCCGGCGGGCCAGCGTGGCCAGGACGTCGTCCGCCTCATAGTTTTCGTATTCGGCCGTCGGAATCCTCAGCGCCTGGAGGACCTCCTTGAGGACCGGGACCTGGGCGGCCAGGTCCTCGGGCATAGGCCGGCGCTGGGCCTTGTAGTCTTTGTACGCCAAGTGACGGACCGTGGGTCCCTTGATGTCGAACACGACGCCGAGGTATTCCGGCTTCTCCTGGTCGAGGATCTTCCGGAGTGCGGCGACGAAGCCGAAGATGGCGTTCGTCGGGAAGCCCTGGGAGGTCGAGAGATCGCGGATGGCGTAATAGGACCGGTAGAGGAGGGAGTTGCCGTCGATGAGAAAAAGCCGCTTGCCCTCCATGGCCGTCCCCCGCCGGATCTTTTGTGGCCTCAGTCGAACTTGCCTTCGACGATCTCTTCCAGGATTCTCTTGTGCTGCGTTTCCATCATATGCTCGATGAGGGCTGAGACGTCGGGGCTTTGGAGGCACGGGGTGTAGAACGTCTTCCTCGAGGTCAGGAGCCGGCCGGACTTGTAGATCAGGGACTCGACGTATTGGGCCGCGATCCCCTTGTCCTGCGTCTGGACGATATACACCGATCCTTTATATTCGACCCGTGTATCGTATCCGCTCATCCGCCCGAACCCTTCCTCATTATACCCGATCGGCCTCCGTGTGCAAGGATTTCGGGCGCCGCCCGCTCCCGGGACCTTTATTTGACAAAGAGGGTCAAGTTGGTATAATAGGCTAACGTTTTTTGAGGACGGCCACCGTGGATTCCATGATGCTCATCGATATTGACCGCCTTCCTGAAGGCGGACTGCGCGTGTCCCGGGATTTCGACTTCCCAAGCCCGGACCTCGTCGAGGAAAACGCGGTCTTCCTCGAGCCCGCCCGGGCGGAGGTCTTCATCCGGAAGCTGGGCGAGGAGGTCCTCGTTCAGGGCGAGCTCACGGCCAAGCTGAGCTTCGTCTGCAGCCGCTGTCTGACGCCCTTCGAGTTCCCCGTCCAGAGCCGTTTCGACCTCGTCTATCTCCCCGAGGAGCTCGAGGCCATGTCCGACGAGCTCGACGAGGACGAGCTCGACAGCCTCTACTACCACGACCGGAACCTTGACCTCCGGGCCGTTATCCTGGAGCAGCTGAACCTGACGTTTCCGGCCAAGCCCCTTTGTTCGCCGGAGTGCGAAGGGATCTGCGCGGTCTGCGGGGAGGTCGTCCGGGACGGAGGGTGCTCGTGCCTCGTCAGGGAGACCGACGCCGGCTTGAACAGGCTCAAATTCACCGTGAAAGACAAGAGTTAGATGCCAAATCCGAAGAGACGTCACTCTCCGTCAAGAAAAGGGAAGCGGCGCGCGCACGACAGCTTGGTTCTCCCCACCTTCTCCGTATGCCCCAACTGCGGCAACCCCAAGCTCCCCCATCGAGCATGCCCCGAGTGCGGATATTACAAGGGCCGGCAGGTCACGGAAGGGAAGGAAGACTGACCAAAGGTCCCTTTTATGAAGATCGCCGTTGACGCGATGGGGGGAGATTTCGGCCCCAAAGTCACGGTCGAAGGCGCGCTCCGGGCGTCTCAGGATTTCGGGCTCGACATTCTGCTGGTGGGCATCGAACACCTGATTAAAAAAGAGTACGACCGGCTGCCGGCCAAGAACTCGCGCGTCACGATCATCGACGCGCCGGAAGCGATCGGGATGGGGGAAGGGCTGCTCACGTTCCGCAAAAAGAAAGCGTCGTCGATTCGTGTCGCGGCCCAGCTCGTCAAGGACAGCCAAGCGGAGGCCCTCGTTTCCATGGGGAACACGGGAGCCGTCGTTTATATCTCTCGGGATGTCCTGGGCTCGCTCCGGGGGGTCGACCGGCCGGGCCTGGCCCTGCTCGTCCCCGGTCTGGCCGGGCCGACGCTCCTCATCGACGTCGGGGCCAACGCCAACTGCCAACCCCACAATCTCGTCCAGTTCGCGATCATGGGCAAGATCTTTATGCAGTCGGTCATGGGCCAGGCCGACCCCCGCGTGGGGCTGATGAGCATTGGAGAGGAAAAGAGCAAGGGCAACGACCTCGTCCGGGAGACGTTCGGCCGGCTCCAGACGCTGCCCCTGCGGTTCATCGGCAACGTCGAAGGGAAGGACCTTTTCTCCGGTGTCGCCGACGTCGTGGTCAGTGACGGGTTCACGGGAAACGTGGCCCTCAAGGTCTCCGAGGGCGTCGTCGAGAGCGTCCTGTCCATGGCCCGCCACGAGATCACGAAGAACATCTTCGCCAAGCTGGGATATGTCCTGATGAAGCGGCACCTGAAGAACATCTATAAAAAGGTTGACTACGCCGAATACGGGGGCGCCCAGTTGCTCGGGATCAATGGGGTCTGTGTCATCGGCCACGGGCGCTCGAGCGCGCACGCCGTGCGGAACGCCGTCGGCCGCGGCCGCGAATTCGTCCTCAGCCGCGTCCAGGACCGGATCCAGGTGGAGATCCTCCGCTATGGGCAGGCCCTCGAAGGAGCGCGCGCATGAAACGATTCGAAGGCCGGATCTCGATCGTGACGGGAGCCTCTCAGGGGATCGGGGAAGCCGTGGCCCTGGACCTCGCCGCCGAGGGGGCCACGCTCATCCTGGTGGACGTCCAGAAGGACAAGCTTGAAGCCGTGGCCCGGGCGATCCGGGCCGGCGGCGTACGGGTCGACGTCCATCCGGCCGACGTGGCCGACGGCGCGCGGGCCCAGCAGATCGCCGAGGCTGTCGTCGCCGAGCACGGCCGGATCGACCACCTGGTCAACAACGCGGGCATCACCCGCGACGGCCTCCTCATGCGGATGAAGGAGGAGGACTGGGATGCCGTCCTGGCCGTCAACCTGAAGGGGACCTTCAATTATTCGAAGGCCGTCATCCGGGCCATGACCGGGGCCCGTTACGGGCGGATCGTGAACATCGCCTCGGTTGTGGGCCTGATGGGTAACGCGGGCCAGGTTAACTATGCCGCCTCCAAGGCTGGTGTCATCGCCTTCGCCAAGTCCCTGGCCCGCGAGGTGGCGGCTCGGGGTATCACGGTCAACTGCGTCGCTCCGGGCTACATCACCACGGCCATGACCGAAGGCCTCCCCGAGGAGGTCAAGAAAGCTTTCCTGGACATCGTCCCAATGAAAAAATTCGGGCTTCCCAAAGACGTGGCGTCTGCGGTAAGATTCCTTCTTTCCGAGGATGCCTCGTATATCACAGGGCAGGTGATCCATGTCAACGGCGGCATGTACATGTGAGCCGGCCGGGGGCATCGCCGCATTCCAATAATTAGGAGGATATGATGGACAGAAACGAGCTATTCAAGAAGGTCCGGACGATCGTCTCCGACAAGCTGAGCATCAGCGAGGAGCAGGTCACCGAAGACGCGTCGTTCATCGACGATCTCGGTGCGGACTCCCTCGACACCGTTGAGCTCGTCATGGCCCTGGAGGATGAGTTCGGGCTGGACATCCCCGATGACGAGGCCGAAAAGCTGACCACCGTCGGCAAGGCGATCGATTACATCTCGGGCCACGTGAAATAGGCGTTCGGTCCTCCTGTCTGCGGATGGAGAAAATGAGCCGGGGCGCCTTTCCCGCAAGGCGGGTTGCCGTCACCGGAATCGGGCTTGTTTCCCCTCTCGGGGTGGGGACGGAGAAGAACTGGCAGGCCCTGCTCCGGGGCGAAAGCGGCATCGGCCCGATCACGCACTTCGACGCCTCGAGGCATGCCACGCGTTTCGGGGGGGAGGTCCGCAATTTTGACCCGCTGGCGTTCATCGACCGCAAGGAAGTGAAGAAGATGGACCTCTTCATCCAATTCGCCCTGGCGGCGGCCCAGCTCGCGGTCGAGGACTCGGGACTCCCTCCGGGCGAGCTCGAGGGCGAGCGCACCGGGACCTATGTCGGCTCCGGCATCGGGGGCCTGGGTTCCATCGAGGAATGGCACAAGGTCCTCATGGAAAAGGGTCCGGAGCGGGTGTCGCCGTTTTTCCTCATCCAGACGATCATCAACGAGGCCTCGGGGCAGATCTCGATCCGCTACCGCGCGAAGGGCCCGAACTCGGCCACGGCGACGGCCTGCAGCACGGGAACGCACGCCATCGGCGACTCCTTCCGCATGATCGCGCGGGGAGAGGCCGACATCATGATCGCGGGAGGCGCCGAAGCCCCGCTGACCTCGCTGAGCGTCGCCGGCTTCAACGCCATGAAGGCGATCTCGGAGAGAAACGACGAGCCGCAGAAGGCCTCGAGGCCCTTCGACGCCCGGCGTGACGGGTTCGTCATGGGGGAAGGGGCCGGCGTGCTGATCTTGGAGGAGCTCGGACAGGCCCTGAGGCGCGGCGCCAGGATCTATTGCGAGGTCGTGGGCTACGGCATGACCAGCGACGCCTACCATCCCGCCGCGCCGTGCCCGGACGGAGACGGAGCGGTCCGGGTCATGCGGAAGGCCCTCGAGGACGGGGGCGTACGGCCCGAGGACATCCAGTATATCAACGCCCACGGGACTTCGACCCCGTACAACGACAAGACCGAGACGCTGGCGGTCAAAACGGCCTTCGGCGGCCACGCCCGGAAAATCGGCATCAGCTCGACGAAGTCGATGACCGGCCATCTTTTGGGCGCGGCGGGAGGCCTCGAAGGCGGGATCACGGCGCTCTGCCTTTTCCACCAGATCATGACCCCGACGATCAACTACGAATACCCCGACCCGGATTGCGACCTCGACTACGTTCCGAACGCGGCCCGGCCGGCGGAGATCGTCTACGCGCTCAGCAATTCCTTTGGTTTCGGGGGGACGAACGGGTCGCTCCTCCTGAAGAAATTCGACAAGCCCTGATCATCCGGCCACCGGCCCGCCCGGGCGCCCCGGAAAGGCCGCCGGCAGGAGCGGGGCCCGGATTCCCGGAGAGGAGACCTGCATGAACATTCTCGTTTTCGTCAAGAGGGTGGCCGACACGGAGTCGCGGATCCGCATCCAGCGCGAAGCGAGGTCGATCGTCGAGGAGGGCCTGAATTTCATCATCAATCCCTATGACGAGTTCGCCGTCGAGGAGGCCCTCCGGCTGCGGGAGGCCAAAGGCGGGATGGTTCGCGTCATTTCCGTGGGACGGGAGGAGGCGCTCATCGGGCTGCGGAAATGCTTGGCCATGGGAGCCGACGAAGCCGCGCTCGTCAGGGACGACGCCCCGGAGACATACGACGGCCTCCGGACCGCCCGGATCATCGCCCGGGCGGTCGAGCGCAGGTTCCCGGGACCGGATCTCCTGCTTTTCGGGAAGCAGGCCGTCGGGTCGGACAACAGCCAGGTTCCCTCCATGGCGGCCGAACTCCTGGGCCTGCCCCAGGCGAACGTGGTGACGAAGCTCGAGATCGAGGGTAACACCGCAACGGCCTTCCGGGAGATCGAGGGGGGCATGGAACGGGTCGTTTTTTCGCTGCCCGCCGTCGTCAGCGCCCAGAAAGGGCTGAACGAGCCGCGGTACGAGACCCTCAAGGGCATTATGGCCGCCAAGAAGAAGGCGATCCCCGTCCTCGGGCTGGACGAACTCGGTCTTTCCGCCGACGATCTCTCCCCGAAGGTGGAGGTCACGGACATGGAGATCCCGCCCCAGCGGCAGGCGGGCAAGATCCTCCAAGGGGAGCCGGCGGATACGGCCCGCGAGCTCGTAGTTCTTCTCCGGAACGAAGCGAAGGTCATTTGAGGGAGGGAGGAATGATCGCCGTATTCATCGAAACGAGAGACGGGAAAATCAAAAAGGCCTCCCTGGAGGCGCTCTCCGAGGCCAGAAGGAGGGCGGACGAGCTCGGCCTTGAGACCGCGGCCCTGCTCGTCGGAGCGGGCCTCGCCTCCCTGGCTTCCGCCCTGAACCCATTCGGCCCAGCCCGTGTCGTCTGCCTGGAAAATCCCGCTCTGGGCGAATATTCCTCCCAGGGCTACGCGCGCGTTCTGGCCGATTTCGCCCGCGAAACCCCGCCGGCCGCCGTGTTCTTCTCGGCGACGGCCATGGGCAAGGACCTGGCGCCGAGAGTCGCCGCCGGGCTCGGCGCCGGCCTGGCGTCGGACTGCACCAAGGTTGGCGTGAAGGACGGCCGGCTCGAGTTCACCCGGCCCATCTACGCCGGCAAGGCCTTCCTTTCCCTGACCCTGAATTCGACGCCCCAGGTCGTGACCCTGCGGCCGAATGTCTTCCCGCTCCTGACGCCATCGGACGGCCGAGCCGAGGTCGTCCAAAAGGAAGCGGCGATCCCCGAGGGCCTGATTAAGGGTCGGGTCGCCGAGGTTCTGAAAGAGCAGGGAGGCGAGGTCGACGTCGCCGAGGCGGACGTCATCGTCTCGGGAGGGCGGGGCCTGAAGGGCCCCGAGAATTTCTCCTTGCTGAGGGAACTCGTGGCCCTCATCCCGCGCGCGGCGGTCGGAGCCTCGCGCTCGGCGGTCGACTCCGGCTGGATCGGACACGCCCACCAGGTCGGTCAGACCGGGAAGACCGTCTCGCCCAACCTCTATATAGCCGTCGGAATCTCGGGAGCCATTCAACACCTGGCGGGGATGTCGTCGTCCAAGGTTATCGTCGCCGTGAACAAGGACCCCGAGGCGCCGATCTTCAAGGTGGCCGATTACGGCGTCGTCGGCGATCTTTTCGAGGTCGTCCCGCGGCTCACGGAGGAGATCAAGAAGCTGACTTCGTCGTAGGCACGTCCGCGGAGGCCTCCCTACGGGAGGGGCCTTTCATCACCTGTAGGGGTCCGAGGGCGATCCCCCGATCACCTGGAGCAGCAGACGGTTTTTCTCCGAACGCGTCTCCCCGACGCTTGTGACAAAGATGGCCGGTTCGTCGACGACCGGACATTTGTTCTCGCAGATGCCGCAGCCCGTGCACTGGTCGAGGTCGATCACGGGAGCCTTCTGGACGGCGACTTTGCCGTCCGGGAGCTTGGTCTCGACCTCGACGAGCCGGATGGCTTTCGGCGAGACCGGGCAGTGCTCCTCGCAGACGATGCATGGCTTGCCCAGTGTATAGGGGATGCAGCGGTTCTTGTTGACCCAGGCGGAGCCGATCTTGACCTTGTTCTTGTCCTCGATCGTCAGCTTTTGGATGGCGCCCGTCGGGCACACCTGGGTGCAGAGGGAGCAATAGTACTCGCAGTAGCCGATCGTTGGGACAAGCATCGGCGTCCAGATGCCTTCCGGCCCCGCTTCCGTCCGGGCCGGTTGGAGCCCGTTGGTCGGGCAGGCCCGCATGCACTGGCCGCACTTGACGCACTTCGCCAGGAACTTCTCTTCCGGGACCGAGCCGGGCGGCCGGATGAGCTTGAGCGAGGCCCGCTTCCGGAACGGCGTCAGGCGGAAGAACGGGACAGCGACCAAGCCGAGGAACGTCGTCAGGAGGACCTTCCGCCGCGACAGGTCGACGGTCGAGATGTTGGCGAGCGTTTCGGGCGCGGCGTGGAGCGGGAAGCCGATGGCGGCGGTCGGGCAGATGGCGGCGCAGGTTTCGCAGTAGATGCACTCGCCGCTTTTCCAGCCCTCGCTCGGGAAGGGGTTGGCTTGGGTTTCGCAATGTTGGGTGCAGAGGCCACACCGGATGCATTTCTCGGCGTCGATTCGGAGCTTGAAGATATTCCAGCGCGCCAGGACGGCGAGCAGGGCCCCGGTCGGACAGAGGTGCCGGCACCAGAACCGCTCTTTCCAGGCGTTGAGGGCGACGGCTCCCAGGAAGAGGAGGCCCATGGCGAACCCCTGGACGAAGGTTTCGTTGAGTGTCCAGTTTTCGAGGAGCTGGGAGATCGAGCGCCCTCCGGACATGAAGCCGAGTCCGTAGAAGACTCCTTTAAGGCTCGTGAGGGCGTAGGCGAGGCCGGGAAAGACCGACAGGGCGAAGGACCGGGCCAGGAAGGAAAACGGATCGAGATACCCCGCGAGGTCGAGCCCGAGGAGCGCCCCGGCCAGGACCAGGATGAGAATGTAATATTTCCAGGCCAGGCTCGCCGTCTCGTCCTTCGGGGGCCGGAGGAACTTTGTCTTCTTTAAGACGAAAGAGGAGAACTGGTGGACCGCGCCCAGGGGACAGACCCAGCCGCAGAAGACGCGGCCGAGGACGACCGTCACGACGACCGTAATCAGGGCAAAGGCGAACGAGGTGAAAACAACGCGGGAGGCAACAGTCGTAGCCAGGGCGAGAAGCGGGTCGAAGTGGAAGAAGCGCTGCACCGTGGAGCTGATGTAGTCGCGTCCCGTGTAATGGGCGCCGATGAAGAGGTAGAGGAACAGGCCGAAGAACCCCGCCTGGCTCGCGATCCGGAGGGCCTGAAGGAGGCGGTGCTTTCTAGATTTTTCTCTTTTCAACGCGGAGCTTCTCCCACTCGAATTTTCCCAGGCCGCGCTCCTGCGCCAATTTCAGGTAGAGGAGCTCCTGGGGCTGGATGCCGAAAAAGCCGGCTCCGACGGCGTCGACGGCCACCGGATCGCGGCCGGCCACGACGGTCTTGACGAGCTTCGTATCCGAGGTGCGGCCGCCCTGGGGGCCGTTCCGGACGAGGATCCGGTAGGCGTCGAGGACCGTCAAGGCCGGTTTGAAAAACGCCGCGAGGTCGACGAGCGCCCGGTCGAGGTCCTGATGGAGCTGATTCCGGGCGCCGCCGAGCGCGCCGAGCCAGTTCTTCAGGCCCATGGTCAGGCGGCAGAGGGAGTGGTGCTTGGCGATGGGGACGTTGATGATCTTGTCGGCCTCGAGCACATCGGTGAGGACGTCCCATTCTTTGAGCCATTCGCCGTGGAGCGTGACTTTCTTCACCCGGCTCTCGTCGGCGTAGGGCATCGAGGCGCCCATCGACCGGACGGCGTCGAGGATACCCGAGCGCACGTAGCAGCGCTTGGCCTCGTTCGTCGTGTTGTCGATGACCGTGACATGACGGGCGCCCGCCGCCTGGACGAGTTCGACAAGGGCCTTGACGACTTCGGGGTTCGTACAGGCGGCCATCTCCGGCGTCCGGTCCCAGCCGATGTTGGGCTTGATGAGGACCTTGTCGCCCCTGGCGATGAACGTCTGCATGCCGCCGAGGGCGGCCACGGCGGCCTTGGTGATCTCTGAGGGGAAATCGCCCTCGATGATCGCGAGCTCCGGCACGCCGGCCGGAACGGTACCCTGCCCCGCGACGAAGCGCGGCGCCCAGTGGAGGACGGCGCCTCCGACAGCCAGGTCTCTCAAAAACGTGCGTCTGTTCATGGGCGTCATCCTTTGCCGAGCGAGTGGATATAATCCATGATCCCGCCATAGATGCCCCGGGCGGCGAGTTCCCGGTATCGCTCGGTCTTGAGCCGGGCTTCCTCGGACGGGTTGCTGAGATGCGAGATCTCGACGAGCACCGAGGGCATCTCGCTGCCGATGAGGACGTAAAAGGGGCCGCCCTTGACCCCCAGGTTCTTAACGTCGGGGTTGACCAAGGACAGAGATTTGAGCAGCTCTTTTTGGATCCTCTCCGCCAGGTCGCGGGATTCGTAGATCTTGCTGTTCTGGACGATCTTCTGGATGATGTCTTTCATGTGCCCCATATTTTTTGTCGAAGCGGAATTTTCGGCGGCGGCCGTCTCGATAACCCCGGGGTCGGGACTGAAGTTCAGGTAAAATGTCTCGATCCCCTCGCGCCGTCTGTCCCGGTGGGCGTTAACATGGATGGACACGAAGAGGTCGGCGCGCTTCTGGTTGGCGATCACCGTCCGGGCTTCGAGCGGCACGAGGATGTCCGACTCCCGGGCCATGATGACCTTCAGGCCGGCCTTCTCCACGAGGAGCTTTTTCAGCATCAGGGCCACGTCCAGGGTGATCGTCTTCTCCTCGAGCCCGCTCAGACCGATGCAGCCCGGATCGCTCCCGCCGTGGCCCGGGTCGAGAACGACGGTCCGGATGCCGAGGCCGAGCTGGCGGGCCATGGAATAGCCGGAGGCCAGGCGCTCGGCCGGCTTGGCCGCCGGCTTGGCCGCGGCGCCGGCGGGAGGCTCTCCGGAGGGCTCTGCCTCGGGAGCCTGGACGGGATAGATGTCGAGAACGATGCGGAACGGGTCGAACAGGTGGTAGACCCGGTAGGTTTTGATTTTGGCGAAGTCGACTTCGGCGGAGACCCGCACCGTCGACGGCGTCTTCTGGAAGATCTGGATCTGACTCAGATACGGGGTCTTCACGGGGTAGGACTGGCCTTCGAGGACGGGGTTGAGCCGGGCCTGGAGGATGTCGGCGTAGATCAGCCCGGGATTCCGGGATTCCCCAGCCGTGTATTCGCGCAGCGTGCCGATGTCGAGAACGATCCGGGTGAAGGCGGGATGCGTGAAATAGCGGAGATTGGCGATCTCCACCCGCTTGTCGGGCTGGGCGCCCCTCGCGAGGGCCGGCAGGGACGCCGTGAGCGCCAAGAACATCAAGAGAAACAGAAGCTTATGCGCGCGATTCAATCCTCTTTAATTCTAACCGACTCCTGCGGCCTTGTCCACCTGCGGGGCCGCGGCCCGCCCTTTTTTCAGGCGCCGTATTTTTCGAGTTTGAGAGCGTGGGCCAGCATGAGCGGCATGGCGTGGATCGAGCGGAAGCGCCCGAGCAGCCCCCGGGCGCAGGCCCGCTCCGTGAACGTCCGGACGTCATCGATCCCCGCCGTCCGGGACACGAGGACGAAGGGGTTCGGGTGCCAGGAATGGGCCTTGAGCAACGAGGGCGTCGAATGGTCCGAGGTGACGACCAGGACGTCGGGATCGAGGGCCGTGACCCTCGGGATGTAGGAATCGAGCTCCTCGATGGCCGCCACCTTGGCTGCGAAGTTCCCGTCCTCGCCGGACGAGTCCGTCTTTTTGAAGTGCACGTAGAAAAAGTCGTGACTGCGGAAATTTCTCTCCAGGGCGTCGAAGAGGTCGGCCGGCTGCGGGCCGACGGGCATGACGTCCATGCCGAGGAGATTGGCCAGCCCTTTGTACATCGGATAGTTCGCGATGGCCGCGGGGCGGAGGCGGAAGAGCTCCTGCATGGGAGGTAGATGCGGGAATTTGGAAAAGCCGCGCAGAAGGACGAGGTTCGCGCGTGGCTCGGCCTTGAGCACCTCCCCGGCATCCTGGATGAACCGGTTGACGGCCGCGGCGGCCTTGGCCGCCTCGGGCGCCAGCGCCTGGGCCGAGACCGGGGGATGGCCTTCTTTCTGGGGGTCGGCGTCGGACAGGGCGTCTGCCAACCCCACGGCGTTGAAACGGGCCACGAACCGATGCTCTTTTCCCGGGAACACCTTGACCTCGAGGCCCTCCTGCCGCGGCAGCGCGGCGTTCAGCAGCCCGCAGATCCGGACGTACTCCTCGGTCGGGATTCGGCCGGCCCGCCGGTCGACAATAAGGCCGTCCTTGACTGTGGCGAAATTTCCCCGGGCCACGAGGTCGTCGCGGCCGACCTCGACCCCCGAGCCCAGGGCTTCCAGGATGCCGCGCCCGATCTGATACTTGAGCGGCTCGTAGCCGAAGAGGGCCAGGTGCGCCGGCCCGCTGCCGGGCGTGATGCCCATGGACACGGGGTCCGTCACCCCGCAGACGCCGCGCTGGGCCAGCTCGTCGAGGTGCGGCTTGCGGGCTGCCTCGAGCTCCGTCCGACCGCCTTCCGGAAGGCCTCCGAGGCCGTCCATGACGAGCAGGACGATCTTCGAATCCGTCGTCTGGCTGAGTTCTTTGGCGAGTTCTTCCCATTCCATGTTGTCGCTCCCGCGCACGGATGAATCCATTTTATCACAGATTTGAATCATGCCGTCCGCTCTGATAAAATCTCTGCATGCGGAAGGTCCTCATCCTCGATTTCGGGTCGCAGTACACCCAGCTCATCGCCCGCAAGATCCGCGAGCTCGGCGTGTACTCCGAAATCCTGCCCTTCTCGACGCCGCTTCGCAGGCTTCGCGGACAACGGCCGTCGGCGCTCGTTCTCTCCGGCGGGCCGCAGAGCGTCTACGAGAAAGGCGCGCCCCGCCCCCCCCAGGAGATCTTCGAGTTGGGAGTGCCGGTCCTGGGAATCTGTTACGGCGTCCAGCTCATGGCCCACCTCCTCGGCGGCCGGGTCGTCCCCTCGACGGAGAGGGAATACGGGTTCGCCTCGCTTCGCGTCCTCGACAGAGGCGGCCTCCTGTCCCAGGTCAAGGACAGGGAGCAGGTCTGGATGAGCCACGGCGACAGGCTGGAGGACGCCCCGCCCGGATTCGCGATCACGGGGAGCACGGTCAACACGCGGGCGGCGGCCATCGAGGATCGGGCCCGGGGATTTTACGGCGTCCAGTTCCACCCCGAGGTCATCCACACCAAAGAGGGGATGAAGATCCTGGGCAACTTCCTCTTTAAGCTCGCCGGGCTCGAGGCGGACTGGAACATGTCCTCGTTCATCGAGCGGAAGGTCGACGAGATCCGCCGCACGGTCGGAAAGCGGAAGGTCATCTGCGGCCTGAGCGGCGGCGTCGATTCTCTCGTCACGTCGCTCATCATCCACAAGGCCGTGCGGAACCAGCTCGTCTGCATCTTCATCGACAACGGCCTGCTCCGCAAGGGGCAGTACGAAGTGCTCATGGAGGCCTTCCGGCACAAATTCTCCCTCAAGGTCATCGGCATTGACGCCTCGGACCTCTTCCTGGACAAGCTCCGCGGCATCACCTCGCCCGAGCGGAAGCGCAAGACGATCGGCCGGCTCTTCATCCATCTCTTCGAGCGCGAGGCGACGCGCATCGGCGGTGCCCAGTTCCTCGCCCAGGGCACGATCTATCCTGACGTCATCGAATCCAACCCCGTCAAGGGGCCGTCTTCCGTCATAAAATCCCATCACAACGTCGGCGGCCTGCCGAAGGGGCTCCGCTTCAAGCTCATCGAGCCCCTGCGCGAGCTCTTCAAGGACGAGGTCCGGGCGCTGGCCCTCGAGCTCGGCGTGGACAAGGAGTTCATCCACCAGCACCCGTTCCCCGGGCCGGGGCTGGCCGTCCGGCTCATCGGCGAGGTCAACCGGGAGAGCCTGGAGGTCCTCCGGGCGGCCGACGATATCGTCGTCTCGGAGGTCCGGCGGGCGGGGATCTATAACAAGCTCTGGCAGGCCTTCGCTGTGCTGCTGCCCGTGCGCTCAGTCGGGGTCATGGGCGACCAGCGGACCTACCAGCGGGTCGTGGCCGTCCGCCTCGTCCAGAGCACGGACGGGATGACGGCGAACTGGTACCCGGCAGCCCCGCGGCTCCTCTCGAGGATCTCGACGCGCATTGTCAACGAGGTGCGCGGGGTGAACCGGGTGGTCTATGACATCACGACCAAGCCGCCTGGGACGATCGAGTGGGAATAGCCGCCGGCGCGGCCGTTTCGGGCCTAGGAAGGAAGGCCGTCCCTCTGGTCCGCGGGCCGCGTTGAATCGGGATAGGGCAAGATGGAACCGGCATTCGTTCACCTCCATAACCATACGGAGTACAGCATCCTAGACGGCTGCCTGAAGGCGTCGGACCTCGCCCAGGCCGCTTACGAGAACAACATGGCGGCTGTCGCCATCACCGACCACGGCAACATCTTCGGGGCGGTCCAATTTTTCAAAGAGGCAAAGTCCAGAGGCGTCAAGCCCATCCTCGGCTGCGAGGTCTACGTCGCTCCCCGGAGCCGGTTCGACAAGACGCCGGAAGCCGGAGACGGGATCCATCATTTCCATCTCATCCTCATCGTCCGGGACGAGAAGGGCTATCGGAACCTTTGCCGCCTCCTGACCCAGAGCTACCTCGAAGGCTTCTACTACCGTCCCCGGATCGACAAGGAACTCCTGTCTGCCCACGCCGAAGGACTCATCGGGCTTTCGAGCTGCCTCAAAGGAGAGGTCAGCTTCTGGCTGGGTCGGGGATTTGCCGAGAAGGCCGAGGATGCGGCGAGGGAATACGCCGCGCTGTTCGCCCCGGGAGACTTCTACATCGAACTTCAGAACCATGGTCTTTCCGAGCAGAAGGCGGTCAATCCCGGCCTGGTGGAGATCGCCCACAAGCTGGGCCTGCCGCTCGTAGCCACGAACGATGTCCACTTCGCCCGCCGGGAGGACTCCGAGAGCCAAGACGTCCTGGTTTGCATCCAGACCAACAAGAAATTCTCGGACCCGGACCGCCTCAAGTTCAGCTCAGACCAGTTCTACTTCAAGTCGGCGGCCGAGATGCTGGCGCTCTTCAAAGACTATCCCGAGGCCATTCAGAACACCGGACGCATCGCCGCCCGGTGCGATTTCGAGTTCCCCTCCAAGGGGCATTTCCTGCCGAACTTCGCTCCGCCGGACGGCAAGACGCTGGGCGCGTATTTTGAGGAGGTGGCCTGGGCCGGCTTCCGGAAGAGGATGGAGGCGCGGGCGGCCCGGAGGATCAACGGGGAGCATGCGCACACGCCCGAAGAGTACGAGGACCGGATGGAGCGGGAGATCAAGCTCATCAAGCAGATGGGTTTCGGGGGCTACTTCCTGATCGTCTGGGACCTGCTCAAGGCCGCCCGGGAGAAGGGGATCCCCATCGGGCCGGGCCGAGGCTCGGCCGCCGGCAGCCTCCTGGCCTACGCGCTGGAGATCACCGAGATCGACCCCCTCGAGTACGACCTGCTCTTCGAACGCTTCCTCAACCCCGAGCGCATCAGCCTGCCCGACATCGACATGGACTTCTGCGGCCGCCGCCGCGGCGAGATGATCGAGTACCTGACCCGGAAGTACGGTCAGGGGAACGTCAGCCAGATCATCACGTTCGGGACCATGGCCGCCCGCGGCGCCATCCGCGACGTCGGCCGCGTCCTCGAAGTCCCTCTCCCCGAAGTCGACCGGGTCGCCAAGATGATCCCCTTCGGCCCGGACTCGACGATCGCCGAGGCCCTCAAGAACGTCCCCGAGCTCCGGGAGCTGCGCGATAAGAACTCCAAGATCGCCCAACTCCTGGCCATCGCCCAGCGAATCGAGGGCCAGGTCCGCCATCCCTCGATCCACGCCGCGGGCATCGTCATCACGCCCAAGCCCCTGGTCGAGTTCATGCCCCTGTACCAGTCGGCCAAGGGAGAGATCACCACCCAGTTCGCGATGGGGGACGTGGAGGCCATCGGGTTGCTCAAGATGGACCTCCTCGGCCTGCGGAACCTGACCGTCATCGATGACACGGTGACCCTTATCCGGCAGGACAAAGGGGACGAGATCAACATCAACGGGCTCCCCCTCGACGACGCCAGGACCTTCGAGGTCTTCCAGGCGGGGAACACGGACGGGGTCTTCCAGTTCGAGAGCCCGGGGATGAAGGATCTTCTCCGCAATTTTAAGCCGGAGCAGTTCCGCGACCTCATCGCCCTCAACGCCCTCTACCGGCCCGGCCCGCTCAAGAGCGGCATGACGGACGAGTTCATCCACCGCAAGAACCACCCCGAGCGCATCAGCTACGAGTTCCCCGAGATCGAGCCGATCCTCAAGGAGACGCGGGGCATCATCGTCTATCAGGAACAGGTGATGCGGATCGCGACCGATCTGGCCGGGTTCAGCCTGGCCGAGGCCGACATCCTGCGCAAGGCCATGGGCAAGAAGGTCCCGGAGATCATGAGGGCCCAGAAGCAGCGCTTCGTCCAGGGGGCGCGGAAGCGAGGCATCAGCCAGGCCAAAGCCGACAAGATGTTCGAGCAGATTAAGAACTTCGCCGAATACGGCTTCAACAAGTCCCATAGCGCGGCCTACGCCCTCCTGGCCTACCAGACGGCCTACCTCAAGGCCCATTATCCCCAGTATTTCCTGGCCGCACTCCTGACCTCCGAGGCCGAGAGAGGGGCGACGCCCCAGGTCGTCAAGTACATCGGCGAATGCCACGACATGGGGATCAGGATCCTGCCCCCCGACATCAACCGGAGCGATTACGGGTTCACGGTGGAAGGCGGCGACATCCGCTTCGGCCTGGCGGCGGTCAAGAACGTCGGCCGCGCGGCGGTCGAGGAGCTCATGGCCCTGCGGAAAAAGCTCGGCGGTTTCGCCTCGCCCTTCGACCTGTTCGGGGAGCATGACGCGAAGTTCCTCAACCGGAAGGCGGTCGAGAGCCTGATCAAGGCGGGCGTGTTCGACTCGCTCGGGTGGAAAAGGTCGCAGTGCTACCACATGCTCGACCGCATGATCGAGTTCGGCCACGACGTTCAGAAGGCCAGGGCGGCCCGGCAGAACCTGCTTTTCGGGGGGAGCGTCGTCGAGCGGCCCCCGGTCCCCCAGGAGGTGCAGGAGATGCGGGAGTGGGACGAATCGCACGTCCTCTCCTACGAGCTTGACGCCCTCGGCTTTTATATCACGGGCCACCCCCTGGCCCAGTACAAAGACCGGCTCCGCAAGCTCGTCTCCCACGCCCTCGGGGAGCTCGACGACGACCGGGACTTCGACAAGGAGATCCGGGCCGCCGGGATAATCTCCGCGCTCAAGCAGCTGCGGACCAAGAAAGACGAGCGGATGGCGACGTTCGTCCTCGAGGACATGACCGACCGGATCGAGGTCGTCGCCTTCCCGGACTCCTTTGCCAAGTACGGGGCCTACCTTCGGGAGGGCCATCTCGTCTGGATCAAGGGGAAGTACCTCGGCGAGGGCGAGAGCCGCCGCATCAGCATCAGCCAGGCGGCCCCGCTGGCGGAGGCCCTGGAGGCCCAGGCCAAGAGGGTCATCGTCAGGATCTTCCTTCCCGGACTGGAGGAGTCCATCCTCTCGGAGCTCAAGGCGGTCCTCGACAGCCACGAGGGGAAATGCCCCGTCTTCTTTGAGCTCGAGACGCCCCATGCCTACCGGGTGACGGTCCGGAGCACCGAGGTCCAGAGGGTGGCCCCCACCGAGGCCCTGATCAAGAAGATCGAAGGCCTGCTCGGGGAGAATTCCGTCACTGTCGATTATTGAGCGGCGGACCCTTTTGGCTGACCCTGGTATTCGCGACGTCCGGCGCCGCCTCCGCGACAAAGCGCGAGCCGTTCCAGTAGCGGATCCCCTCTTTCATTATCTCGCGGTACGCGCTGTCGAGATCCCCCGGAGCTTGCCCGCCGCTGCGATCTCGTTGCGCTTCATCCGGTGACAGTGGCCCCAGTCGACGTACTGGCACCGGAGGTCGAGGCCAGGATAGAAAAACAGGTTATAGAAGTAGTCCACCACGACGCGCTTGTTGCCGGTGATCCCGAGGTCGTTGACCGCTTCCACGATGTCGCCCCGGGCCAGGCCGACCTCCGGCCGCGGCAAGACGAGATAATACTCTTCCGAGCCGGCGGGGAGGCTATCCGAGCGGAATTCTCCGCTCTGGCGAGTGCACCCGGCGACATGGTTTGAATCGAACACGGCCAACCACGGTCCGAATTGATCGTTGATCCCGCCGGCGATGATCTCGTCGCAGCCGAGCTGGGCCGATCTCTCCTTCCAGGAGCGGAGCAGATTTTCCCCGTCCAGGACGTCCATCGGTCCTCCTCGAGGTAATATCAATATCTGATCCAATGCCGCGCCCGGAGTCAAGATTCCCGTCCGGGGCCGATTGACACTCCGGGGCGAAAAGGGTAGAGTAAATTGAATATTTTATTGATGTTCTGAGGATCGTCGTGGCGTGCAAGATTATCGTGGCCGACGCGAGCCCATCGGTTCAGAAAGCCCTCCAGCTCGCCTTCCCCGAGCCGGAATTCCGGCTGTACGCCTTCGAGGACGGCGCAGAGCTCCTCGATTCTCTGGACGAGATCCGGCCCGACGCGGTCCTGCTCAGCCCCTCTCTCCCTGGCCTCGAAGCGGGCGAGGTCGCCCGGCACCTGAGAAGGCGGGAGGACCTCCGGCGCGTCCCGCTCCTCCTCCTACGGGGGACGTTCGAATCCCTGAACGCGGCGAAGGCGCCCCTGCCCGAGCCCGATGCGGTCTTCCAGAAGCCCTTCGACTCGGAACGGCTCGCCGTGGCCGTTCGCTCCATGATCCTGAAGAGGACCGGGCCGTCGTCGATGCCCGAGGAGACGCCGTGGCCGTCCCCCGATGGTCCCGTCGGCGCCGCGGCCGAGCCGGAGCCCGAGTCCCTGCCCGAAGAGCCCGCCCCGGCTCCGGGAGCCCCGTCCGACGGCGGGACGGCCGCTGCCGGGGGCCCGGTCGACGCGGCTCTGCGCGAATGGATCAGGAACGAATTCACCGGCACCGAGAGGGAGATCGAAAAGCGCGTCCGGGCCCGCGTCCTGGCCGACGTCAAGGGCTGGCTCGAGAGGGGCGGCAAGGACATAAAGGGAACGATCTGACTCCTGCGGACCGGCCCGGCACAAGCGTGGTGACTCCATGAACGATAAGAAAGAGCTTGCGAAAGCGTATGACCCCAAGCCCGTCGAGGAGCGATGGTCATCGTTCTGGCTGGACGAAGGTCTCTTCGTCGCCGATCCGGACTCCCCGAAGCCGAAGTTCTCCATGGTCCTCCCTCCGCCGAACGTCACGGGCATCCTGCACATGGGGCACGCCCTGTGCTTCACTCTGCCCGACATCATCACCCGGTGGAAGAGGATGCAGGGGTTCAACTGCCTCTGGCTGCCGGGGACCGACCACGCCTCGATCGCCGTCCACAACGTCATCGAGCAGAGCCTGGCGGAGAAGGGCCTGAGCCGGGAAAAAGTGGGGCGGGAGGAGTTCCTCCGGATCGCCTGGGACTGGAAGGTCAAGTACGGCGGGGTCATCACCGGCCAGCTCAAGAAGCTCGGTGCCTCGCTCGACTGGTCCCGGGAGCGCTTCACCATGGACCCCGGATTCAGCCGGGCCGTCCGGCAGGTCTTCGTGTCCCTTTATGACGAGGGCCTGATCTACCGCGACTATTACCTCGTCAACCGCTGTCCGCGGTGCGGCACCGTCCTCTCGGACATCGAGATCGAGCACCGGGACCTGCGCGGCAAGCTCTGGTATATCAAGTATCCGGTCGAAGGCTCCGACGAGGCCGTCGTCGTGGCCACGACGCGGCCCGAGACGATGCTCGGAGACACGGCCGTGGCCGTCCATCCCGACGACGAGCGTTTCCGGCGCTTCCTCGGGAAGCGCGTCGTCCTCCCCCTCCGGAACCGGCCCATTCCGGTCATCACCGACGAGCGGGTCGAGCGGGATTTCGGCACGGGTGCGGTCAAGGTCACCCCGGCGCACGACCCGGTGGATTTCGAGTTGGGCAAAAAGCACGGCCTGGAGCAGATCATCGTCATCGACGGCGCCGGGAAGATGACCGAGGCGGCGGGGCCGGAGTTCCGCGGCCTCGACCGTTTCGCGTGCCGGGCGAAGGTCGTCGAGAGGCTCCGCGAACTCGGCCTTCTCATCAAGACCGAGGATTACGACCACGCCGTCGGCCACTGCTACCGCTGCAAGAGCGTCATCGAGCCGCACCTCTCCTGGCAGTGGTTCGTGAGGATCAAGCCCCTCGCCGACGAGGCCATCCGCGTCGTCGAGAGCGGCGAGATCCGGTTCATTCCGGCGAACTGGACGAAGACGTACTTCGAGTGGATGTACAACATCCACGACTGGTGCGTTTCGCGCCAGCTCTGGTGGGGGCACCGGATTCCGGCCTGGTACTGCCGCAACTGCAAGCGCGTCATGGTCGCGATGGAGGAGCCGGCGAGGTGCGACTCCTGCGGCGGGCCGGTCGACCAAGACGAGGACGTCCTCGACACTTGGTTCTCCTCCGCCCTCTGGCCCTTCGGGACGCTCGGCTGGCCGGAGGAGACCGGGGACCTCCGGACGTTTTACCCGACCGACCTCATGTCCACCGGGTTCGACATCATCTTCTTCTGGGTGGCCAGGATGATCATGATGGGCCTCAAGTTCCGCGGGCAGATCCCGTTCCGCCACGTCTTCATCAACGGCCTGGTGCGCGACCTGAAGCGGCGCAAGATGAGCAAATCCGAGGGGAACATCATCGACCCCTTGGAGATGATCGGGAAATACGGCGCCGACGCCCTCCGCTTCACCCTGGCGGCCCTGGCCGTTCCCGGCATGGACATCGCCCTCTCAGAGGAGCGAATGGCCGGCTATCGGGCCTTCGCCAACAAGATCTGGAACGCCTCCCGCTTCGTCCTGATGAACATGGGCGAAGAGCCGGACGCGGCCCGGGACGAGGAGATGACGCTCTCCGACCGCTGGATCCGCAGCCGCCTGGCCCGGACGACGGCCGCGATCGCCCAGAGCCTCGAGCTATACAAATTCTACGAGGCGGCCGACGTCCTCTACCATTTCGTCTGGCACGAGTTTTGTGACTGGTATATCGAGTTTGCCAAGACGGACCTGCGGGACGGCCGCCGGACGGCTGAGACCGTCCTCGTCGAGACGCTCGACCAGATCCTGAGGCTCCTCCATCCGTTCATGCCGTTCATCACCGAGGAGATCTGGCAGCATCTGCCGGGGGCGGGCCGGTCTATCTCTCTGGCCGCTTTCCCGGAGGCCGATGAGGCCCGGGTGGACGGGGAGGCCGAAAGCGCCATGGCCCTCCTCCAGGGCGTCATCGTTGAAACCCGGGCCATCCGGTCCGAGAACCGGATCCCTCCCCGGGCGAAGGTCGAGCTCTGGGTCAAGCCGTCCGGCACGGAGGAGGCGCGGGCTCTCTCGCGGGAGTCCGCCTCGATCGAGCTCCTGGCCGGTGTTTCGAAGCTTCGGTTCACGGACGCGTTCCCGGAGGGGCGGAGGCTCCTCAAAGGCGTGGTCGGGCCCTTCGAGCTGGCCGTGCCGATCGACGAGGCGGCCGGCCTTGCCCAGGAGAAGGAAAGGCTCGACAAGGAGCTGGCGAAGATCGAGGCGGACATGGCCAAGCTCGCCGGGAAGCTCGGGAACGCCGATTTCCTCTCGCGGGCCCCCCGGGCCGTCATCGAAGAGAACCGGTCGCGGTTGGAGGATCTCCGGAGCCGGCGGGATAAGATCTCGGAAAATCTCGCCCGCCTCGCGGCCGCGGACTGAGCGGGCCTGAGGCGCCGGGCGAACGGGCGGAACCATGACCTTTGGAGCGACCATCCACCGCTTGGAGAGCGTGCCCTCCACCAACGACGCGGCCCGGGAGCTGGCCCGGGCAGGGGCCGCCCACGGCACGGCCGTGGTCGCCGAGGAACAGACGCGGGGCCGGGGCACGAAGGGGCGGATCTGGCACTCCCCGCGCGGCCGTGGGCTCTACGCTTCGTTCATCGTGCGCTGGGAGGGGCCTGAGGGCCGCCGCCCCGAATTCGTCCTTCTCCCCCTTGCGGCCGGGCTCGCCGCGGGCGATGCGATCCTCGAGTCCGCCGGGGTTTCCGTCCGTCTCAAGTGGCCCAACGATCTCGTCTGGGACCGGAAGAAGCTCGGCGGGATCCTGACCGAAAGCGTTTTCCGGGGGAAGGCCCCGGATTTCGCGGTCCTCGGCGTCGGCGTCAACGTCAATCAGGAAGAGGACGATTTTCCCGGCAACTTGAAGGGAGCGGCCACCTCCCTCCGCCTCGTCACCGGCCGGCCGGCGAGCCGCGAGCGCCTGCTCGGCTGCCTATGCCGGGCCCTCGACTCCTGGTATAATCGGCTCGTTCAGGGAGAGAGGGCCGGGGTCATCCGGGCGTACGATGAGCGGATGCCGTTCTCACGGGGGACGCGGGTTTTCGTCTCGACGGCGCGCGGGGAGATATCCGGGATCTATCGCGGATTGGCGGAGGAAGGGCGCCTCCGCGTCGAGCGGGACGCCGGCCCGGTCGACGTCTCTTTCGAGGAGATCCAGGGGCTCGATTGGCAAGGGCAAGGAGAAAGCCGATGATCCTGGCGTTTGATGTTGGAAACACGACCGTGGCCGTGGGGCTGTTCCGGGGCGCGAAGCTTGTCAAGAGTTGGAAGATCAGCACGGACCGGGACAAGACGGGCGACGAATACGGCATCGTACTGCTCAGCCTTTTCCAGGTCGCCGGCCTTCACCCCCGGGGCTTCGAGGCCGCGGTCATCTCGAGCGTCGTGCCGCCTCTGACGCCGGTCTTCGAGGACATGTGCAGGGATTTCTTCGGTCTCGACGCCATCGTCGTCGGCCCGGGCCTCCGGACCGGAATGCCCATCCTGTACGAAAACCCCTTAGAAGTCGGGGCCGACAGGATCGTCGCGGCCGTGGCCGCCTTCGAAAAATACGGCGGCCCCCTGATCGTTGTCGATTTCGGGACGGCCACGACGTTCGACGCGATCTCGGCCAAGGGAGAGTATCTGGGCGGGGCCATCGCCCCGGGCATCCAGATCTCCGCTGAGGCGCTCTATCTAAAAACCGCTCGGCTGCCGAGGATCGAGATCCGGAAGCCCAAGCGCGCGATCGGCCGGACGACCGTAGCCAGCATGCAATCCGGGCTCTACTTCGGCTATGTCGGGCTCGTCAGCCACACGATCTCCGAGATCCGCCGGGAGCTCGGTCAGGAGGCCAAAGTCGTCGCCACGGGAGGCTTCGGCAGCCAGATGACTTCCGAAATCCCGGCCATCAGCGCGTACGAGCCGGACCTCGTCCTAGAGGGGCTGAGGATAATCTATGAGAGGAACCGGGATAAGCCAGGCGGAGCTGCTGCGGGATGAAGAGCGACGGGCAGAGCGCGTATTACCAAGCCATCGCCGGGAAGTTTCTGAAGCTCCGGGGGGCTCCGTTCTTCCTCTCGCCCCGCGACCTGGAGATCATCGCCGGATGGGAGGACAAACGGATCCCTTTGGACATCGTCCTCGAGGGCATCGGGCGAGCGTTCGATGGCCTCCGGAACAAGTCCCGCGGCACCCGGGGTCTCCCCCTCTCCTTCTGCGAGGGCCAGGTGGACAAGGCCATGGCCCAGCACCGGGACCGGGGCGCCGGCCGGAGGAAACCGGCCTCCCCCCGCGCGGCCAAACAGGAAAAAGCCCGCAGGGAGGCCGCCGCCTGTCTCGGAGGCTTGCCGCCCGAGGACCGGGGGCTCCGGTCTCTCTTCGAAGCGGCGTCGGACATCCTGAGCCGTCCGTCTCCCGACGAGGACGCCTTGGAGAGAATCGACGCCGATGTCGACGATATCCTGTGGAGCCGGGCCACGGCCTCCGGGCGCGAGGAGGCCCGGGCCCGGCTGTGGCGGGAATTCCGCAATAACCCCCCCGAAGAGATCTCCGCCGCCGCGCGGACGGCCCTCCTCAGGTCCGCGAGGAAGCGGCAGAAGATCCCGTACGTTTCCCTCTATTATTATTAAATGAACAAGCCGAGCCTTCGCTCCAAGATCCTCTGGCTTCTCCGGAAGCACCGGGAGGGGCTGGATCTCGGCGGGATCCAGGCCGCGCTCGGCGTCAAACACCGTGACCGCAGCCGTCTCCTCGAGGAGATCAAATTCCTGGAGGCCGAGAAGCTCGTGCGGGGCCTGAAAGGCCGCTTCCGCCTGCCACAGGCCTCGGGGCTCGTTCGCGGACGGTTCGTGAGCTCGCGGAGAGGCTTCGGCTTCGTTTCTCCGGACTCGGGCGGCGAGGATGTCTTCGTCCCGGCCCGGTTCGCGCCCGGCGTCCTCCAAGGCGACGAGGTCGAAGTCCTGACGACGGAGAATGGCCGGTTCGGAAAGCCCGAGGGGAGAATCGTTCGCGTCCTGAAAAAGGAGCGCCGGACAATCCTGGGGATCTATAAGGAGCGGAGCGGCTCCCCGTTTATCCAAGCCTTCGACTCGCCGTCGCCGGAGGACATCCCGCTGCGCTCCCGGGGGCGGCCGGCGCCGGAGCCGGGCATGATCGTCGAAGCCGACCGACTGTCGATGGCCGTATCCCGCCTCTACGGCCGGCCGCAGGATCCCGGAGTAGACACCCGAGTCATCATCCGGAGATTCGGGCTCGAACCCCGATTCGCAGACGACGCGCTCGCGGAGACCGCCAGTATCCCAGACACTCCGGGCCCGGAGGACCTGGTCGGCCGGAGAGATTTTCGGGATTGGCCGACGGTGACGATCGACGGGGAAAAGGCCCAGGACTTCGACGACGCCGTGAGCGTCGCGAGACGGGACGGAGGCGGCTTCCTCCTCGGGGTCCACATCGCCGATGTCTCCCACTATGTCCGACCGGGAACGGCCGTCGATCGCGAGGCGGCCGGCCGCGGTACGAGCGTCTATTTCCCCGACCTGACCCTGCCGATGCTTCCGGAAAAGCTCTCCAACGACCTCTGCAGCCTTCGTCCGGCCGTACCCCGGCTCACGGTCTCCGTCCTGATGGAGATCGACCCGAAAGGCGGCATGGGCCGGACGGAGTTCCTTCCGTCCGTCATTCGGACGGCGGCCCGCATGACCTACACGTCGGTTTTCGGGATCCTCGAAGGTGACGCGAAGCAGCGGGCGGCGTACTCCCGGCTCGTGCCGGACTTTCTGTTGATGCGGGACCTCGCCCGGGTCCTGCGCGAGAAGCGCCTGGCCGAAGGGAGCCTCGACTTCGACCTCGTCGAGCCCGAGCTCGTCTACGAAGGCGGGAAGCTCCGCGAGGTCGCCGCGGCCGAGAGGAACGAAGCCCACCGGCTCATCGAAGAATTCATGGTTGCGGCTAATGTCGCCGTGGCCTCGCTGTTCACGGAGAAGCGCGTCCCTGCCGTCTACCGCGTCCACCCCGCGCCCGCCGCAGCCGATCTGGAGAAGCTGCGGGAGCTTCTCGGCCATTTCGGGTTCGCCCTTCCGCAGGCCGACGAGATCCGGTCGCGGGACCTCCAGGACGTCCTAGAGAAGGCCAAGGGGCGGCTTGAGGAAAAGTTCGTCAGCGTCCGCGTCCTGAGGGCCATGAAGCTGGCTGTCTATTCGAACGAAAACGTCGGACACTATGGGCTGGCGAAGAAGAACTACACCCATTTCACCTCCCCCATCCGTCGCTATCCCGACCTGGTCGTCCATCGGATCCTGAAGTCCCTCCTTGCGAAGCGGAAGCCGGAGTCTAAAGATCTGGCGGCCGTCGCCCTCCATGCCTCCGAACGCGAACGGAATGCCGACGATGCCGAACGGGCCCTCCTCGAGTGGCGGATTCTCCGCTTTCTCAAAGAGCGGCTGGGCGAGGAGTTCACGGGGACCGTCGTGGATGTGACCAGGGCCGGCCTTGTGGTCGAGCTCGATGACTATTTCGTCGAGGGGCTCCTTCCGTTTCCCGCCCTGAGGGGCGACCAGGACGTGCGGCCGGCGGGCCGCCGTCGGCGCGGATCAAAGCGCCGGAAATCGTTCGATCCGGGCGACAGGATCCGCGTCATTCTGGCTGCCTGCGATCCCGTCTTCCAGAGGATGACGTTCGTCCCCGCGGCGGACGAGGAGACCAGGGCATGACGGAAGCTGCGCCGTTCGACGCTTGGCTCGACGTCCCGGTGGCAGGGAAAGGGACGGAGGCTGCGGCGTTCGTCGTCATCCGCGGCCGGAGGCTGGCTGCCGCATTCGCCGACTATGGGCTTCCGGGGAGAAGGGGCACACCGTTCGTCCGTGTCACCCCCGTTGCTTCCGTCGAGGCGAAATGGGGGGACCCTTTCGAGGTCCTGTCGGCGGGGGGCCGCCGGCTGGGCCGGGGGACCGTCCTCCTTCCCCGCCTTCCTCGTGCCGTGGAGCTCAAGATGACCAAGAGGCGGGCGCTGCTCGAAGGCCTGTCCCGCGGCGAGAGGGAAATGCTCCTCGCGTTCGCCGAGATGAAGGGCATCCAGGGGCTCCGGGAGGAGGAGCTGACATTTCTCTGCCGCCTCGACCGGCCCCGGCTCGAGGCCCTGGCCAGCACCCTCGAGGGGGAGGGCCGGCTGAGGATTCTCTCGTTCTCCCCCCTGGTGGTCGTCTCACAGGAGAGCCTGGATTTTCTCCGGCGGAGGCTCTCGGCATATCTCGCCCAGTTCCACAAGAAGCACCCGGGGCGCAAGGGCGTCGGGATCGATAATATCGAGAAGAGGTTCGGCCTGGCCAGGAACATCATTCTCCTCGCGCTCCGGAGCCTGGTCCGGGACGGCCTGGCGACCTTTGAGGACGGCGTGGCGGCACTGGCCGGGTTCCACCTGTCCCTCTCGGGCGAAGACGAAAGGCTCCTGGGCGAGCTCGAGTCCATGATCCTCAAGGGCGAGTTCGCGGCTATGTCCCTGGATGACCTGCGGACAAGCCTTCGCCTGACGCGGGGGAAGCTGCAGGCGTTGCTCTCGGTCCTGGCGGAGAGGGAAAAGATCGTCAAGGGGAAGGACGGCTTTTTCCTGCACTCCCGGTGGTTGGACGAGCTCATTCAGAGGATCCGCGGGTCGGGGCGGAAGGAGCTGACTGTGGCCGACTTCAAGGCGATCACCGGGCTGACCCGGAAGTATGCGATCCCGCTCCTTGAGCTTCTGGACGAGATGGGAGTCACGCGCCGCAAGGGCGCCGTCCGCGACGTCCTGCGCTAGAGCCGCTGCGCGCGGGTCACTTCTTTTCGACCCGCGCCTCGTCGTCCGGTTTTTTGTCGTCCTTTTTCTTGAGGGCCGTTTTGAGCAGGTCGGCGAAGATGCCGAACTTCGGCTCCTCCTTGGGCGCAGGTTTGAATTCCTCTTTCTTCTCCCGGGCGCGCGTTTCCGGGCCTTCCTCTTCCTTCTCCTTGATGGCGGACAGCGCCTCGAGCACGGACTCTTCCTCTTCGATCTTCTCCTCGATGACGCGCCGCTCGCTCTTTTTCGGCCTCTGGAGCTTTTCCCCTTCGGCCTTTGGCTTCTTTTTCTTAAACGGTTTCTCTTTCTTGGCGGCGGGCGGCGCGGCCTCGGGCTTGGCCCGTTCGGCAGCCGGCGGGGCGGTGGGCGGCGCGGCCCCGGGTTCCTCGAGGCCGAAGGCCTGGCCCTCCTCTTCGATCAGGCCCTCTCCGGCTGCGGCGGCCTCGCCGAGGAAGGACGGCGCTTCGGCGGGGAATTCTGCCGGTGCTTCTTCCGCCGGAAGCGAGGGTTCCTGATAGATGAACAACCCCTTTTTTTTCTCGGACTTGGTGAACTCGGGCGAGTTGAGGAGGGTGAACTCCACGTCCTCCTGGGTCGTCTGCCGCAGAATGTCGACGAGATGATAGGCCCTCAGGAAGTGTAGGGAGTGGGAGGCGGCGCCCGGAGCGAAGTTCTTGAAGATGAGGACGAGGAGATCCTTGAGGTCGAGCGCGGCGGCCTCGGCATGGAGTCCCAGGAGCTTGGTCATCGTTTCGCGCTCGATATAGATGATTTTGTTGGGCTCGGCGAAGGAGAAACTCTCCTCACCCGCGTCGCGGAACTCATCCTTTTCGAAATCGTATCCCGGGCGCGAGACGGAGGTCTTTTTCTTGGATTTCTTGATCCAGAAATTGAAAACCTGCGGCCCGGTCTTTTCGAGGGTCAGGCTCGTCCCTTGAGGAATGTTGGCCTGGGTGTAGAACTCCGAGAGGCCGAGGAAGAAGTTGTCGTTCGGATAATAAAATACGGTATAGGACTTGTTCTCCTCGGGGTCGGTGAATGTGTATTCCCGGGCGCGCGAGAGCTCCTTGTTGAGGCTCCGGGGGACTTTAAGCCCTCCCGAGAGGATCTCCCTCCAGGTCAGATAAACCTTGATCGGGAAGGCCTGGACGACGCTCATCTCGGGCTTTTCGACCTCCTCGAGGTCGGGGACGCGAGCCATAGAGGCCGAGAGGGGCAAGCCTTCCGGAAGGGCATTGAGGATCCTTTTGAGATGCCATTTTCCCCAGCCGGCCTCGGACATGAGGATGAATTCCTTCTTGTATTTCTTCTCGAGGAGGATATCGAGGCTTAAGCAGGCGAGCTCGAAGAGGTCGCTCGAGGCCTCGAGCCCGAAATGCTTCCTGACCAGATCCTCGGTGGCGGCCGATTGCCCGCTCCCGGCGAAATCACCTTCGATCTCCTTGATCCGGTCCTCGGGGAAGTCCACCCGCTTCGCCGCGACCTGCCAATGATCGTCCCAGCCGAAGAACTTCGGGTTCTTGGCGAGCTCGGCCCGGAGGTGCTTTTCGAGCGTCTTGAGGTCCTTCTCGGTCATCGGCAGCTCGGTCAACCGGGGGTCGTTCTCCTTGGCGATCAGCTCAGGGGGCTGGTTCCGGCCGTTCATGTTGGCGGGGAGGAGGACCAGGGTTCTGGTCTTCTTCATGTAGTCGACGTACTTGCGGAAAACGCCGCCGCCCGGATAATCGACCTCGAGCATATCGCAGTCGAAATTCTTATAGAACGACTTGGAGACGACCTGGAGGATGACCGCCCCCTGAAAGTGCTCGACGGCCTTGCTCCCGACGGTCAGGGGTTCGTCGTATTCCTTGTAGATGAAATCCCCCACTTCGTACCGGCAGTTCGGGTCGTATTTCTTGACGTCCTGCATCCGCTGGCTGGCTGTCTTCTCGAAGGCCAGCCTCTCGGCCAGGGCCTTGGCCGTCTGGGGGTGTGATGTCCGGCCGAGTTCCTGTTCGACGAGGGCGATATCGCTCTCGGTCACCATGGTGAGGTTACTCGTTTCGCTGCTCATTTCTTGCCTTTTTTCCCCATGAGGAGAGTGAGGATGACTTTCTGGGCGTGAAGCCGGTTCTCGGCTTGGTCGTAGACGATGGAGTTCGAAGAATCGATGACTTCGTCCGTGACCTCCTCGCCCCGGTGGGCCGGCAGGCAGTGCATGAAAACGGCATCCTTTTTGGCCCGGGACATAAGCCGCGAGTTGACCTGGAAGGGGGCGAAGATGCGGGCCCGCTTGTCCTTCTCCGCCTCCTGCCCCATGGAGGCCCACACGTCCGTGTAGACGGCATCGGCGCCCGCCGCGGCCTCCTCGGGTGAATCGGTGAGCATGAGATCGAAGCCGGTCTCCGATCCGTCCTCGCGGGCCATGCGGACAATCTCAGGACGCGGGCCGTATCCCGCCGGAGAGGCCACAGCCATCTTCACCCCGGCCCGGGCGGAGGCCAGAAGCAGGCTGTGGCAGACGTTGTTCCCGTCGCCGACGTAGGCCAGCTTGAGGCCGTGAAGGGAGCCCTTGTGCTCCTTGAGGGTGAAGACGTCGGCCATGGCCTGGCAGGGGTGGGAGAGGTCGGTCAGCGCGTTGATGACGGGGACCCGCGCGCTTTGGGCCAGTCCGACCGCGATCTCGTGCCCAAAGGTCCGGATCATGATCCCGTCGACCCAGCGCTCGAGGTTTTTCCCGATGTCGGCGACGCTTTCGCGGCTCCCCATCTGGATGTCCGCGGGGGCCAGGTAGACGGCTTCGCCGCCGAGCTGGAGCATCCCCACCTCGAACGTCATGCGGGTTCTTAGGGAGGGCTTTTGGAAGATCATGGCTAGGATCTTGTACTCGAGGGCCCGCCGGAACTTGAGCGGCCGTCTCTTCATCTCGGCCGCGAGGTCGAGGACCTGGCTGAATTCGTAGAGGCTCAGATCATGAACCGAGAGAAAATCTTTCTCCATCGCGGATACTCCTATGCCGAAGCGACGATCCGGGTCCCCGATCGGCCGCGCAGCGCGGCCTTGAGGTGGGAGTCCTTCGTGATCAGAACCTCCTGGCCGCCGGCCTCGATGTATTCGACGGCGGCCAGGATCTTGGGGCCCATGGACCCCGGGGGGAACTGACCGTCCTCCAGGAGCTTACGGGCCTCCTGGACGGTGAGGACCGGCGCGTCCTGCTGGTCCGGCCGGCCGAAATTGATATAGACCTTCTCGACGGCGGTCAGGATGATGAACAGGTCGACGCCGACCTCGCGGGCGAGCAGACTGGCCGCATAGTCTTTGTCGATCACGGCCTCGACCCCCTCGAAGACGCCCCGGGCGTTGATGATGACCGGGATGCCCCCGCCCCCGGCGGCGACGACGATCCTTCCGGCCTGGACGAGGTCCCGGATGACCCCTTTGGGTACGACGTCGATCGGCCTGGGGGACGGCACGACGCGGCGGTAGCCGCGGCCAGCGTCCTCGACCATGACGCACGTCTTCTTCCGGGCCAGGAGCTGGGCCCGGTACTTCGAATAGAAGGGCCCCACGGGCTTGGTCGGGTTCGCGAAGGCGGGGTCGTCGCCGGCCACGACCACTTGGGTGACCAGGGAGGCGATCTCCTTGTCGAGTGAGGCGCGGCGCAGCTCGTTCGTGATCGCGCGCTCAAGCATGAAGCCCATGCTGCCTTCGGTCATGGCGTTGCAGACGTCGAGCGAGTACGGCGGGATCTTGGTCACCGCCTCTTCCATCTGGATGAGGAGGTTCCCGACCTGGGGCCCGTTGCCGTGGACGACGATGAGCTCATAGCCCTTGCGAACGATATGGACCATGAGCTCGGCCGCCTTCCGGGCGTTCCGCATCTGCTCGGCCTGCAGGCCCCGCTGGTTTTCCGGGAGCAGGGCGTTGCCGCCGAAGGCGATGAGCGCGATTTTCGGCTTCATTGACGGTTCAGAACCTCCTGAGCACGTCCTTGAGCGCCGGCGTGCCGATCTCCTCGAGATCGTAGCCGACCCGGAGGATGGGCTTTCGGACCTTGATGACCCGGGTGATGTCGATGGGGGTCGCGCTGACGACCAGGTCGCAATCGACGGCCTCGATCGTCTGGGCCAGTTCGCGTGTCTGCTTCTCGCCGTAGCCCATGGCCGGCAGGACGTCGTCCAGGTGGTTATACTTCTCGAAGGTCTTCTTGATCGAGCCGACGGCGAAGGGCCGCGGGTCGACGATCTGGGCGGCGCCGTACTTGCGGGCGGCGACGATGCCGGCGCCGTACTTCATGCCCCCGTGGGTGAGGGTCGGGCCGTCCTCGATGACGAGGACGCGCTTGCCCGTGATCCGGCCGCCGTCCTTGACGATGGTCGGGGAATTGGCGCGAATGATGGTCGCCTTGGGGTTGACCTTCTTGGCGTTGGCGAGGACCGTCTCGATGCCTTCCGGCGTCGCCGTGTCCATCTTGTTGACGACGATGACGTTGGCCCGGCGGAAGTTGACCGCGCCCGGGTAATAGGAGACTTCGTGCCCGGCCCGGTGCGGGTCGGCGACGACGATCTCGAGGTCCGACTTGTAGAAGGGAAAGTCATTGTTGCCGCCGTCCCAGAGGATGACGTCGGCCTCCTTCTCGGCCTGGCGGAGGATGGCGCCGTAGTCGACGCCGGCGTAGACGATGATGCCCCTGTCGATGTGGGGTTCGTACTCCTCGCGCTCCTCGATTGTGCACTCGTTCTTGTCGAGGTCGGCGTAGGTGGCGAAGCGCTGGACCTTCTGCTTGGCGAGGTCGCCGTAGGGCATGGGGTGGCGGATGGCGGCGACTCGACGGCCCTTCTCCCTGAGGATGGTGGCCACCTTGCGGCTCGTCTGGCTCTTGCCCGAGCCGGTGCGGACGGCGCAGACGGAAACGACGGGCCTGCGGCTCTTGATCATCGTATCGTCCGGGCCGAGGAGGACGAAGTTGGCCCCGGCGGCCAGAACCTGAGAGGCCTTTTGCATGACATATTCGTAGGAGAGGTCGCTGTAGGCGAGGTGGACGTCGTCGACCTTGTGCTTGGCGATGAGCTCGTTGAGATCGGCTTCTGCTTCGATGGGGATGCCCCTGGGGTAGAGGTTCCCCGCGAGTTCGGAAGGATAGCACCGGCCCGCGATATCCGGGATTTGGGTGGCCGTGAAGGCCAGGACACGGTAATCGGGATTGTTGCGGAAATAGGTGTTAAAATTGTGAAAATCGCGGCCGGCGGCCCCCATAATGATGACTTTTTTCAAGGTGTTATGCTCCTTTCAAAATAGAAAAACCTCTCCTCCCGACATTTTCCTGTATTCGGTTGTCAAGAAGGAAATAGGAAGTATATTACAATAAGGGACCTGATGCAACTCAGGCGACAAGGCGGGGCCGGGGACAGGCCCCCCCTCTCATCCCTTGTGGCCCGGCCGGCCCGCCGCCCGGGGGCGGCGGGCGTCTTTCCGGAAATCTGACGGCCGCATCCTCGGGGGGAGGGGCTTTCTTGTCTGCTGCCAGACGGGTTTTTGACGGCGGTTGATCGGATGAGACATAACGGCCTCCCTCCTGTTATTTCAGGGGTACGATGTCGACGGCCATCGTCCGGGGCTCGAGCAGGGCCGCGGTGCTCTTCCCCGTGAGCCACCCTCCGGCCTCGCCCGGGTTGACCACAAGAATCCCGTTCCGCCGCTCGCAGAGCGGCCTGTGGGTGTGGCCGAAGA